>ENA-ORBV01003219-ORBV01003219.1-microbial-mat-metagenome-genome-assembly--contig:-NODE-3219-length-33090-cov-6.033199_pt1 | contig 33090 bp, 38 predicted proteins | sample MGYA00237777_ERZ505514 | MGnify/ENA primary metagenome ERZ505514 (study PRJEB26160, sample SAMN06269048) | microbial mat metagenome | isolation source: Oligotrophic lake microbial mat | place... | reverse complement strand
CTCTATTCGTCGGCAGCGTCAGATGTGTATAAGAGACAGATGAAAGTCACCGTGACCGTTTCGGGCGACAACTCGTCCACGTGCCAGAACGAATAAATGATCGCAACGATGATCAAGGCGCCGTGCAACGCGGCCGACACCGTGAAGGTGACGCGACGTCCGCGCTTCGGCTTGGTCTTTTCCTGGGTAAGGAATGATTCAAAAGCAGCCATTAGCGACGCTTCCCTTTGCGCTTGCCCGACGACTTCTTTTTCTTGCCGGTCGGAGGTTTCTTGGAGTCGCCTTCGGCAGCGCCCTCCTCAGCTTTTTCTTCGCCGTCACCGGCCAGCTCGGCTTCGAGATCATCCTTCGACTGGCCCGCACCGGCAATCGCCTCACGCGGCATAACTGCCACGGATGAAACGCCACGTTGCTTCAATATCTCGAGCGTTTTGACCTTCCATTCCTCTGCCTTCTGCATGGAGGCCCACCATTCATCCGGAACGGGGAAGAGGCCGTAGGCGCGTTGACGCCAAAGCAAGTTGATGTAGGTCATCGAGTCGGTATAGGTCGGACGCAGCTCGATCGCTTTTTCAAGGAAACGAATGCCCTCGTCCGCCAAATCCACGCGCTGGGCAGCGATAAGGTCGCCGGGTTTGTCGGCGGGTTTGCACTCTTCTTTGTTCAGTGCGTTCTTCCGCGGATCAAAGCACATCTTGTCCGCACCGCCGCCCTTCATGCTGAGCTGCGTGTAGAGGAAGGTGCCAACAGCGTAGTACGCTTCGGGATCGTCGGGACGCTGCTCGACGTAGATCTTGTACCATTTCAGTGCGTCATCAAGCTTGCCGCCCTCGCCGATGGTGGCGAGATCCCACTTGGAATGGACCTGCATCAAGATGCTGACGGCCTGCTGATCCTTGGGATTTTCCTCCCAGCGCTTCGTGTAGATCCCGATGATCTTCTCGAAACGATCGGCATCAAAGAGCGTCTGCGTGTACAACATGTCGCCGCGGGTATCCTCGGGAACCAGCTTGCGAAACTTGTCGAAGGACTCGATGGCGCAGTCAGCGGCTTTCTCGTTCTCGGGGCTCTTCGAGCCCGGGATGATCATGCGCTTACAGGTGAAGCCCATGTTCAACCAGAGGGTCGGAAATTTCGGGATGTGCTCCGCGGCTTCTTCGAATTTTCGGACGGCCTCGGGGAACTTGGCGTCCTTGAAAAGTTCGTTGCCTTCCTGAATCAGTCGACGGCCACGAACCTCGGTGCAACCGGAGGTGCCAAGTACCACTGCGGTTGCAACCGAACACAACGCAAGGGTGCGTACCGTTGCCGCTTTTCCGGAAAAACTACCGGGGCGAGAAACCGTACGAATCGGGGATGTACGCAGGGGGGCCGATTCCGACATGGGGGAGGCTGTTATTACACCGGCGTTCCCAACGGAGGCAAGTCCGAAGGTACGATTGGCTAACTCCGGAAGCGCGGGGTCGTTGGTTGGTGGGGTTCCGGTTGGATGCACAACAGTGTGAATGTCCGAGCGAAATGCACCCTTACAGCCGATAGATCTCGATTGCGTCGCCGCCACGCGAATAGGCTTTGAATTTGCGCAAGATCACAGCGACCCCCGGACCGGCGACCCAGCCGACCGGTCGATTGTCCAGTTTAGCGCGCAGAAGGTGCGTTGCCGGCCGTCTCCCACCCGAAAACAGGTCACCGGGACCCGGAATGTCAATCCGGTACAAATCGAGCTTCGGCTGGTCGGCCTTTTTTCGCTGCAATGCGCCAGGGTTCATGGGGTCGACCGCCATGCTGAAAAAAAGAGTTCCGGCCGCAGAGACCTCTTGGGAAGCGAGCGAGCGCAGATCGTACATCTCGAACTCCTCTCGCATATCGACCCCGGCCCGCCCGCCAAGCCCATCGATCAGGTAGAGGCTGTCCTGAGTCTCCGGGATGTCGAGGAAACACGCCTTGCTGGGTTGGGTGGAGCGGAACTTGTTGGCGTAGGCCCACGCGAGAACGTCTTTTATCTCACCGTTCCAGATCCACTGGCTGCGCAGCAAATCGTAAATGCCGGCTTTGTCGGGAACGCGGACATCGCTCGCCTTGTCGTATCCCCCCGGTTGCTGCGCAACGAGCTGCGCGTATTCGTCCTGAAAGCCCAGAACTTTGATGGGCTGGGTCTGGCCGGAAAGCGAGACGAGGCCCTGCTCTTCGACAAAAGTCCGTGGCTTGCCAACGGCCTTGAGATCCTGGAGATCGTGAACCGCCAACACCGTGGTCGGTCGCTTTTTCTTGTCGACTGAGCGGGAATAGAGCACCGCGTACTGCTTTTCGTTGCGCTGCGGAAAGCCAATCTGATCCGCCGGACCGACGCTGCCAGTGACCTTGCCCGTCTCATCGAATCGCACCGCCGAGCGCTTCCCGGTCGCAGGATCTCGACTGACAAGCACGATCGAACGGCCCACGCCGGTAAAGACCACTCGCTCGAAAATCTGCTGTCCGCTGCCGAGAGAGAAGGACGAGGTGGTCTTGCCGGTTTCGAGATCAATGTGAGCGAGATCGGCAAAAGACGCGCTGTCCGTGCGAATCGCGGCAAGCCACTTGCCCTTGCTATCAATGGCCATGGGATCGTCGATAAAGCCCTTTTCAGCCTTTCGGACGAAGGTGGGGGCCGCATCCGGTTTGTCGGCTGCCCGAAGTTTCGGCTGGGGCCCGAGGGATCCGCCCGCCAAGACGACGGCACCGGTAGCCAGGAGACGACACATTGCACTTCGACGGTTCATGGTTTTTCCATTCGACTCGAAAGGCTGACGTTAACTTCAACGCTCGACCCTCGAGGTTCACTGGAGATTAACGCAGGATCGGGCTTGTGGCCAAAACGGGGGGGGGTCGCAGCGACGTCGCGGCCTCGCGTCCGCAAGTGCGGTTGGGAGGCCACCGATAACCTTTCCGGGCGCGCGTCGTGTTGCAGGTAATATCCCCGACAAGAAATCCCGCCATGCTCACGCTTGACTCGTTAACGCAACTCATTGAGACCCTTGGCCAAGGCACGCCTGTGTCACGTGAGGCTTTCTTGACACACCTGGCTCCATGGGTTGCAACGGATGCCCACGAATCGTCGCACGGAACTGTTGCGGTTGCACGGCTTGCAGCGATGACGCGGAAACGACCGGATCCCATCGCGACTCTGGCAGCCGAAGCATTGGGCTACTTGGGTGGCAAAGAAGGCTTCGCGGCGTTGTCGTCCATCGTGCTTGACGCCGACGCGAACGCCGGTGCACGCGAAGCTGCCGCGAAAGCGCTCGCGCATTACGACCCTCAAACGAGGGTACCCAACACACCACTCTTCGACGCCGTGATGCTCTTGCAGGTACAAAACGTGGTGAAGGGTGTCGCCGATGGCCTGGGCGGTTACGCGGAAATCTTGGCGCAACAGATCGCGGACGCCGCCAATCGCATTGGAGCGCGTGATGCGGTTGAACCCATAGCGATGATTGCCAGAAGCGCCGCACTTCCGTTGGCCGACGTGCTTGGTCGGGTGTTTATCAACCAGCAGGACAAAACCGTCCGTGCCGCCATCATCGACTATATTGTTCTCGACAACCGGCAAGAGTCATCCGACTTTCTGGCCGCGATCGAAAAAACGGTTCGCGAAAAAGACGAAGCCAAGCGCATTCGCAAAGGGCTTCATACCCTGAGTTCGAGAGGATGGAAGGCCAAACCCGTGGTCTCGGGCTCGACGGGTGTCACTGCACTGGTGAACGGATGCGATGGCGACGCGTGTTCGATGATCAGCGTGTTCGTTCCGGTGCCAACAGGGATCGATGTTTGTACATTCGTCGTACACCTCGTCTCCGGCATCCGGGGCGCCGCCTTGCGTCCGAACATGCCACGCGCACAGGCCATCTCATTGAAGGAAAAATTGGCGTACCAACCGAAGCAAATTTCGGCAACGATGCCGATCGGGCACGTCGCAAAAATCTTGACCGATGGATATGCTGTCGATCCGCAACAGGTCGATCAACTCCCCGAGTGCAGAGCCGTCTACGCCCGCCTTAAACCTGTCCTTTCCGATGCCGCCCCCATTGTCTACCCTGACGTCGAGACGGGGATGGATACGTTGATAAATGCGAAGCGCTTGCTAATCGGCGATGGTTTCGACTACTGGTTCTTTGAGGCGGTCGAAGACACCATGCAGCGGGCGACTCGCAGCCTGGACAATGAATTCCGTTGGAGCGCACCGGCGGGACTAGAAAAAGTCGTGCGCAAGCGATTGGATCGTGCGATTTCGCTGCTTGTCGAAGATTTGAAAGGCACGGGCGAACGTGAGCGCGTCGCTGCGATGTTGCGCCATCAAGCGTTGATTCTGGATGCGATCGGTCGCAATCGTGACGCACGCTGGTGCATGCGTTTCGCGCGCGATCTTGATCATGGCGTTGACGATTTCCTGCTTGTGATGGCGACCGAGTCCTTGATGCGAAGTCTCGCGAACGAGCGCACTCCGGAAGAAGACTGGGACCGGCGCGAGTCAGATGCGCTGCATGATTTGCGACAGATTTGGGCGGATAAGCGCAACGTGGTCAAAGGCGACATCCTTGCCCTTGATCTTGGAGCACAATTGCTCGCAACGATGATCATGCGCAACCGACGTCTGCCCTCGTCACAGCGATGTGGACTTGAAAGTCTGGAGCAAACCGCCATCGCGATGGCGATGGCGCTTGAAGGCAAATCCGCGTCGGCGCTCGTCTTCCGAGAAGTGCTGGATGGCCGCCATGTATTTCCCGTCCACGTTCGAGACGATTTGGCGGAAGCCTTGAACGCGCGCATTGCGCGATTCATACACGAGCGGTGTGATACGTGTGCCCATCAATGCCAGGCTCAACCCAATGCGGCTGCATCGGGATTGTTATTCAGCGACGAGCGTCCGTGGAGGATACCCGCCGCCCAGATGGGCGGCCGTGGTGGGCCGAAGCGTTTCGACTGAAAATCGCGAGCAGATCCGGATTTCGGCGCCGATTCATTCTCTTTCACGACAAACGACATCCGGAAAAGATGGGCGAGCCTGAAATCACAGCGTTTCTCACGTTCCTTGCGGTTGATAAAAAGGTCAGTGCATCCACCCAGAATCAAGCGCTGGCCTTCGCCAAGGTAAAGGGAACAAGGATCGCACGACGATGGTGCCCGATGCGCAGTTCGCAAGGCGGCCATTCGCGCCAAGTCGCCAAGCCCGCCACGCCGCATACCCTTCGACATTCGTTTGCGACCCATCTGTTGGAAGACGGCTACGACATTCGCACCATCCAGGAACTGCTTGGCCACAAGGATGTGTCCACGATCATGATCTATACCCACGTGCTGAACCGAGGTGGTCAGGGTGTCCGCAGTCCCCTGGATCGCCGCCGGTGAGGTGCCGAAAACCGTCGGACGAGAGACATCATTATCGAATTATCCAGCAACGGTCCGGAGGCTAAATCACGAAATTTTCCGCTGGTAATGGGGTTGGATTGCGCGGTGTTGTTGGAATATCGATGGGTTGCAAGAAGGGGCCCGGCACGAGGCGGCGAGAAACATTCAGTGGATAATTCCAGCGGTTCGATGGGATAATAATAGTTGGGTGGACTGTTGCAGGGAGTGCCGGTTTGACTGTCGGTTATACCAGGTTATACTAATGGTATGAAGACGGCCATTTCCATCCCCGACGGGATATTCGCAGACGCGGAGCGCCTTGCTCGCAACCTGAAGCGTTCTCGCAGCGAACTCTACAGTCGTGCTTTGTCTGAATACGTTGCTCGTCACGCCCCGGACCAAGTGACCGAGGAGATGAATCGGGTCGTGGCCGCAGTGGACAATCCTGACGACAAATTCGCCCAGACCGCTGCCCGCCGCACGTTGAGGCGGGCTGAGTGGTAGCTGTCAGTCAGGGAGACGTTTGTTGGGTCGACTTCGGAGAGCCAAGTGGCTCAGAACCTGGGTTCCGAAGGCCAGTTGTTGTGGTCCAAGGTGATGCGCTCAACCGCAGCCGGATCTCAACAACAGTCTGCGTAAGTTTGACAAGCAACCTGAAGTGGGCAACGGCACCGGGCAACGTACTGCTTTCGGCAACTGCGACCGGGCTGCCCAAAGAATCAGTCGCGAACGTCTCGCAAATCGTGACCGTAGACAAGACGGACCTGTCTGAGCGAGTTGGGAAGTTGCCACGCCCCAAACTCAGCCTGGTACTGTCCGGAATTGATGTTGTACTTGGACGATGAGGCGTGCCCAACCCTTCGTTGCAGCAGACGGTGCCACGTGCGTCACCTTGATCCTAGACATGACACTCTACTGCGGACGACAATGCGGTCTTGGGGCCTGATTGGGCACTGCAGCTGAACTGCGACGTTGGGCGGACGAAATGGAAACGACTGGACGACGTTCACAACATCGTTCATAACAGCTGGATGACCAAGCGACTTCAGGCCATTGGCAACAGTGCGGGGATCATCATCGATCGACCAATCCTCGACATGCTGGGCATTACGAGTGAGACCGAGCTTGACCTAAAAACGGATGGCCGCAGCCTAATCATCACCCCTGTGGAAGATTCCAGGCGGCGCGCGAAGCTAAAAAAGATTCAGGCTAAGACCTTGAAGAACCACAGCGAGACCTTTCGCAAGCTCGCAAAATGACAGGCGTACGTCTTTTTCTGACGCTGAGCGAAGTCGAAGACATGCATGCAGACCAAATCGAGGAATTTGGTGGAAGCATGGGCATTAGGGACCTTGGTGGACTGAAATCGGCAATCGCTCAGCCTGAGGCGAACGTTTGGCGGAGAATACCTTCACGAAGGATTATTCGAGATGGCTGCGGCGTACGCGTTTCACGATGCTGAGAACCAGCCCTTCTTGGATGGGAACAAGAGGACTGCACTCAACGCGGCAGTAAACTTTCTTGCCCTCAACGGATTCGAGGTCGTCGATGCAAAGGGATTGCTCTACTCGGCCATGATTGGATTGAGCGATGGCACTTGGAACAAATCCACACTAGCGCTTCTTCTCAAACGTCTATCAAATCCTTGGGACGACGACGCATGACGCCCCGCCGCCGAACCCGCTGTTGAACAGCAAAACGTTGGGCGGACTGGCAGGCGCTGTGGGACCTAATCGCGGCCCAGCCTGAGAAGGTGCCCGTACCCGATTGGCACGACAAGATTCTCGACGAGCGCCTTGAGGACTACGCGCGCCATCCGAACGAGGGAAAGTCGTGGGAAGCGTTCCGCGCTGAGCTGGAAATCGAAACTAAGCCCCGATGAGCCCGATGGTTCTTCGTCTTGCCGCGCAGCAGGACGTCCGTTAAATCCACGAGTGGTACGAAGCTGAGGAGCAAGGGTTAGGCGCGAAGTTTCTCGCGGAGCTTGATGGAGTGGTTGACCGCATTCGATGGATGCCGGGTCAGTTTCCCGAAGTGCGAAAAGGCCCAAGGAGAGCCCTACTTCAACGTTTTCCCTATTGTCTTTACTTTCTGAATCCCGGCGATTCGCTTGTCGTGTTGGCAGTGCTTCATCAACATCGAAGCCCTAGCGAATGGAAACGACGCGCCAAGCGTGACGTTGCCGGATAACCCGCTGTTGCAGCGGCGGCGTAGGGCTCTCGGCCGGCAAGAAATCGTATCCACACCGAGGTTTCGACCAGGACCATTTATGCTGCCTTACGTTTCGACCCGACTTCCCGGCGTCTGGGCACATCGCGTGCGCCAGGTTCGGCGCCACGCAGCGCTCGCAGTCGCTCGTAGGCAGCGTGGCGAACGAGCGCCTCAAGGCCGAGGCGGATCGTCTCGGTGTCAGTGCTTGCGGGGCAGGCGACTCGTGCGCTTTTAAGCAGTTGATCATCGATATGGAGCGTCTTCGAGCGCGCCTAGAATTCTTGCAGGGTCGTTGCATCCTCGGGGCGAAGTTCGCCGCGATTGACGGCCACCACCAATTGCGACACCAACGGCTCGAATGATTCCGGGTCCTTGCTCTCCAGTCGGAGCAAGCGCATCTCCCGGGCCATCGACCCGGTCAAAACGCTGCCATGCAAGATCTTGGAAACCAGGATTTGCGCCTTCTGTACTGCGGCCAATGTTTCCGGCGTTTGCGGTCTTGGCGCCTGCGCGCCGACTGGTTTTCGCTCCGATTCGTCATCCGCGGGGACGGCATTGCCGGAAGCGATTGCCCGGTGCAAGGCCAACCGCTTGGCGACAGCATCGGCAAAAGCACTGATATTCAAGCCATCCCTGGGCCCGGTCGTCGACGGCGGCCCGTCTTCGCTGGCGATCTGCCGCGCTTCTTTCAACTCCGTCTGGAGCTGAGCCATCTGCCGGGTGTGCTCGCGAGACTGTAATACGAATATTGCGGAGACGCCCGCCACTGCCGTGATGCTTGTCAGAGAAAACACGATTGTACGCATGGCGACCTCCGATTTCGTGCGATACCGATCACCAGCTCGAGTGGCTGTTCTTCGTCATCTCCAGTTGCGAACACTTTCCCCACGCATCCCAGTAAACCAGGAAGCGATTGCCAGCGAGGGCGTCCGCGGCGGTGGCCACGGCATTTCCAGTGGAGCTACTCGCGGTACACCAGTAGGAGGTTCCAGCCAGGGTCGCGGAGAAGCTTATCGACGTGTAGCCGTAGTTGTAGGTGGCCTTCGTGAGACTGAAGCTGTCGTCATAGCGGCTGCTCTCGTTGGCAGCGCGCCACGTTCCGTAGCAATAGCCCGAACCGTCTCCCCATCTATGGCAGACCGCCTGGTTGTAGTAGTTGTTCCCTGCATGGCTGACCGAAACGCCAGCGGTCAGAGATAGCGCGGTCAAAAACGTCAGAATCGTACGGCGAACCTTGATCGTCACGGTGGTGTCCTCGACATCAAGACAGTTGAAGGAAACGCCGGTCGCAAAGAAATCGGCAGGTCCGATGGTTTTTTCTCCGGCGTCCCTTAGTTGCGGTCTTCGAGTGCCGTGACCGAAAGAGCGGGAAGCCGCAATGTGAAGAGACGCCGCCCCGTGACGGTGGTTGCGCCGTCAACGATCGCGTCCACGCCTGCAACCGTCGTGCGGAGAACCGCCTCGGAGAAAAGCGCGCCGTTCCAGATTTCAACCTGGATGTCTTTGAACGCTTCGGTTCGATTGACGAGCAGCAGAGTCCGCCTGTCGACCCCTCGAACTGCGAAGACGGTGACGGCGACGGCCGGAGAATGGGTCGCAACAACCTCTCCAACGGCAATACGGTTCAAGAGCGCCATCGCGTGCGCCGTGGGTCGCAAACGATCCTGCTCGTCAAGTTTTCCATACCAGCCATCCGCGTCTTTCCAGCCTGTCGCCCCGCTCAATCCGTATTTGACAAAAGAAAGCATCGCGAGCGTATCAAACACCGCACCCGCTTGACCCGCCATGCGCGGATCTTGCTGCCAGTTGAGCGCCCACTGGGTTTGAAAAATGCCGAGGGGACGTGGCCGTACCCCGGCAGCAAACACAGCCGTGCCCGGGCGGGTTTACGAAGGTCTCACGAAAATCGGGTCCTGGTACGCCGAGCAGTTCGGTTCGCTCATCGACCGATTGAAGGCCATGCCGGAAGGCGGCGGAACCGTTTTCGATAACACGTTGTTGGTCTGGATGAGCGAACACTCATCGTCATCGGGCGATCACGGTCGAGAGAATCTGCCCTGCGTTCTTGCGGGTGGACTGGCTGGAACGATCGGGAGGGGCCGGGTGTTGCGTCTGAACCGTTCCCACAATGATCTCTTCATCACAATCGCTCAAGCCATGGGTTTCGCGGACATCAAAACCTTCGGCAAGACTTCGGTTTGCAAGGGCACCATCGCGGAGTTGTTGGCCTGAAAGATCCGCTAGCGATCCCGGCAACAGAGCACGCCGCCGTTTTCGGGGCGCATTTTTACGACGCGCGCGGCCTCGTTGAAATGGTCCGCTAACTCACCGCAATGCCAGAGGCCTTCGGAGGCAAGGCAATCGGAAAAATCGAGTCGTCGGTCGAGCGGAAAACAGGTCTCCACCTCGGGTTGGCCGAAGGTGCCGCAGCCGTGTACGTCATTGGTCTGACCGAGGGCGACTGCGCAGGCGCCGATCGGGGCCGCCCCCCCCACAGCCGCAAAAAAACCCACGCCATCGGCCGGGACCGCGCCTTCGCAGTCGCTCGGAGACGAAACCGCGACGTCACCCGGAGAGGAACACAAATGCCATCCTCCCGCACAGAGATCGGCGGCCGAACAGCCGACGCCCATGCGGTTTTGTCCGGTATTGCCCGAAAGGCGGTTGCACTGGGGCACGAGCGAAACCCCCTTCAAGATTCCGGGGATCGTCCACGCCCCTCCACAGCCCGCGATGTGGGTCCAGCCCACGGTCGAGGCATCCAGAAAGCCCTCGCGAGAGCCATCGGCACAGCCCATTTGCTGCGGCAATCCCAGGATGGGGACGATGACGGCGGCATCGCGTGGACCGGATATTGTCGGGGCACCATCCAACGCGGGCGCCGATCCATCGACCAACCCGGCGTCGGTGGCAGGGCCCACCGTTCGAGGTGTGTTGAGGTCGGTACCAGCATCCTCAAGCAAGCAGGCGCCAAGGGTGAGCAGTCCCCAGGTCATCGCCAGCAACAGGAGGCGGTGGGTGCGGTTTGGGGGCAAAGCGGCGGTTGGCATCGGATAATCGTGGTGCGCGGTTTGACGGCCTCGCCCCGCGACCGCATATTCTGGCCATGCGCAAGGCCACGGTCGAGCGAAACACGCGTGAGACGCAGATCCAGCTGTCGATTGATCTCGACGGTTCGGGGACCCGCAGCATCGATACACCGGTGCCGTTCTTCAATCACATGCTGGAGGCGGTCGCAAAACACGGCCTCATCGACCTGAATCTGAAAGCCACCGGCGACGTGGACGTGGACGCGCACCACACCGTAGAAGACGTGGGGATCTGCCTTGGACAGGCCGTGCGCGAGGCACTCGGTAGTCACCGCGGCATCACACGTTACGGCAGCGCCATCATCCCGATGGACGAAACGCTCTGCCAGGCAGCCGTCGACTTTTCGGGTCGAGCGGCGTTCATCTATCGTGGCGACGCGGTCAAGGGCAAGCGCATTGGCACTTTCGATGCCGAACTTGCACGCGAGTTCTTCGGCGGCTTCGTCGGTGGCGCACAGTGCAACTTGCACCTCGAATGTCGCTATGGCGAGAACGCACACCACATCGTCGAGGCGCTCTTCAAGTCCTTTGCGCGCGCGGTTCGCATGGCAGTGACGATCGATCCTCGGGTCGTGGATGTGCCCTCGACCAAGGGAACCTTGACCGCGTGAGCTCCGGCAAACACCGTATTGCGGTTGTCGATACCGGCAGTGGCAATCTGCGCAGCGTTCAGAAGGCCCTCAGTGTTTCGGGCGGCGACGTTGTGGTCTCGGGCGATCCAGAGGTCATCGCACGCGCCGACAAGATCGTCGTGCCGGGTCAGGGTGCTTTTGGTGGCTGCGTGGCAGGACTCGATGCCGCTGGTGGCGCCCTCCGCGCCGCCATTTCCGATGCCCTTGCAAGTGGCACACCCTATCTTGGACTATGCCTGGGGTTGCAGATCCTGTTCGACACTTCCGACGAGAGCGCCGACTGCAAGGGCCTCGGCGTCATCCCGGGGCGCGTGGTACGATTCAAGGTACCTGCCCCTCTCAAGGTCCCACACATGGGCTGGAATCCCTGCCGACAGGGATCTGCGGCGCGTACCCCGATGGGCACGGCGCTTTTGCGTGACATCCCCGATGGCACCGCCTTTTACTTCGTCCACAGTTTCTATGGCGTCCCCATCGATCCGGACGTCGTCGCCCTGCAATCTGACCATGGCTTCGATTTCTGTGCGGCGGTTGCGCGCGACAACCTCTTCGCCTGCCAGTTCCATCCCGAAAAAAGTCAGGCCGCCGGCCTGCGCCTGCTTCACAACTTTGTCACCCTGTAACGCCTTCGGAGACCCCCGTGCAGATCTATCCCGCAATTGACTTGATGGACGGCCAGGCTGTCCGACTTTCGCAGGGCAAACGCGAATCGAAACAGGTGTATTCGGATAACCCCGCCGCCCTTGTCGCTGGTTTCGCGGCCGAGGGTGCCCGCCGCCTGCACGTCGTGGATCTCGACGCTGCCTTCTCGAAAGGCGTGCAAAACAACCGCGCCGTGATCCGTCGGATCGTCGAGGCGGCCGGCGACAAGATGGAGGTCGAGGTCGGCGGCGGAATCCGTAGCACGGAAGACTGCGAGGCCCTGTTTTCAATCGGGGTTCGCTACGCGGTGCTTGGCACCCTGGCCATCAAGGATCCGGTGCTTGGCGCGCGTTTGTGTGCACAATTTCCGGGTGCAATCATCGTCGCCGTCGATGCCTGGGAAGGCCGAGTGGCCGTCGAGGGCTGGACCGAGGACAGTGGCAAAAGCGCCGTCGACATCGGCAAGGAATACGCCCGTGCGGGTGCAGCGGCCATTTTGTATACCGACATCGGACGCGACGGCATGCGCACGGGCCCCAACATCGAAGCGACGTTGAAGCTGGGTCAGGCCATCGCCCCCTGCCCCGTCATCGCCTCGGGGGGCGTGGCGCGATTGAGTGACCTCGACAATGTCATCAAGACGGGCGGCATCGGCGTCATCATCGGCAAGGCCCTCTACGAGGGCGAGTTCACGGTGGCCCAGGCCGTGTCACGTTTGCGCGAACTTCAGGGCAGCGGAAACTAGTTCATGCTGGCCCGCCGTATCATTCCCTGTCTGGATGTAACCGACGGACGCGTCGTCAAGGGCGTCAAGTTCGTTGAACTGCGCGATGCGGGCGATCCGGTTGCGGTCGCGGCGGAATACGATCGACAGGGCGCAGACGAAATATGTTTCCTCGATATTTCGGCCTCGCACGAGGGGCGGCAAACCACGCTGAAAATGGTTCAGCAAACGGCAGAGCAGGTATTTTTACCGCTCACGGTTGGCGGCGGCGTGCGGAGCGTGGAGAACGTGCGCGAGCTGTTGCTTGCAGGCGCCGACAAGGTCGGCATCAACACGGCTGCCGTCACGGATCCAGAACTTGTGCGTCGGGCCTCCGATGCCTTCGGTGGCCAGGCCATCGTGGTGGCCGTCGATGCGCGCCGCGATCCCTCAAGCCCCAACCACGCCCCGCGCTGGGAAGTCTACACGCACGGCGGACGCAAACCAACGGGCCTCGATGCCGTCGCCTGGTGTGCGCGCATGGCCGAATTCGGCGCCGGCGAGATCTTGCTGACCAGCATGGATCGCGATGGAACGCGAGATGGTTTCGACCTGGCGTTAACTCGAACGGTATCCGACCGCGTTTCTATTCCGGTGATCGCGTCGGGCGGGGTTGGGAATCTGCATCACCTCTACGAAGGCGTGTCACAAGGGGGTGCCGATGCGGTGCTTGCCGCATCGATCTTTCACTTTGGTCAGCACACGATTCCGGAAGCGCGGGAATACCTGCGCGCCCGCGGCGTGCCCGTTCGTATCACAGCGTCTTAGCCTCCCCGCAAGTTTCGAATGCCGGGCCGGCCAGGGAATCGTCTCCTCGTGACGCAATTGATCAAACGGTTAGCATTCGGAAAAACCGATTCCTTTCCGATGCGCCGCTGGGGCGACCGATCGCTTCAAGGACGTCAAACATCGAATCGCCGAATTGATTGGCCTCGGCTAAGAGTTTCTTTGCTTCCGCTGGATCGCTGAACACCGCAACAAGTGAAGACTCCGACTGAGCGGTAAACGTCAAAAAGGAAAAATAGCAATCGAGCAAGCGTCTCACTGGCTCGGAATAACCCTGCGTCAGTAGCCATTCGAGACGCTGGCTCGGCGTCATGCGTGTCATCTCCTGGGCGTCGCCGGGGGTCACCGTACGGTTCTTCGAAAAAACGGACAGCAGATAGGCCAACGCTGAAAAACACGTGAGCAACCGGCTGTGTTTGAGCTTGTAGTTCTTCAACCGCCGTTTGATCTTCTTGTGATCGGGTTCGGACTTCGTGCGCGCCTCATAGTTGACACAGAAGGTTCGCCAGAGACGTAGGATGTCGTTGGCCAGAAATGTCGGGGCGAAATCGTTTTTGTGATCATCGAAATCCCGCCAATAGGCGCGAATCACTTGACCAATCGCATTACCGTAGAATTGTTCACCGATGAGCGGGGTGCTCTCGAGTAGTAGCAACAACCGCGCGGTAAACGTGTTGCTCGAATCGTCACTCGGCTGCCCGAGCGTCTTGACCAACTCTCCGACGGTGTAGTGGACCAGGTACTCACCATCGCCTGAAAACTCGGGCAGGTTCTGATCGCGCGTCGCCTTAATCAGGGATGCCTTCAGACAGATCTCGTCGAGTCTCGGCAACAGGCGGTTGCCTTGTTCGTCGTTGCCACCAACGATGAACAAATCCAAATCGCTGTGGTCGCTCGATTCGCCGCGCCCTACCGATCCGGTTGCGTAAACGCAGACGTTCGGCCCTGGGTCTACGTCGATCCTTTTGGAAAGATCGCTGATGCGCGTTTTGGAGATCTGGCGACGCGTTTCAAGGATCTTGGAGTTCATCACCCCTGCGCCAGTTGAAAAGTTTCCCAAAGATCTCTGCCTGTTCGATGGCATCGTCGAGCGCGTTGTGCGTGTGCTTGTGCGTCGATTGGAGTTCTGGGGCCAAAGTCGCCCTTCCAGATGCAACAATCGGCACGCCTGCCTTTACTGCGTAGGCGGTCTTGATATCAAAACAACGTGAATGGTTGAACGGCGAACCCTGTTGGGAAAAACGCACAAAATACCAATACAACCAACTCCAATCGAAGCTCAGTGGATAGGCGACGAGGACCGGGCTGCCACCCTCACTCATCGAATCTACCCAGCGGCTGGCGTCTGTCATGGCATCGGAAGGATCGGCCCCTTCTCGAATGAGTTTTTCGCGATCCAGACCGTTGATCGCGAGGGCCTCAGGTTCAAAGTCGGTGGAGATCGGCCGCAATTCTCGATAAAACGTTTTCTCGTAAGAGGTGGGCGGTTCAAAGCGCGTGCCGTCAAATCGTCCAGCAACCACCAAAGCGAACGACAGCATTGAAAATGGGCCCGGGATGGCACCATCAGTCTCAACGTCGGCGGAAAAATATACGTCCACTTGCGGTGTCTTACTTGTGCTCTTGGCGCGGGTCGGCTCACGAATCGCCAACCCGCCAGTATCCAGCTCCATTGGTGGATACCTTATCAGCACGAAATCCACCCGTGCGAAAAACCAACTGCCAAAAGCGTGCGGATCACAATTTGGACGGTGGGGTTGCGCGCTTTGCCTCAGGCGAAGGCGCGACGCCCGTGCCGACGGCGAGCCTGAAAACAAAACTCGCGCAACATGCGGCTGTGTTGTTTGGCCATGGCCTTGAAGCGGATGCCATGACCGTTGAACATCGCGTCGCTGAGATCGCCGTAGCGCAATTCGCCTGCGATCCAGAGTGTCTCGCCCATGCCCGGCAAGGCCAATTCAAGACCCACCGGCTCTAGACGCTGCTTCGGATCGTCGGGCAGCGTGTTGAGGTAAAGTCCGCTTTCACTGATGTTCGTGGTAAAGCCCCGAATCGGTCGGTCGCCGATGTAAGCGGTCAGATACGTTTCCATTGGAATTCGGCCGTCAAATCGTTTGTCGAGATACGTCATGGCTCCCCTTCTTGTGTTCCCCACACCACCCGATCGGAATTCGCCGACCGGTAGGTGTATGTAGGACATTGTTGCACATGAGCCTACCAGGTCAAACTATTTCACCTTTCTCGCAGGACTCCGCATGCTCTCGCCCGACATCGAACCGCTGATAGCGGCCGCCAAATTCGAGGAAAACGGTTTAATTCCAGTTATTTCGCAAGATCGCCGAACCGGTGTTGTGCGCATGTTCGCCTGGGCCAATCGCGACGCATTGCGTGCAACCGCCCGAACCGGACTCGCGACCTTCTGGAGCCGCTCGCGCAATGCCCTTTGGGAAAAGGGCGCCACCTCGGGCCATGTCATGAAGGTCAGGGATATCCGCATCGACTGCGACGGCGACGTCCTCCTTTACGTGGTCGATGCCGACGGACCGAGCTGCCACGAAGGCACGACCTCGTGCTTCGCTCGGTCGGTCAAAGAGGGGGCGCTGGTGTCCGACGACGGGCCCCCGGGCGTCCCGGCATCTATCGTATCACAGGTCGATCAGGTCATCGCCTCGCGCAAGGGCCAGGATGGTGGCAAGTCCTACGTGGCATCATTGTTCGCCAAGGGCTTTCCGAAGATTGAAGAAAAGATTCGCGAGGAGGCCGGCGAACTGTGTGAGTCATTGCCAACCGGTGACGATGCCCACACCGCCCATGAAGCGGCGGATTTGATCTTCCACGCGATGGTGGGTTTACAAGCCGCAGGTCTCAACATCGATTCGGTCTTTACCGAACTTGAACGACGGTTCGGCGTGTCGGGACACGTCGAAAAGGCAAGCCGCACGAAGGGCTAAGATGGCAGTCATGTCGCTTGCCGAACGCACGGCCGAACTGTTCGGCGCGGGCGGTCCGATCGCGGCAATGCTGGGCAGCTACGAAGCGCGGCCCGGCCAGCGGCGCATGGCCGAGCGAGTTGCGGAGGCCTTTGACAGCAACGAGCGTCTGCTCTGTGAAGCGGGTACCGGCACCGGCAAAACACTGGCGTATCTGATTCCGGCGATTCTTTCACAGCGCAAGGTCGTCGTTTCGACGGGCTCAAAGACGTTGCAAGACCAGATCGCGCAGATCGATCTGCCCCGCTTGCAGCGCAGCCTCGGGGTTCCGTTTTCGTTCGCGGTGATGAAGGGCTTGTCGAACTACGTTTGCCTGCGTCGGATGTCCGAACGCATGCTGCAGGGGACGCTCGCCGGTACCGATAATCAGACCGAACATCAACTCGCCGCGATCCGCGCCTGGGTCAGCACCTCACCCGATGGCGATCGCGCGGAACTCGACGGCGTGCCAGACGAGGCCGCCATTTGGCGCGACGTCGTGGCCACGCCCGAGACGCGACTCGGTTCACGCTGCAAACACTACCGCGAGTGTTTTGTGACCGGCATGCGCGAGCGGGCGGCGACGGCGCAGATCATCGTCACCAACCACCACCTGTTCTTTGCCGATCTGGCGTTGCGCGCGGCTTGGCCCGAGGCGCAGGTATTGCCCGCCTACGATGCCGTGATCTTCGACGAAGCCCACCAACTGGAAGACGTCGCGACAGAGTTTTTCGGGCTGCAGGTTTCATCGCAACGGTTTTTCGCGCTGGCCCGCGATCTGTCGCGCCTGCCGATGTCTGCCGGTGCGGGTGAGCGGGCGCAGATCCTGTCGCGCCACCTCGCGGGGCTTGCCGACGATCTGACCCGCGTGGTGCGCCAACATGGCCGTGGCAACCGCAATGCGAATGACGAATCGCGCATGCCATTGCCCGACGATCTCTTCTCGGGTGATCCGGCCGATCCGAACAGTCCACGCGCCCTGTATCTGTCGATGGATACCCTGCTTGACGAGATCGCGAACCACTGTCGTCGCCTTGGCGAGAACGGGCCGCCTACACTAGACGGCCACCGTTCGCCGCCGCCCGCTGAAATTGCGGCAGTCTTGACGGGCCTCGCGCGTCGAGCGAGCCAGTTGCGCGATGGCCTTGCCGTGTTTGCCGAACGCGGATCACGTGACACGGTTCGATGGCTTACCTCCTCGCCGCACAACATTGCCCTGCGCGCGTCCCCCATCGACGTGGCACCGTTGTTGACGCGGGCCTTTGATGCCCACCCGGGTCCTCTTATCTTCACCTCGGCGACGCTGTCCGTGGCCCGTAACTTTGACTACGTTCGCGCGCGCCTCGGTGTACGGGATGCCGCATCCGAAGCAACGTTCGCGTCGCCCTTTCGTTACCAGGAACAGACCCTCATCTACTTGCCCGAGGATCTCACCGATCCAAACCAGGATCGCTTTTCGCAAGAAGCCGCCGATCGTGCGATCGCATTGTGCGAAGCCTCGCGCGGCCGGGCCCTGTGCCTCTACACCAGCTTTCGCGCACTGCGGATTGCAGAGACCGCGTTCCGGGCGCACGGAAAGTTTCCGTTGCTTGTACAGGGTGAGCGGCCCAAGCTGGCGTTGCTCGATGGCCTGCGAACGCAGATTGGCGCCGTCTTGCTCGCCACGCAGAGTTTCTGGGAAGGGGTGGATGTTCCGGGAGAGGCGCTGTCTCTGGTCGTGATGGATCGCATTCCCTTCGCGTCGCCCGACGAACCCCTCGTCGCCGCGCGCGCCCGCCGCATCGAGGAAGAAAACGGCGATCCCTTCACCAGCTACCAGCTACCCCGTGCTGCGCTTGCGCTTCGACAAGGCTTTGGCCGCCTCATCCGCACCCGTACCGATCGCGGCGTGGTGGCCTTCCTGGACGGGCGTCTTTTGCGCAAAAGCTACGGCGGCACCCTGCTCGGAAGCCTGCCACCGGAATGTCGGCGCACCGACGACCTCGAAGAGGTCCGGGCGTTTTTCGCCGCGGGCTAACCAGGCCCTTTCGGGCGTGCCGGCGATCCGGTGCTTTGCGTCGGACGCCCGAATCAACATCCCGGTCGTCGGCCCATTTATTGCAGTGACTGGCGTGCATGGAAAAAATACGGGAAGGCTTCCACACGGCCTGGTTCTTGACCAAGGAGACCCTTGGCGCCTGGTGGTCCGACAAGGCGCCCCGCCTTGGGGCGGCTCTTTCGTACTACACAATCTTTGCCCTGGCGCCTGTGCTGATTCTGGTTATCGCGGTAGCCGGCATGGTGCTGGGACGCGAGGCGGCGCAAGGAGAAATCGTCACACAGTTGCGCGGATTGCTGGGAGAGGAAGGCGCGGTCTTCGTGCAGGACATGATCTTGAATTCCTCGGAGAAAAAATCCGGCATCATCGCTACCGGTATTGGCATCATCACGCTTCTCATCGGCGCGACAGGCGTTTTCATCGAGCTGCAAGACGCCTTGAATACCGTCTGGAAGGTGGAGGCCAAGACAGGTCGTGGGTTCAAAGGCCTACTGCGTGATCGATTGCTATCGTTTGGTCTGGTGCTGAGTCTGGGATTCCTGCTGCTGGTTTCGCTGGCGATGAGCGCCGGGTTGTCTGCTCTCGGAGGTTGGATCAGCCGTTTCATCCCTGGGTGGGTGATGGTGGGCTACGTCATCAACTTCGGCGTTTCAATCGGTGTTGTCACCCTGTTGCTCGCCGTGATCTTCAAACTGCTGCCCGACGTAAAGATGGCCTGGCGGGATGTCTGGATGGGATCGATCGTCACGGCGGTGCTCTTCACGGGCGGGAAATATGTGATCGGGCTTTACCTCGGCAAGGCCAGCGTGGGCTCGCCGTTCGGAGCAGCCGGATCGCTCGCCATCCTGCTCGTCTGGATCTATTACACCGCTCAGATCATTCTTTTGGGTGCCGAATTCACCCGCGCCTACGCCAATCGCTGCGGCTCACACGGGGTCGGTCTCGAACCCGCCCACAATCAAGAGGCTCTGCCATCCGGACGAAGCGCCCGCGGAAGGCCGACGATAAAGGTGGTCCCATCGCTGTCAGTCGATTCGACCCGAACGCTGCCCTGATGCGCGCAAACAATTTCGCGGGTGATGTGAAGGCCCAAACCAAGGCCCTGCGCCGCTTCCGTTTGCCGCGATCCCTGCGTCATGGGCTCGAAGAGCGTTGCCAGTTGATGCGCCGGAATCGCGCCCTGATTGCGGATCTCGATGCACACGTTGTCCGGATGCGTGCCGTCGATTCGCGCACGGACTTCATGGTCGCCGCCGTGCTGCAAAGCGTTTCCGACCAGGTTGAAAAAGACCTGCAACAGGCGATCGGCATCCCATATACCGCTCGTATCGCCGTGCCGTTCCAACTTCAGGATCGATTCAGGATGTGCGGCGTGCAACTCGTCCATCGCCTGGCGCATGAGCCACTCGAGATCGGTTGAGGATGGGATGAGTGGGATGCCGCGGCCGAGGCGGACCCGAGTGAAATCGAGCAACTGATCAATCATCCGCGCCATCCGATGGCCGCTGGAAATCAGTCGGGTAAGCGGTTTCCTCAGATTCTCGTCGTCGCTCCGTTTGTTCAAGAGCTGCGCAGCCATCAAGATGGCGCTGAGCGGGTTTCGCAGGTCGTGCCCGAGAATACCGGTGAACATTTCGTTGAATCGGATGCTTCGCTGCAATTCTGCCGCAACCGCAAAACGCGCCAGGGCGGTGGCGACATGGCTCGCAATCGCCTTGGCGAGCTCAATCTCCTGAAGCGAAAGGATCCGGGGCGTATCGTAGTACACCATAAATTTGCCGATGATCGCGTCGTTGGCGACCAGGGGGATGAACGACAGCCCGCCAATGCCTTCGGCGTGAAACAACGACAGATAAGGACCCATCGCCGGATCATTCTCGACGTCGGACACCAGCACGGGCTCAGGGGACCGCGCGTCGCGTGACCAGGGCGAGTGGCCTTCCACCGCCTGCCGGTAGGATTCGGACAGACCTCGCCACGCCTTGAATCGTATGACATTATCGTCGTCATACGAAAGAATCGCCGATCGCGGCGCAGAGACCGCACCCTCGATCGCATCCAGCGCAGCTGAAAATATCTCCTCTAAAGTCTGCGCGGCGTTGACAGAGCCCGCCAGACGATAGAGCAACTCGGTTTGTGCAAGACTGCGCTTTTCGGCATCGAGCAGGCGAAGGCGCTCGAGCGCCTGACCCGAATAGCGCGCCACCAACGCCATGAAACCCTTCTGGTCTTCGTCTATCGCCGGAGCATCATCAAAGGTAAAACCGATTGCACCCCGAATTCGACCAAGTGTCTTAACCGGCAGAACCGCTATCTCGTACGACCGGCCCGGCGTGACCATCTCGCCGAGGTTGGGATATCGAGCGACCAGCGCCTCTTGTGACGGGATCCAGATCGGCCCACCGCTCACGATCGCATCAAGCACCGGCAATCGCTCCAAACTATCGATCCTTGTGCTGAGTGCGCGGGCAGACTCGGCATCGTAGCCGACGGAGTTTGCGAGGTTGGCGCGCAGCTGATCGTCGTCGACCACCCAAAGCCCGACACTGGAAGCGGCGAGTGCAATAGAAGAATTCTCAACCACCGCCTGGTAGACTTGCTCGTGGGTCACCGCGTCGGCAATCGCGGACGTAATCGCGGTAAAGCGTTCGTTGCGCCGAAGGACATCGTTTCGTTCCTTTTGAACATTTCTCAGATCGCGCAGCGATTCGCGTAGGGCGTTTTCTACCCGACGGTGGAGGTCGATCTCCGCCACCAGGATCTCTGACGGAACACTGGACGACTCCGGGGGATTCCGATGATCCATCCCGGTCGCTACGGGGTCAGCACGATCTTCGTCTGCACTGATGGCCGCACCCATGTCATCGGCATGCCGGACGGGACTCATAACGCATCGCACTAACACCTGCAATGTGGTTTGCAATCGAAAGTTAGGCGTCCCGTGTTACGGCGATGAAACTCCCGTCCACAGTTTTGTTCCCTTTTGAAAACGCGACACCGGACCACTCTGTTTCACGAACCTTATCCTTGCAACGCATCGCCTGGCTTGCACCTTGCATTCAAGGGCCCTTCGAGGAATGACATGAAAAAAACCAAGGCCACCAAGGGTAAGAGCAGCAGCAATTCTCACAAGAGCAAGAAGGACGGGAAGAAGGACGGGAAGAAGGACGGGAAGAAGGACGGGAAGAAGGACGGGAAGAAGGACGGGAAGAAGTCCGACGATGCGTTGCGGCTGGACGCTATCGAGCTGCTGAAAAGTCAGCACCGCGACGTTGAGGCGCTGTTCGCCGAACTGGAATCCCAGACGGAATCATCCGGCAAAATGGCGGTGTTCAAGAAAATCGCCGATCAGCTTGCGATGCACACTGCGATCGAGGAGATGCACTTCTATCCGGCTGTTCGCGACAAGCGAACCGAGGATATTTTGCTGGAGTCGCTCGAAGAGCATCTGGGCATCAAAAGGGTGATTGCTGACCTGCTCGGCCTCCGAGCCGGGGAAGAAACCTTCGACGCCAAGCTCAAAGTGTTGCAGGAGCAGGTCGAGCACCATGTCGAAGAGGAGGAACAAGATCTTTTCCCAAAAGTGAAACGGATCTTCAACCAAGACACCTTGCTTTCGATTGGCGCAGCCATGCAAACGAAACACTGGCAACTCGAAGGAACCAATCCACGCGAACGTGTTCTAGTCGAAACCAAGGAAGCAGCACCGCTTTAGATTAAGCACACCCCAATACTGGTACGTCTCTTGCTCCACTGCGGGATATGTAACAGCAACAGCAACAACAACCATATCCGCAAGATTTCCACCGAAGCGCGGACGAAGACCGGGAGCAGTTGCTAGAGATGCTCAACGAGATTGAAACCGCGATGTTGGTTACACACGGAATCAGCGGCGGATTTCATGGGAGACCGATGATGCTTGCGAAGGGCGGACTGAATGCCCAAGCGACGCGTGTTTCGAATGGCAAGTCAAGCGAGCGGTTCCTGTATTTTGTGACGACGAGCGATTCGCCAAAAGCCCTTGAGACAAGGAAGAACGATGACGTGACTCTGACCTTTCAAGATCGCAGCCGGTTCGTCTCGCTAAACGGCAGAGCCATAGTCACAAGAGATCCGGCTCTGGTCGCGCGCCTTTGGTCCGACGTCTGGAAAGTCTGGTTCCCCAAAGGGCAAACTGATCCGCGCTTGTGCATTATTCGTGTCACGCCTTACGAAGCAGAGTACTGGGATCAAAGCGAGATCAAGGGATTGCGCTACCTGTTCGATGCGGATGACGACTTTTACACGCCAAGGCCCGGCAACATCGCACGCATATCGCCAACGACGGTCTTGTCCGGTGGCGACAGCAGCGGATCCACACCACGGAGATCGCCGTAGCCAGGCTGTCCGTTCTGCTCCCAGTCTTGTGGCGTAAGGCCCATCGCCAACATGCAGGTGATGAGCACGCGATTGTAGGCTGTTCCGATCTGCGACGTGTAGCGCGGCCGGCGGTATTCGGTCCCGAAGTCGAGCAGATCACCCATTCGTAACACCCCGCCGCAACTGCCTGCCAGCAGCACCTGAGCATCGAGACCGTGATGGTTGATGTCTCCTATCAGGCGCAAGCCGGACTGTCCTTGCTGATTGCCGATTTCGTTGTTGAAGAACACGAGTGAGGCATCAAGCATCGACTTGCCGGTGTTTCCATCGCGTTCGGCATCAAGCCGCAACAACAACATGGACAAGTGTCGCGTGCTCCACTTCACGGCATTGTATACGGCCACAACGGCACCCGGATCGTGAGAGGCCGCGTGGTGGCCGTTCTCAACTCCATGCAAGGGTCCCGTTAGCAGGCTATCCGGATCAAAATACAGGTTCACGATGTTCGTGAGACCACAGCGCAACGCCGCGACCGTGAGATCAATGAGTGCGGCCCCCGCCGCATCAATCGATTCGGGTGTGCGACCAAACATCTCAGGGGCCCGGGGCGGCGTGCATTCAACGATTTGCCGGGATAAACGCGATTGCAGATCCCTGATGTGATCGACGTGGCGTTCGAGGTGTTGGCGATCGGCCATCGACAGACGGGGGTTCGCGGCGACCGCGCGATAATGCGGCAAAACCCGATCCACGAGGGCTTGTTTGTGACGCAAGCGCTTCGCGACCAGAGCCGGCTCGGCAAGCCTTGCTCCGAATAACTTTTCAAAGGCCTGATGGGGATAGAGACCGGCTTCAAAGAGCACCTCGCCGGAATCGGCCACCGACGTGGAACAGGACGGACCCGTGCTGGAATTGGCAATCGCAAGGTTCAGAGGCGACACCGCGCCACCAAAAATCCGGGCCGCCATCAACTTGTCGATCGAGGGTGGCAGTCCGCGCAGATCATTCGGCAAAACGCCCTTGAAGCTCCACCCCATGAGGCCACTCGTCGGGGCGTGATTTGCGCCGTCCAGCTTGTCGATGTGCCGGAGCAAGGCGATCTTGCCGCGAACCGGATCAAACGAGGCGTCGAGCAATGGCGAGATCGGTCCCGGGATCTCGGCGAGGCTCATTCGCCGAACATTGGGACCCACGGAAACGAAGTTTCCGGTTTTTCTCAACGCCGCTTCCGACGGATACCAAAACGAACCGTAGTACCCATTGGTCACTCGAAAGCTGATGAAATTTCTTGACGCGGATGCCACGGCCGCATCGGCCTCTACAAGCGACGGCAAGGACGGGATGGCGAGCGCCGCCCCTGCGCTTCCACGCAAAAATTGTCGGCGCCCGAGATGAAACGGCGTCTTCACGGTATCCCTTCGGGATCGGGTGCACGATGCCAAAACTCTGGGGATTTCAGGGCCAACTTGATCATGTTCTCGATCGTCCCCGGATGGCCACTATCATCCGGCAAAAGCGCCAGCGTCAAACGATCGACGAGGCATCGATCCGAGGATTGCACCTGCCGGCCAAAGAGCCGTTGCACCATTTGTTCGACGAGACACTTCGGTCCTGCGGTGCTTGCGGCGATGCGTTCCGAGAGATCATGCCCATCGCTGACGGGGATCACCACGTCGTCGATGATAAGTTCGGCGTCGGTTGCAATCGGAACGGCGTGGGTTACGGCCCCCACGCGATTGGACTCGGTCACGATCCACTCACCCATCGCGCCGTAGTGCCCAAAAGGGGCGCCGAAAGCTTCGAGCGTCGCATGACAGCCGTTACACGGCGTGTCCTTCGTCAGGCGGCTGAACCTTTCGCGCAACGGCTGCTCGGGCGAGTCGCGGGTGTTGACGGGCCGTATCGCGCCGGCAATGCTGGGATCCGGAAGCGGGATTTCGTCACACAGAAATCGGGCCAGGCGCGCTCCCCGCTTGACCAAGTTTCCGGCATTGGTTCCCGGGATAACCGATGTCGAAAGCCAGCCGACCCGGGTCAAAAGCCCCGCGCGGCCGTATTCCGCGGGCAGGACGACGGGATCCTTGGAATCGGGCGGGACCCCGTAGATCGTCGCAAGCGCTGGATTCGCAATGCGCGCACCTGAATCAAGGAGCAGATCGACGTACGTCCCGGCCCTGTCGAAAACACCTTCGGTGAAAAAGTCCTCGACCTCGTTGATGGTTGCGAGGCGCAGGGCGGTTCTTTCATTTGAAGTCGGTGCCCACACCGAAAGGGGCAAGGGCACATGATCAAGCTCAAGCCAGTCGAACACAAACCGGGAAAGCGCGTGGCGGGCTCGCGGATCGGTCCACATGCGGTCAATCTCGGCGTCCCAGCTTGGCGCACCGAAACCCGTCGCAGCGGCAGCCAACAACGTGTCATCCGGGAAATCGTCCCACAGGATCCGCGCCAATCGCGCCGCCCCTTCGTTCGGCGACAGCCGTTCGTGGCCATCGGTCGTTCCAAATTCGAGGAAGTAGTGGAATTCTGGATCGATGACGATGGCGCTTATCAGTGTGACGAATCCGTCCACAACACCATCGACCGCGCCAATGTCATAGCTTGCTTTAAACCGGGCAAGCTCCTCGGGTTGCAACGCACGCCGCAAGGCCCGCGTTCCCAGTCGGTCGGCCAATGCGACCACGCACATTTTCACCGCGGCGGCGTCCTGCGTTTCGATGTCGACAAGGCACGGAAGCAAACGAGCCCGCGCCGCAGGACTCGCCATCACGGCCAGTGCAGCAGCACTTGAAATCTCGAATTGCGCCTCAACCTCGCCCGCAGTCACCGGACCGAGGTGGCTATCGTAAGAGCCGATCGCGACGGGCCGAAAGGTCGATTGGGTCGATGCGATGGCATTGATGGCCTCATCTCCAAAAAGCGATCGGAGCGCGCGCTCGTAGGCGGTGGCACCGAGTCGTGCCAGAGGCAGCGGGGCAATCGTATCACCTTCGCAGGTAGCCGGAACCGGTTGTTCGGGCGCGGGCTGCGGTCCCGAACATCCGAGGCCCACGACCAAAGCCATCATCGCCATTTTCGAAACGGACGCGCCCGACGCCCCCCCTGCTCGTCGATTCGCGATCCCTATGCCTGCACGATTGGCCATGCGTTATCGAAGCTATGGCGGCCAGTCCTTTCGTGCAAGCGTTCAATCTTGACGAGGCGGGTCGAGTCGACTCGCCGCGTCGCGACGCAGCGCAGCGTTCACCACCGATTCGCCTATCTATCCCAATAAATTTTCCAGTACGTGCTTCGGTTTAATCCCGAGCCTGAGAATATCCGCTTCCGTGGACACGCCCGTCAGAATCAACACCGAATCGATGCCGAAATCGTTCGCACCCTGCACGTCCGTAAGCAACTGATCGCCGACCATCGCGATCCGCGCGGTCTGAGGAAGTGCCAATCGTTGCATGCCCGCGCGATAGATCGGCGCATGGGGTTTTCCGAGTGGAACGAAGGTGTTCACACCCGCCGGATCGCGCAGTTGCAGAATGCTTTCAATCATCCTCGCAATGGCCCCGGCGGTGATACCAAAGCCGTCTTTTTTTGGATAGACGAGATCTGGATTCGGCACGACCAGGGCTGTGTGCTCGCCGCGCCCAAGCCGTCGCAAAAGCGTCGTCACCACCGAATTCAACGTTGGCAACATCGGATAACCCCAGTCATCGGCAGCCACGATCACCTCGACCAATTCGTCGTCATACGATACAATCACGCCCCCGGCCTCGACGGCGTATTGCACCGCATCTTCGGTGCCAAGCACGATCGTCCGTTTGCCCTGTAGGCCGTTGTCGGCGAAATACTCGTTCAACAGGTAGCCTGACGTGATGAGTCGCGTCGCATCGATGGGAAGCCCAAAGCCTTGATACCGCGTCACACTATTCGCGATCGAGCGCGAGGCGTCGTTGGTGATGATGCAATACGGTTTGCCGGCGCGATCCAGCTTGCGGAGAAATGCCGCGCCACCTTCGAGAGGCCCCGCACCGTGAAGCAACACGCCATAAGCGTCGAGCAAGAATCCGTCGTATTGCGCGATGAGTGCGTCGGCGGTGATTCGTGATCCGTCACCCATCACGGCTTCCGCTTCACTTCAGGACGCTTACCTCGCACAATCTGTCGCACGCCCAGATAGACCGAGTGAACCCGGCCTGTGCCACTGCGCAACCGCTCGAGGACGAACCCTCCGTCTTTCATTCGGTCCTCGAAAATGCGATCGGGCTCTTCCGACCACACCGCAAACACTCCGTCCGGACGCAGCGCTTTCCACGCACTCTTGATCGCGGCTGTGCCGTACAACGGATCGCCCGGGCGATTGTTGTGCGGACCCTCGTATAGATCCACCACAATGGCGTCGTACGTACCAGCCACCGCCGTCGAGACAACGCGGGCCACGCCGGCCGTGATCACGTTGACCCGTCGGTCGGTAATCGCATTTTGGGTCAGAAGGGCCAGGGGTCCCCGACACCAGGTCACGACGGTCGGGTTCAGCTCGACGACATCAACAACCGCCTTCTTCGGCAGGCGAAGCAGGGCAGCCTTCAAGGTGAATGCCATGCCGAGCCCGCCCAGCAACACGCGCGGGGTGGGAATTTTTGCAATCGCATCACAGGCCGCGTTCGCGAGGGCATCCTCTGAACGGTGGCTTGCACTCGTCATCAGCACGCGCCCCCCGATCGTAATTAGAAAATCCTTCTCCCCACGCTGGCGCAATTCGAGAACGCCCTCGTTGGTTTTAACCTTGTCCAGGGTTTGCCAGGGCTGCACGTCGCATGTGATAGCATGAAGCAACATCGTGTTCACGACAGCCATTGCAGTTGCGGCCTTCCTCCTCGGCTCGTTTCCGACCGGCGTTATCGTGGCGCGCCGTGCGGGGATCGATCTGCGCACCGTCGGTAGTGGCAACGTCGGTGCCACCAACGTCGGCCGTGCGCTGGGGCGTCGCTACGCCGTACTTGTCATGCTGGTTGATGCAGGAAAAGGCGCACTTTCGGTCGTGGGTGCTCGGATGCTGATGCCCGAACAGGAATGGCCGGTGGCCATCGCCGGAATCGCCTCGGTCGTTGGACACATTTTCAGCATCTTCCTGCGTGGTCGAGGTGGCAAGGGTGTCGCGACGGCACTCGGCGCAGCACTTGGCATCGCGCCCTTGCCTGCGCTGGGAGCATTCCTCTTTTACCTCGCTATCTATTTACCCCTGCGGCTGTCGTCGGTTGGCTCGATGATGGGTGCTCTGGCCTTTCCCGTCTTGCTCATCCTACTTGGACTGGGACACCCCGCAAACCTGACCTTCGCGATTGCCTCGACCGTGCTCATCATCGTTCGTCACCGGGAAAACATTCGGCGATTGCGCCACGGCAATGAACTCAAGGGATAACCGTGTCATGCGCTGCGGGCAATCGAAATCAGACAGCAGCGCGCAAACCGGTGTCGCGCAACAACGCCCGGTCGGCTTCAATGTCCGGGTTCCCGGTGGTGAGCAATTTCTCTCCGTAGAAAACCGAGTTCGCACCGGCCAGGAAACACAAAAGCTGTGCTTCACGCGAAAGCTCGGTTCGACCTGCGGACAGGCGCACGCGGGCCTTCGGCATCAGGATGCGTGCGGTGGCGATCATGCGAACAAGTTCCAGCGGATCGACGCGCGGCTGGTTCGCAAGCGGCGTGCCCTCGACCGGCACCAGTGCGTTGATGGGAACGCTTTCGGGATAGGGATCGAGATTAGCGAGCGTCATCAACATTGCGCAGCGATCTTTGATGGATTCGCCCATGCCAATGATGCCACCTGAACAAACCGTCACACCGGCCTTGCGAACATTGGATAGCGTGGTCAAGCGCTCATCGTAGGTTCGGGTTGTGATGATCTTCCCGTAGAACTCTCGCGACGTATCGAGGTTGTGGTTGTAGGCGGTGAGTCCTGCCTCGGCGAGGCGTCCGGCCTGCGATTCGGTCAACATTCCAAGCGTAACACACGCCTCAAGGCCCTCTTCCCGCACGCCACGCACCATGTTGACGACGGCATCAAAGGCGGGGCCATCCTTGACCTCGCGCCAGGCGGCGCCCATGCAGAACCGCGTGGCACCTGCTGTCTTGGCCAGCTTCGCGGCGGCAAGAACCTCGTCCACCTTCATCATGCGCTCGCTGTCGATCGTCGTTTCGTAGTGCGACGACTGCGGGCAATACGAACAATTTTCCTGGCATCCGCCGGTCTTGACCGACAGGAGTGTACAGAGCTGCACCTCCCCTTCGGGATGGTGTTCAAGATGAACCGTCTGGGCCCGCCGAATCAGGGTCGGCATCGGCGATTCGTAAAGGTCGAGGACGTCCTGCAACGTTACATTCTGAGGCATCGAAGGACTTATACGCTCCCGCCCGGGCCGCGACAACCATCGGCGGGAGACCTTTGCCCATTCAATCGCATGATTTCGATGATTTGGCGCTTTTTCGCCGTCAGGGTCCGCCTCCACCGCCATGGAAACACCGTCGAACGTCCGCAAATTTTCGCGCTATCCTGCGTTCGCCCGTGAAAAGCCAAGCATTCCAGGGAGGCGTATTTCACACCCAATTGCCCGGTGGTAGAGCCGGTGCGACCATCGTCATCGACGCCGATGGGATCTCCGCGCGGGTTCCCGACAGCGCGGGCGGCGAAACGTTTCGCATCGGCTTTGCAGACTGTTCCCTCCAGCAGGGCGGCGCCAGCGGTCGGATGGTTTTCTGCCGCGATTCGAATCGCAGCACAACAATCTTCTGCGAGGAGAAGCAGTTTCTGTCTACCCTCGCCGCAAGCGGGGGTGACCGCGTTGCCAGTGCGCTTTCGACCCTGAACGCCACGGAGGGTGGCAAACGCGCGCGCACGCGACGCCATTGGCTCGTCGGACTGTCCGTCGCGGCAATTCTCGGATTTGCCGGTTACCAGGCCTTCTCCCGCGCTGGAAACGCAGCCGTTCGCGCCTTGCCCATTTCGGTCGACGAGAAGATGGGCGAGCTGGCCTGGTCGGCGATCGACAAACACGGACCCGAGGTCAAGGATGCCGTGGTGGTCGGTGCAATCCAGAAAATGGCGGATCGCCTGGCACCGCAGAGCAAGTCCTTCGCGGGCAAGCGACTTGCATTTCGTGTGACGGTTATCGACGCGCCGATCGTCAACGCATTTTGTTTACCAGGCGGTCGCATCGTGGTGTTTACCGGCTTGATTCGCAAAGCCTCCGACCCCGATCAGGTGGCAAGCGTACTTGGCCACGAAATGGCGCACGCAACGCTGCGGCACGGTCTGCAACGGATCGCGCAATCCGCCGGTATCATCGTCGCCTTGCAGATCATGGTTGGCGACCTCGGAGGCTTGATGGCGTTCGTCACCGAGATCGCGCAACAGGGACTCATCACGAGTTACGGCCGGGAACAAGAAACCGAAGCGGACATGGAAGGCCTTCTCATGGCCCACGGTGCGGGCATCGATGGCAGCGGCCTTGAGCGATTCTTCGCGGTATTGGAGCAAGAGCACGGCGATGTGCCCGAGGTGTTGCAATGGTTGTCTACCCATCCACAACTCACGGAACGGCGTGCGACGATCAAGCAACGGTGGAAAGAGCTTGGCCCGAGCAAAGCGGTCGCGTGGGAAATCGACTGGGAAGCGGTCGTCAAACGCGCCGGCAATCCAAGCCTGACCGCAGAATACAAACCCGAAAGCGCCGGGGTAGACAGCGGCGTCCCGCGGGCCGATGATGCCCCCGACGCAACGGCGCCCTAGCCACGCAAGGAAAACGATCCATGCAAACCGAGATACGCCACCGCCCCGCCTTCGCCAACATTCGGGTGCAACTTGAAAGGGGTGATTCCCTCATCGCGGAATCCGACGCGATGGCCAGCATGAGTTCGACGGTGGCGATGCGCGCACGTTGGGCCGGTGGCTTTTTCAACGCGTTGATCCGTCGCGTCTTCGGACAGGAATCCATGTTCGTGAATGAATTCTCGACCGACAGCGAGGGCGAGGTGATCCTGACGCAGCCGTTTCCGGGCGACATGGAATGCATTGAATTGAACGGCAACACGGTGTTTCTGCAGCCGGGTGCGTTTGTCGCCTGCGAACCAGGGGTGAAGCTGACTGCCGGATGGGCAGGCTTTGGCAGCTACATCGGCAAAGAGGGGCTGTTTCGTTTGAAGGCCAGCGGCACCGGCAAGCTTTGGTTCGGCGCCTACGGCGGCATCTTCACCCGCGAGATCACAGGCGAGTTAGTCGTCGACACGGGACATCTTGTGGCCTACGAGCCAACCCTGAAGATCCACATGGGCATGGCCGGCGGCATCTTCTCGAGCTTCTTCGGTGGCGAAGGACTCGTCAGCAAAATCCGGGGTGAAGGCCGTGTGTATTTGCAATCCCGTTCCATGGGCGGACTCGCCGCCTGGACCAACGCGCACCTATACTAGGAACAAAGCGAGCCATGCGAACCGAGATCTTGTGTCGACCTGCTGCATCGGTGGCGCGCATCACCCTTGATGAGGGCGAATCGATCACCTGCGAAGTGGGCGCGATGATAGCGATGTCGACGTCTCTCGGTGTCGAGACCGCGTCCCGTAAACGCGGAGGCGGTGGCGGCGTCTTGAAAGGCCTCAAGCGCATGTTCGCGGGCGAGAGTTTCTTTCTCAACCATTTCACCGCAAAAACAAACAACCAGTCGTTGATCATCGGACCCAGCTTGCTGGGCGATATCGTATCACACAAACTCACAGGCGGGAACCTGGTGGTTCAAGGCTCAAGCTGGTTGGCGTCGGGCTCGGATGTCGAGATTGATGCCACCTGGCAGGGCTTCGGCAAGGCCATTTTCTCGGGCGAAACCATGTTCTGGGTGAAATGTTCCGGTACCGGCGACGTATTGCTTTCAAGCTTTGGCGCTATCTACGAAGTGCAGGTTGATGGCGCCTACACGGTCGATACCGGACACATCGTTGCATTCGAGGACACGCTGGGTTTTTCCATCGGCAAATCGGCGGGTAGCTGGCTAGGCAGTTTCCTCGGCGGTGAAGGCCTCGTGTGCAAGTTCAAGGGCCGCGGCAAACTCTACTGCCAGAGCCACAACCCACCCAGCTTCGGCAAGTTGTTGGGCCCTCTGTTGAAAGCGCGCTAGCGGCAAGGATATTAAACATGACCGAAACCAGTTTCGTTCACGCACCGCTCGGCAAGACCTCGACCTCAACCGAGGGCAAGCTCGCGTTCGAGATCTTCGAGCGCCCTGATTTTTCGATTCTCGGCGTGAAGTTGCGTGCGGGAGAAAAAGTTTTCGCCGAACCGGGTGCGATGGCGACCATGACGCCCGGTGTGCAGATGAAATCGGGATTTCGCGGGGGCTTTGGTCGCTCGGTGGGACGTCTCTTCGGCGGTGAAAGCCTACTCGTCAATACGTTCACGGCGTCGCAAGACAGCGAGGTGACGCTGGCGCCGGGTCCGGCGGGTGACATGGTTCACCATCGATTGCGCGGCGGCCACCTGATGTTGCAACGCGGAGCATTTGTAGCACACAGTGACGGCATCGACATTTCGGGCAAGTGGCAAGGCGCAAAAGGTTTCTTCAGCGGCCAGGGACTGGTGTTGCTCAAGGCCTCGGGTGACGGCGACGTGTTCTTCAACGCCTATGGCGCGATCATGGAGATCGACGTCGTCGATGGGTTGGTCGTCGACACGGGTTACGTGGTCGCGTTCGAGGATACCCTTGGTTACAAGGTGTCTGTGATGCCTGGATTGCGCCCCGGCTCGAAGATCAAAACTTTTCTTTTTGGTGGCGAGGGTCTTGTCGTTGATTTCGAGGGGCGCGGCAAGGTCTGGGTCCAGACCCGCGACGTGGGTCCATTTCTTCGCTGGGTCACGCCGTTCCGCCCACAAAAGTCGCGCGGGTGAGAAGCGGCCTGAGTGTGCAACACGACCCAGCCCCGCTAAAGCCGCCCACTCTAAGTTCCGAAGATCCTTCGGGGAAGGGGTCTTTCCAGACTGCCAACCTGCGATACACTCAATTCGGCTTTCGTGGCGTCCATCAAGTTAAAATGCCCGCAATGTGGTCGGGAGCAGGTTTCATCGGCCAGCCCGGGAGCGGTGCACCCATGTGCGCAGTGCGGCCATGGCGCTGTCTCTTATACACATCTCCGAGCCCACGAGACTAAGGCGAAGCTCGTATGCCGTCTTCTGCTTGAAAAAAAA
>ENA-ORBV01003216-ORBV01003216.1-microbial-mat-metagenome-genome-assembly--contig:-NODE-3216-length-33133-cov-12.702354_pt1 | contig 33133 bp, 22 predicted proteins | sample MGYA00237777_ERZ505514 | MGnify/ENA primary metagenome ERZ505514 (study PRJEB26160, sample SAMN06269048) | microbial mat metagenome | isolation source: Oligotrophic lake microbial mat | place... | reverse complement strand
TCAAAACCGGAAGCAAGATTATCGTTATTCTTTTCATATCGATTTAGAATTTATTAGCAATGTTAAAAATTCCGCAGTGAATTTAATCCTGTTCTATCCTGCCTGTTTTTGAAGTTAAACAGGCATTTCAACATAATTGCATGATTTGATTATCATCATTTCTCTTAATAAAGAAAATTTACAATGCCTTTGCAACAGGATTGATCAGGATGGAATGGCTTTATTTTTAAATCAGTTTACGTCTATCCTAAGTTCAAGTAATAAGTGCAACACAAAAGGTTAAAAAAAAGGAGTCCGAAGACTCCCTTCAATTGACTAAGTTTTTAAACTTTGTGTTGCGATACGTTTTTAGTGATCGTTGGAAGGCGTAAGCTTTATGTTATTGACTAATGTGCCTACTTCCTTTCCTAACTTTAATCCGTTGGTAATAGAAGGCAGATAGTGAATACCACCGAAGTACCGTGACATTCCGCACTCCTCTGCGGCAGCGTTGAATGAGGTGTAAGTGCGCGCACCACCATATTTTGTCTGATAGGTATTGTCAGTAAAGGAATGGTTATTCCCATAAAGGTTTGTCATGGTTTCCATAAATGCTGCTGTAATAAAAGCATGGGCTGCAGGGTATTCAGGAAATGGCGGTGTCCCTAATACGGGTGCCCAAGAGTCATCTATATTTTTTTTGATATAGGTAATTGGTCGAAGTAAATTGTGTTCATACTTTGATTTCCAACACGCAATAATAGCATCATGCAAAGAAATGCCAGTTTTCGCGCAAGCTACAGCGGCATCAGCCAGATTGCTTTTTTCTTTTTTAATAGTTTGAGTGAGAATAGAAACAGAATGTCCGGGAGGTAAATAGCCAACACCAACGCCCGCGTCATTCCAATAAAGGGCAATGTTTTTTTGATCTGTTGTAAGGGTTTTAGAGTTGTCATACATATCCTTTACCATTTTGTAAAAATCAGAATTTAGTTCTTCCGAATATGTATATACAAAAGAAGGAGAGGTATGTTGTAAACTTTCTTCTATGAACGGGCGCGTGTTTCCAAAATAAGGAGATAATCCATTTGCTGGCGATGTTGGCACCCAAGAACCAGGGAATACGGGAGGCGTGTAATCAGCATTCGAAAGATTAAGATTGTCACTCTGTGACCAGTTAATAATGGCTTCTGCTACTGCGATTCCGAACGTCTGCGAGCGCACAAATACTTGTGCGTCAAGCGTTAATTTTAATGTCTCATTGTAAGCCGTTTCCAAAGAATCAATCCGTTGTTGATTAGCCGTAACAACTGCCACTGGGTAGAAATAAGCAACCAACTTGGCCAATGTTGCATTAGCCGAAACCGACCATGAATATCTACTCCCATTCTCCGTCATGGGCATTGTTGGCATTTGTAAAAGCTTTTGACTTAAGCTGATTGAATTCTTAATGCCCGGGCGCACAGATTCATAAAGCCCTACTCCAATAAAGCCATACGACCGGTTAGCTATTAGAGGGCTAATTGCGGGACTGGCATTTAACGTCATCTTCAATTGAAGTTCATACCAATCGACAATAACATTGGCATTTTCTTTACTGGCGGTTCCAATGTTCATTACAGGCTCTTTCTCGCAGGCGTTAAACGCGAAGGTCAAGATTGTAAGTGTGAACATCGTGAACATTGCTTGAATGTTTTTAATTTTTTTCATACTCAAGGGTTGTTAGTTATACCTTATTTAATTGTCCAATAAAGGTAAATAGGTATAACAGCGAAAACCTTGTTAAAAAGATCAACTATTTGTGAACGCGGTTCATATTTTATAACTGTATGGCGGGTTAAATTTCGCGCGGAATTTTAATGGTGATTCGCCAAATTTTTTCTTGAACACGTGACTGAAGTTGGTGCTGTCCTCAAATCCACTTTCAAAACAAATTTCTGATATCGATCTGTCCGATGTAAGCAACAGCTTGTGCGCATAGTCAAGTTTTTGTCGCAGCAACCACTGCCCCGGGCTCATGTGAAATACGGAAAAGAAGTGTCGTTTAAAAGATGATAGACTTAAGTTGTTTAATCTTGCATAGTTCTCCAACGTGAGATTAAAAAGACAGTTTGCCTCCATCGTTTGCCGTAGATTGTCGGCTCGCGACATGGTGAGTTGGTGTAAATAATTGTTTAGTATGTCGCATATAAAGGGGGAAATCAGAAATCAGTCAACAGCTTTTCCAGTTACATTGGAGGAAATGATTGATGAAAATAATCCGGTCAGGGTAATTGATTTATTTATTGATGGATTGGATATGGATAAATTGCAATTTATTGCTACAGGTAATAAAAAGGAAGGGAGGCCTGCTTATGAACCTAAGATATTGTTGAAATTATATCTCTATGGGTATTTAAACCGCATTCGCACTTCCAGATTATTGGAACGGGAATGCGAGCGTAACCTGGAAGTGATTTGGCTGCTTGGAAATTTGAAGCCTTGTTTTAGAACTATTGCCGGTTTTAGAAGTGATAATAAAGCCGCACTTAATAATTTATTCAAATTGTTTGTTCAAATGTTGCGCTCCTGGACCCTTTGGCACCATAAAACGGCAATGGAACTTTGACCACTTTCTCATGAAGGGTATTGAAAAAAAATAGTGGAAAACCTGCCTGCCGGCTTAGGTAGGTTTGGTTTAATTTACTTCACGTACAACTTTAGACGGATATTGAACATTTTAGGTATTGAAGGTTTAAAAAACCGGCTAAAAGAGCTGTTTTTATTAATTTTGGCAATAAGGAGCTGTCTGGGTTACAATAGATTATTTATAAAAATAGTTTTATGATAAGCGCTATTCCGTTTGTAGGTATTAATAATTTTTATAACTTTAGTTTTTGCACTAACTGACGTTTCCGGCTATGTTTAAGCAACACACCACAAACGACAAAAAATAAATAATGGGAAACTTAACACTTTTGACAAATACTTCTTGGAAACAATCATTTGGCGACAAACCAAGAAAGCAATTTGCATCTTGGAGTGTTCCCAAAGAAATAAGACAATTTTGCAAACTTGAAGACGGGACAAAAAGAAAATTAAATATAAGGTTTGAAAAAAAATATAAAGTTGATGAAATAGAATATTTCACAGTTTCAAGTGGTGGCGAAATACTTTTTCCAAAAGAGTTTAGAGACAAAATTGAAAGCATTGTTTCCAACAATCCAAATTCTTATTTTATAGCAACTGTTCTTGACGTTGAGCCAACTCAACAAATGAATACAAATTTATTTTTATGGAATCCTAAAAAATGGACTTGGACAACACTTGAACAAGACATTGAGCAAGTTGACTTGACAGGTCATTGTTCCCAACGTTGGAGTTGCGGCAACACAAAATCAATTCAAGCAGGTGACAGAATTTTTTTACTAAAAGTTGGAACAGAACCAAAAGGAATTATTGCAGCAGGTTTTGCTACATCATCACCTTTTGCCGAAAGACATTGGAGTGGAGAAAATAAAAATGCACTTTACATAGACGTTGATTTTGAAGTTTTGCTAAATCCAGATAAAGAACCAATCTTGACTGTTGACATTCTCAACGCAGGAAATCTTGCTAAACAAAATTGGCAACCTCAATCTTCGGGTACATCTGTAAAATCCAAACTTGTTGACGAACTTGAAGCGGTGTGGTTTCGCTTTTTAGCTACACAAAAAATTAGGCACAATCCTTTTGTTCCAGCGGTCAACGACACACAAAAAACGTATACAGAGGGAACGCCAAACCAAGTTTCAATTACAAAATACGAACGCAATCCATTCGCAAGAAAAAAGTGTTTAGAGTATTATGGTTACACTTGTGTTGTTTGCGACTTCAACTTTGAAAAAACATACGGTCAAATTGGGAAATATTTCATTCACGTTCATCATTTGACACAAGTTGCAACTGTTAGACAGACATACGAAATTGACCCAATAAAAGATTTACGACCCGTTTGCCCAAATTGCCATTCAATAATTCACAGACAAAAAATACCTTTGACAATAGAAAACGTAAAACATTTAATAGCAGAAGTCACAAGCCGCTAACAGCTACAAAAAAATGGCGATTAAGTGGTTAAATGAAGCTTAATGCTTCGTATCAAGTTTTGTGGGGGCAGCCAATTTAGTGCTAAAAGCGCTGTTTTTAATAATTTTGGCAATACGGCGCTGTCTGGGTTATAATATTTTGTTCCAATAAAGCAAAAACATTAAATCGCAGCACTGGTGGCTGGGGCTTTTTCGGCTTCGTATCACCTATCCTTGCGATGATTTGGATACAATTCATGAAACCAATAATGGTTTGGGACAGTAATGTATATTTAAATACCCCGATTGATAAAACCGAATAGAACGGCAGCAGGCTGCAGCTACAAAAAATGACAGTTCAATTTTTAATTGGTTTCATCAACTTGCCTACATAAAACAACCCTTCACTTGAACGAAGTCAAATAAACAATAAATATGGAGAACCTAATTAAAATATTAATTCTTGTAGTAGCTATTGTTACAACTGTTTTTTTCTTAGTGATTGACTATGATATTTGGAAAAGTTACTTTACTGGAAACCTATTTGAAGAAGATCAAAGATTTTTAATCCAATCAATTTTTACAATTGCCGCTTCTTTCTTTTCAATTCCAGCAATTAAGTTTTGGTTTAAGCTAATTCTTTTTAATGAGCCAATAATATTCAAACCTCCAACTGAAAATAGTTCGTCTATTTTTCTAAAGCAATTTATTAATCAGGCAAGATTAGCTTTTATTTATTCAATCGTTTTACTAATATCGGTTATATCAATTATCCTTTCTGCAATTTTTTTCAATAGTGGATTAACAGCAATCAATTACTTAAGATGCTTACTGTTTTCGGTTCCCTTTATACTCATATTTATTGTCAGTAGAAAGACATTCAATAACATCAAATCTTTACAATAAAATGATAAGAGCAAAAATTCTTCACACAGTCATTGCATTAAGTGTTTTATGCCTATTTTCAATTTTATCATCTTGACAAACTGCATCCAATAATCAAAAAACTTATTCGCTTTCAGAACAGGATGCAGAAACCTTCAAATCAATTTTAAAATTTTGAATAAGTAGTATGGACCCTGTTTCAAAAGAAATGCACAATGATTTTTGGAAAATAGTAAAAATGCACCCAAATAACTCAAAAACAAACCTAACCAATTCTTAACCAATGCCTAAAGCATCACATATTAGTTTATATTTGTTATGAAATTTTAGTTTTCAGACGAATTGCCTACACCAACAAACCCATGAAAAAAGTCCCCGAAATGATAAAAACTGACAATACAACACACAAAGGCAGAAATGAAAGTCAAAGCGGAATGACTGCCTACAAGTCCATCCGCCTCGAGAAAGATTTATTGTTTTCCGACCCAAAACTAGCCAAAGAGTAAAATTTTACCATCGCCCAAATCCAAATATATTTGAATAATTAATAATTCGCAGTAAAAGATAATATATGAATTTAATTGCAAACACAGGCATTCAGTTTTTCACAGTTCCATTGGAAATAGATTTGAACAACACTTTCAAAATGTATTTTCACGAATGGTTGGATATGGCAGACCAACAGAAAAAGTTGGAAATTGCTCATTTCTTTTCGGAAGAAGAAATTTGGATAAAGAAGCACATTTTATATGGTAGTAAGCTGGGTTATGCTACTTTGAATAATGACTATAAAGTTACTAATTCTTGGGAAACAATCTTAAATGATGAGGAATTTGACAGCAGTTGCATAATTCCGATAGATACCGCTGAAGCAAGAGATTCAGGATGTTTCGATGTGTCTATTAGTAAAATAAAAGAGGACGATTGGAAAAAGTTTGAAAACACTTGGTTTCCAATGCCATTCTTTCAACTCAATGGTAAGCGGTCTGATTTCGGACCGACAAATTGGTGTCGGTTCAAACTTATTTTTAACGGACAAGAAGGTAAAATTAAAAAGTACAATCTTCTGTTGGCTTTCGACACGAGAACTGTTTTTATGGAAGAAGGTTTTGAGGAAGAGGATTTGCAGGAAACACCGATTTTTACAAATGCTGCCGAATCTTCAAAAAATTACACTTTATGCAATACTGAAGAAGGTTTGATTGGTTATTGTTCGGAAGAAATGCATTGCGGTTGGGTGGATAAATATTTGTTGAAACATTTTCATGATATTGATAATATCAACGACAAAAAATTAGATATGCCCAAAATGAAGTATTTGGCTCAATTCATATTCATTAATCGGCTTATTCAGCAATTTGGAAGTTTGCCCACTATTACTTTGTTTTCCAATCAAAATGCGGCCTATGGAAATGTCGATTTGGTAGTTGATATTGGCAATTCCCGCACTTGTGCCGTTTTGTTTGACAACAGCGATTTTGAATTAACAAGCCCGCTCGAATTGCAAGATTTTACGGTACCAATTACAAACAGCGCACTCAATAAATATCGAAATTCATTTGATATGCGTTTGGCTTTCCGCAAAGCTGATTTCGGCGGAAAATTTGGTTTGGAAAATAGTCGTCAATTTGTTTATCCATCGATGATTCGTTTGGGCAAGGAGGCAAACCGATTAATACATAAATCGACCTATCAAAATACAGGTGCGGAAAAAACAAGTACTTTTTCAAGTCCGAAACGCTTTTTGTGGGACGAAACGCCACAAAAACAGGAGTGGGAATTTGTACTATTAGACGGCGAAAACGCCAAACCGATTTATATTGAAGGCATTTCGGAACAGTTGAATGAAGACGGCACCTTGGGTTTTGGTTCAATCAAAAACCGCTATTCTCGTAAAGCATTGATGACTTTCGCGTTTTTGGAAATTCTTGCACAGGCAAAAATGCAAATCAACTCTTACGAACAGCGTAACCATTGGGGAAACGAATCAATGCCTCGAAAAATCGGACGCATTATTGTTACCTGTCCTACTGCGATGTCGCATAAAGAACAAATTGCACTGCGTAAGTGCGCTGAGGATGCCGCTATTATTCTTGACCGTTTCTTTGAAAATACTTATTCGAAAGTAATGGACGAATCCGAAATCCGCAGAAGAATACAGGTTATTCCGTCGGCGAAAAAACTGTCGGCAAAAGAAGAACGCACCGAATGGATCTACGACGAAGCAACTTCTGCGCAATTTGTATTCCTCTATGCAGAAATTAAGGAACGCTATCAGAAAAATTTGAAAGATTACTTTGATTTTTATGGGAAATCGCGTTCCGATTTGGGAGATTACAATAAAAAGTCGCTGACCGTCGGCTCTGTCGATATTGGCGCAGGCACATCTGATGTGATGATTGCCGCATACAAATATGAAGACAAAAGTTCGCAATGTACTTTAACCCCAGTGCCGCTTTTTTGGGAAAGTTTTTATTTGGCTGGCGATGATTTAATGAAACAACTTATACAGCAACTTGTAATTGAAGGACGAAACTCACCGATAGATCAAAAATTAAGACAAATCGGTAAAAACCCCGTGGAAATTTTGCAACCGTTTCTCGGAACTAACACTGGTGTTTCTTTCCGTAATCGTCGACTTCGCAGTGATTTCAACTTGCAAGTTTCTGTGCCAATTGTTTCGCATTATCTTGAATTGCTAAAGGAAAACAAAGACGATACAATACTTTCTTATAGCGATATTTTTGGCACAAATCCACCAACGCAAACCGTGTTACAATATTTTAAAGACTGTTTCAGCTTTGATTTTTCCGATTTGCAATGGACCTACAAAAAGAAAGTTGTTGCAGATATTGTTGAAAAAACGTTTGATTCGTTAATTGGCAAAATTTCTTCACTTCTTTCTTATTATAATTGCGATATTGTATTACTTTCAGGTCGTCCAACATCCCTTAAGCCCCTGTCCGACCTATTCCTGAAGTATTATGCAATTTCGCCTAATCGGCTGAAATCAATGAATGATTATCGCGTAGGGCGCTGGTATCCCGAAGATAAACGCTTTCCATATATTGATGGAAATGGTAAATTCCTTGATCCGAAATCAATCATTACTACGGGCGCAATGATTGGACAAATTGCCGAAAATGGTGGACTTAATGGTTTTTCCTTAGATCTCTCGGAATTGAAAAAGAAGCTTTTGCCCACAACTTTCTATTTCGGCGAACTCAACAAGGATTCGTTTACATATCTCAACACAATTATTTCACCAAATAACAATAACGCAACGGTTGAATTAGCTTCTTTGCCGTTCCGCATTGGAGTTAGACAGTTAGATATTCCCGCATATCCTTCGCGCCCGTTTTATATTCTTGACTTCAATAATTATAAAATTGAAGATCGAGTGCGTGGGCGATTTACTGAAGACGACCCACCAATAAATGAGGTTCAACAGGAAATTCAAAAAGAAAAAGATACTATTCGCAAAGGAATGCCCCTTAAAGTGACAATTTCGCGTAATATTAATGAGGATATAGAAAAAATAATTTTGGAAGAAATAATCAACAAAGATGGAAATACGCTGAACAAAAACTTTTTCAGTTTACAAGTTCAAAGTATGACCGAAGTTGAAAATTTTTGGCTAGATTCGGGTATTTTCTCATTAAATATTAATAATTCACAAAGTTAAGAAGGATTTAATAATGGAAGATATCATAAATAAACAACTCGAAATTATAGAAAAATCCAACGCCTGGATAAAGAATTCGTTAGAAGGCAATAAGGCAAAAGAAGCGTATCGCACAATGGTAAATTGGCGCCGAAAGTTGAATAAGAAGAAATATGCACTAGATGGCAATCCTGCTGCGGCAATGTATGGCGAAAGTCAGGTTGGAAAGTCCTACTTAATAAGCAGTTTGCTTTCAGAAGAAGGCAAACCGTTCAGCATTAAAGATGAAAACAATATTGTGCATAATTTTATCGAAGAAATCAACCCACCGGGTGGCGGGTCAGAATCTACAAGCTTAGTTTCGAGGTTTTCGGTCAAGTATAAGCCTGAAAATCCAAAATTTCCGGTAAAAGCAGTATTGCTAACTCCTGCTGATATTGTATTGGTACTTTGCGACAGTTTTTACAACGATATAAATCTCAAAACTTCTCAAAACCTGCATCTTCTTTCGACAGATGAAATCAATGCAGAAGTGTTTCAGTTGAAAGAGCGTTTGAAAGATAGCAAGGAGCAACAAAAGTATTTCGGCGAAGATGATGTGCTTGATATGCAGGATTATTTTAAAGAATATTTTCAAAAAGCCGACAAAGTGATTGATTCAAAGTTTTTTGAGGAAATTTCATTATTGCTTTCAAAAACAAGACCTGATGAATGGAAGGATATTTTTTCGATATTGTGGAATAAAAACGAGATTTATACAAGCCTTTTCGAAAAGTTGATTATCGAATATCAAAAACTGAATTTTGCGCTTGAAGTATATCTACCGGTGGAATCAGTTTTGTATGCTTACGGCACTTTGCTTGATGTAAAACGTTTGCGTGAAATTTATACTGAACCCGACAGAATTGAGCCGAATTATACGGCGAATACCAAATTGTTTTTGCCTAAAACAAATCAGGAACTTGACTTCGCAAAATCTTATTTGTGCGCTTTAACTGCAGAGTTGGTTTTCAGTCAATCAGAATCGCTAATTAACAGCAAGCCGTTTTTGAAAGAAACCGATTTATTGGACTTTCCCGGTGCGCGTTCAAGGATGGAAAAACCCCTAGAAGCAATCGAAAACGAAACAATTTATGATTTACTTTTACGCGGAAAAGTGGCGTACCTGTTCAATAAATATTGCGATTCCGAAAAGATTAACATTCTGATTTTCTGTGCAAAACATGAACAAGCGGCACAACGTACCATGCCCCGTTTACTCAATAATTGGATTAATAAATTAGTTGGTGAAACTGTCGAAAAACGAGAAGAATTTGTTTCAAAATCAAAGATCTCACCACTCTTTGTCATCGGTACTTTTTTTAATATCAATTTAGCATTCAATCCATTACAAGACAAAGCGGACGGAACAGGCACCCCGTTAAGTAATCGTTGGTTACAGCGTTTTACCACGACTTTGGAAAAAGAATATTTTGAGAAAGTGACTTATTCTTGGTTTGAAAATTGGACTAAATCGCAACCCGATTTTCAAAATATTTTTCTCCTACGTGACTTTGAAAAATCGGAAACACCAAGCAATCTTTTCAGAGGATTTAATGCAAATAAAAAGGAATTGGAAGAAGTCCCAACGCCTCAATTTCCCAATTTCAGTACAGACCTACGTCAATCTTTTCTTGATTACGACTTTATAAAACGCCATTTTGCCAATCCTGCCGAATCATGGGACGAAGCAGCAAGTATCAACAAAGACGGCACAAAGTTGATTATTGATAAACTTACCATTTCTGCAAACAATATTAATCCTGCTCGAATGGCAAAAATGCTTACTGAACTCAACGAAATAGCACAGTCCATTCTTACCGAACTGCTTAAACATTTCCATAGCAATGACAAAGATGTGGAGTTGCAAAAGGCAAAAAACATCGCCGGCGACATTCAATTCAAATTAGCAACTGCCTTTTCTGCCGACAAAATCAAAAATTACGGACAACTGATGAAAGAACTGATGCTTGATGAAAGTACTGTAATTGAACTTTTTCGTAAAAAAGTAGATGCACTCGATTATCGTGATGTAGTAAATATGGATATTTACAGCGCATACCGCATAGAAGTTCCTGTTGAAAAAGACGATACTGCCGAAAAATACTTTGAACGCTTATGTGACCGTTACGAAAAAACTACCGATGAACGCAAATTGGAATTTCGTGCTGAACTCGAAGCGAATCACATTGATTTAGGAGAACTGATTAAAGGCAATTCAGATTTGATTAAAAACAATGCGCAACAATTAGCAGAAGCATTACTCGAATACTGGTTTGAATACATTGCCCTGAACGACAAACATATTGTTCAACAGATTTTAGCTCAAGATGCCTCTTTGGACAATATCAAAGATATGTATCAAAAACTGTTCAAAAAATTGGGATTAGCAAAACGCATAGCCGAGAAAATTCGACGCTATGTTAACGGGTATAACAAAACCGATTTGCCTTACGAAATAGTTGCTGATATTTCTGCTGAATTGCTGAATAAATGTATCAATTCTGTTGGTTTTGAATATCTAGACGAATCAGAAATCAATGATTTGCGGCAGGCAAACGAACAGCATAATTTGAGGTTAATTTTAGTTAACAACACCGACCCGACAGAAAATTCTATTGAGGAACTTTTTACAAAAATTGAAAGTCATACCGAAATTATGATTTCGCAGCCCGAAGAAATGAAATACTTGTCAAGTTATCGAAATTATCTTGCATGGAGCAATCGCCTGAAAGTGGGCTTTGTTTCTGTATGCGATATTCCGAATTATGATATTACAGCAAATGCTAATTTGGGTAAGCTTATTAATGAATGCACAACCATAAAATACTAAAATTTATGGCAACTGTAATAAATTACGAACCTCTATTTAGCACAGATCTAAAGTACTTCAAAGAGGTGCAAATTATTGGTGGAAAAACAATTTTCGACCGTTATAAATTAGCAAGTTCAATGCTCGAAAATCTTGATGAAAGATATCGGGACTTTTTGGCTTATCCTGTGAAAGAGAGCAATCAGATTGAATTTCACGGAATAAAATCAAAGCATGATATACCGTTTGTCTTGGCGGAATTGGAAGGCGACGAAGCTAATAAATATCAAAGTATTAAAGATGAAACAATCGCCTATTACAACAGTAAAATAAATGAACTTAAAGCCGCAGACAGAGACAAAGCAGAATTTTTGGCAGATGCTATAAAATTGGTTGATGATCGCTTTGTGTATTGTTATGATGATAGGGTTGTACTCGGTGCTTGGGGTATGCAGATGCGGGAAAATGTGCGAGATGATATTACGATAATCCGCAAAAGTTCTCCGCGAAAACTCAAAAAAGTGCCCCCGGACGTAATCAAACCGCCACCAACGCCATTTAATGTTTCATTCAACCCAGGCGAAAACGGTACGCTCCATGGTAATTCCTTTATTCCCAAAGATGCAAATTCTTACCTTGGCTATGACGAAATACCTCAGATTGAACCGAAAGACGGATACGAATTTGTCGGTTGGGACGAAACACCTAACGGTTATCAAGTTACAGAAAATAAGGAATTTACAGCACAATATCGAAAAACCCCACCTATTGTTGTACCACCCAATAAACTCCCTTGGTGGAAACGCTTTTGGCTGTGGCTCACGGCATTGTTTGCAGGAAACGGTTGCCTGAAATGGTTGTTGCGAGCACTGCTGTTCCTTGTATTGTTATTTCTACTGTTATGGTTGCTACGCAACTGGCACGGTTGCAACCACTATACTGGAGGCGGTGGGGCTTTGGGCGACAACGACAGCGCATGGCTCCGCGAAGACCCTAACCTAGGCAATGGGGGCGGTATTTATGACCCACACAATCCCTATACTCCGGTTCCAACACCGCCGGGTTATGAAGACGTGCTACCCCCGCAACAGGGCGTTTTACCTCCAATTGAAGACAATCCCGAAATCATTCCTGGAAATCCTTCAATAATTGCTAATCGCTTGAATATTTTGATGGATAACGAAGATAAATCCATAATGGATTTGGCAAGAGATTTTAAAGCGAAATATCCCGACGAAAAATACAAAGTAGTTTATTACGATGATGTTGTAAAGCGAATGCAAATTGAAATTCCGAAAGAGGAACGCGAAAAACTGAAACAAGAAATTCCACCTGCATTTGCACCGAAATACGAACTTTTTGTTTTCGATGAAGCATTATTCGAAGGAACTTACACACCCAACGACCCTGCCATTTCCGACGAAAATAAATCATGGTATTTGAAAGCAATTAACGCACCGCAAGCTTGGGACATTACTCGCGGCTCTGAAAAGATTACAGTGGCTATTGTTGATAACGGCTTTAATCTATCGCACCCCGAACTGAAAAGCAAAGTTGTACAACCTTATAATGTATGGTTACACTCGCAAGAAATATTCCCGCAGCAAATTGACCACGGCACGCACGTTGCAGGAACAGCACTTGCCGTTGCCGACAATGGAAAAGGAATTTGCGGTGTTGCTCCTAATTGTAAATTCATGCCGGTTCAAGTGGCAAACGAGCGGGGGCAAATGACTACCACCTCAGTTTTGGACGGTGTTCTTTACGCTCTTTATCAAGGTGCTGATGTAATCAATGTTTCTCTTGGTAGTATGTTTATGGGACTTGACCAATATTCCGAAACGGTTCAAATGGATTTGATTAACAATCACTTCAAAGAAGAAGAACGTTTATGGCGACACGTTATGCGACTTGCTGCCAGTCATAATTCTACCATAGTGATTGCAGCCGGAAACGACAATGTTTTGGCTGGAATTGATGCGATTCAACGCCCCGAACTTTTTATTACTGTTTCGGCAGTTGATAAAAATAGCCTTGATTACAACAAAGCCGATTTCAGCAATTACGGAAAATTTTCAGATATTTCGGCTCCGGGTGTGGATATTTACTCTTCCGTGGGCAAAGATGGCTATCAAACCATGGACGGAACTAGCATGGCTGCACCAATAATTACAGGCGCTATTGCTCTAATGAAAAGTTTGAATGACAAGCTTACAAACAAACAAATTCTTTGCATTTTGCAAAACACAGGTATAGAGACACAAGGCAATATCGGCAAGTTTATTCAATTAGACAAAGCATTGCAGAAAGTAAAATCGGGAGAAGTAGTAGATTGCACGCCAGAACCGAGTACCGGCGATGTACAAGTGCTTTTGAATTGGAACAACTACAACGATTTGGATTTGATAGTTACAGACCCTAACAGCGAATCGGTTTGGTTCAAAAACCGCCGTGTATCAAGCAGCGGACAACTAGAAATTGATATGAACGTGGAATTTCCCGACAGCAAAACGCCTATTGAAAATATCTTTTGGGAACAGGGCAGTGCGCCCAACGGAACTTACAACGTGTATCTTTTATATTTTAAGCAGCACGAAGGCATTGCGGCTAATCCTTATAAAATCACCGTAAAGCAGGGCAATAAAACGGATGAATACACAGGGACCATCAATAAAGAAAAAGAAGCAATCCATATTTGCTCTTTCACATTGGGAAATACAAATAATCCAAACACACCCTCTGCAAACATCAGCCGCTCACAATTAGAGCAGGAACGCGACCGATTGCAGAAGGAGTTAGAAAGAGTGAATAAAGAGTTAAGCAGAATAGGAAACAGCAGATAAAAATTGAATATTAATAAAATAAATTATTATAAATGAATCAAAGCAAATTTTCTTTAGCCGATGTGCTTGCAGTGTTAGCAGCCCTTGCATTTGGCTTTGTGTGCTTTATGGGTGCAAATTTTCTGAATATCAATAATGATAAAGTGTGGGGTATGCCTCATACAATCGGCTGCATAGTAATGGCATTAATTATTGCCCTATTATTGTTCGGCACTGCCTTTGGGGCAAAATTGCTCAAACGCATAAGCAGCAATTTTAAAACCTGTTTTGTATTGGAAGTGGTGTTACTTGGGTTATTTGTTCTATTAGCTGTATTTTTTGTAACGAAGACCTCGCCGTTTCCGCACTATTTCACGGTAACGGCTCAGAAGTCGGAGATCAACAGCAAACTACAAACAAGCATTACGCAGGCAGGAAATATGTTTGTTAAGTATGAAGCCTATGCGGGCAGTCGCGAAAACCTTTACGAAAATACATTGAAAAGAGTAGCGGGCTCACAAAAAGGAGATCCTAAAGCATATACCGACTTTGGGTTTGTGGTAAACAGCGGCATTCCAGATGCGTTGCAGATTAAAACCAAAATGTTTACTGTTCACGCAGATTTGTTCCCTACCAATTACAGTGATACCATTGCTGGTAGCGGAATAAAAGAAGTTGCTAGCAAATGGTTGCAAGATGCCAAAAATACTACAAGCAGCTGGAAACCAATTGGCATTGTAGGTGTGGTAAATGATGTGGAAAAAAACTCAAATTATTGGCTTAATACTTTGGTGACACTTTCGCAAATTCGCGAACAGGGTGAGAAAGCCGATGACTTTGGATATTCGCTCTCATTCGACGATGTAAAAACGCATTTTATCACACTCGGCAGCCCGACTGGACTTGCTATCGGTTTGGCTGTTTTGGCGTATGTGCTGATGCTATTATCATATATTTTCACTATAAGAAGTACAAAATCAAAATATGGTATTCGTGCATTATTTCGTGCATTATTTCGTGTTTTAGTATCGAAAAAACAAAACAATAACAGCGATTTTGATATCGATTATTAACTATATATTAAAAAAAATAAAATGGAATTAAAAGAAATAATAAATAGATTGGAAGATTGGGATGCAGTTGATTTAGTGGATTTCCTATGGACAAACAATATATCGTTTGACGTTTTTTCAATTGAGATAAGACAAGCTGGTGGGTGGGATTCGGCAGAAAAACGGAATAATGTAAAATCTTTATTAAAGAAGAAAGACGACGATGCATATAATGTTGCTGTCTCTGCAAATACAGTAAATGAATTTAAAAGGTATTTATTATTCTCTCCTAATATAAATCACAGGAATGAAGCAGAGTCAAAAATGCAGAAAATTCAAAACATCGAAAATGCCGAAATACAAAAACTGAAAGAGCGGGAAAGAATGTTGCTGGAAATAAAAGAAAACATAAACAATTACACACTTGATGAAATTATTAAAAACTTAGGAAGCGAGGTTTTAGATGATTTATGTAACGAATTGGGTATAGATGCTCAAATGATCAAAGGTTTTAAAGAGCCGACCCTGGAATTTAACGATATCCCTAAAAGTGAAAGCGACATTCCTGCTGGTTATACTGATGTTTTCTTTTGGGGCATACCTTCGTCGGGCAAAACATGTGCATTGGCGGCAATTTTAAGTACAATCAAAAAAGATTTTTCTATGGAAGCCCCTGATTGTAATACTAAATTTGGGACTACTTACCGTGATAGTTTAATAAATATATTCGACAGAAATTATGGATATTTACCCGACCGTACCAATAAGGACCGAACGCAATATATGCCATTTCTGTTTTTTAGGCGCGGCGAAAAAAACAAACGCAAAATCTCATTTTTTGAATTAAGTGGTGAGGTTGTTGAACATTTCTACAATGCGGTCAATGAACCCAATAAATTAATTAACGACGACAGTAAAGAGGATATCGAAAAATCATTTCAAACACTCGAATTGTTACTAAAAAGCGATAATCAGAAAATACACTATTTTTTTATTGACTACATTAAAGAAACAAAACACACTAATTACAACGATAAACGTACGCAAAGTAACTATTTGGAGGCTGCCGTAACCTATTTTCGAGACAATAGTGAAATTTTCAAAAAACGAACAGATGCTGTCTATGTAATTGTTACCAAATCGGACGAAATTAAAGGCGCTGACAGAACGACAATTGCGAAATCTTTTTTAAGTGAATATTTTGGTTCATTTATGGATGTGTTGAAAAATCAGTGCGATGAACATTCTGTTGATTTTAAAGTAAAACTTTTTTCTATCGGCGATGTCTATTTCAAGAAGATTTGCATCATCAATCGCGCATATTCTACTGATATTATTAACGACTTATTGGAACGAGTTAAACCTGTGAGGTATAATAAAGTAGTCAAATATTTAAGAAGTTAATCAAAATGGATATAGTAATACATGGCACGAAGGGCGGTTGTAAGATTTTTACTCCGAAAAAAATATCAGGTTTACTTGATGTTTCTTCTGATACAAGTATAGCAGCGGCAATCGGTCAGGAGGCGTATGGTATTCGCTTTACAGCAGATAACACAATTTTTTCAAAATATAAAATCATTAGAGATGTTCGAGGTGACAAACGTACTGGTTTTGTAGGTTTTTCGATACCTATACCTAAGAATAAAAAACTTTCCGGCACGGTTATTTTCAATGTTTTAGAGAAGGTTTCTGATGAATACTGTAAAAAATACATTGTTGAGAACAACCTAAATGAGGCTACAGAAGATTGGACTTTTCTTAACCCCATTTTGGACCCCAAGTTGGATGATATTCCTTTTGATAATGCAGGTAATATGCTATCGGGTGATAAAGACGATTCTTTTATCTATTTCAAAGACGACAACGAACTTCAAAAATACTTCGATGTCCCTTTTCAGGAAGAATATGCACCTTATCGCCAAGTTCTCTTTATCAACAACGATTTGCAGGGCAAACCCGAAAATCCACTTAATGCTTTGCGTCATTCCGAAAATAATTTGACAGGAAAAATCGATTTGGAAAATCCGTTCTATAAATTGCGCGAATTTAACGGTAGAGGTAAAAACGGCGTTGAAATCAAAATTAAAAATTCAATAGGTCGCGAACTCCATAATAATGACAAAGTTCATCGAAAAGAAAAACTAACATTAGTATATTCAAAAAAATATTATATTAGTTCAAAACCAATTGTCGGCAGTTTATTGGATAGTGAAGAATTGCGAAAATATCTTGTTGTAAGCAGCGATAATAAAATTGATATTGTCAAAGAAATTGAGCTGGAGCCCGAAACAAAAACAATCACTTTTGATGTTGTCGCAAAAAAAGACGGTGCAAAAGTATCCAAAGCGGAAATTCATATTTTAGAATATCAAGATTGGAAAATAATATCTGAATATACTTTTAAAGATGTAGAACTTGGTAAAGAATACAAAATATTGGCTCGAAAAGGAGATAATTTGTTTTCCTATGAAGTGAAAATAACGCCTAAAGATTTTACAGCGACTGCGCTTATTTTGCCATTGATAGAAAAAAGAATTGTGAAAATTACAGTATGCGAAGTTGATGGCTCAAAAGAAATTCGTGAATTCAAAGTTTGGGTTAATAATGGGAAATGTAATAATGAAAAAGTAACCGAAGTTACTTTTTTTGACGATGAGATTTACGATACTTGGAACATAACTGTTGAAATGGATGGATATTTACGATCCGCTTTTATACCCTATGTCCCAGAGACTGGCATTAGAACACTCTGTTTTAAACTAATAAAAGACACAAGGCAAACACCACCCGCTTCAAACACCCAAAATGAGCGACACTCGAATAACCCCGTACCGGAAAAACAAAAAACCTTCGCTGCAAGAGCAAAAATATTTTTCTCTAAACCCGCTGTTATTGTAGGTTCAGTAGTTGGTGCATTAGTTCTCGGGCTTGGTCTTTGGGCATGGTTTCATTCGGCCCAAGAAACCGCTACTACCGCTCAACAAAGTACTGTTAATGTCGAAGGCACTACGATTAGCCTCGATACTTTGAATAAAATCGATGAAATTCTGAAACCAAAGGAATCTGCTAAAAAGGGAACACAGCAAGAATTGAAAAACGAAGAAATTGAAGGTGATAAGGAAATAGCAATCGATAAAAAAAATGTAGAGGAGAAAGTTGAACATAGTGCGGCGGAAAAATATGTAGCTCCGTCCAATTTAACTACAGTAATTATCCAATACATAAAAGATAGTGAGTTGGACGAGGCAAAACTGAAAGAATACCAAACCACAAAAAAGATTGATAAAACCCTTACTAACAGTATTCAGTTATGTTTGGATTTTTGGAATTTAAAAAAACCATCGGACAGTAGCAAAACGTCGAAAACTTATTGTACTTTGCTAGAAACTGTAGCTAAAGATGTTAATTTAAAAAATAGCAAATTAAAAACATTTTTAGATAAAATGTGCGCAATGGAAAGTCCTTCATATAGTACACAAGATAAAAAGCAAGGATTAAAATCAATATGAAAGCATTAAAAATCAGTTTAGCGGTAATCGTAGTAGCGGCAATCGGTGCAGGAACTTTATTTTGGATACAAAGTACCAAACCACCCGAAAAATTAAAAGCACCCAACAATCAATTTACCCTCAAAATTGAGCGTGAAATTGATGAACTCAAAGTAAAGCCCGACAGCGAGTTCTGCAAAGACTTTTACAATTTAGTTGCATACCACATTAATGATTTCTACAAGCAAAATCGTTTTGGCAGCAATCAGTCGGAAAACGACCAGTGGAAGGAAAATTTGGAAAAAAACCTCTATTCAGCTTATGTCGAAAAGTTTATCAACCAGGCAAAAACTGTCTTTCGCGGCTCGCAATGGAAACCCGATGACCTGAAATTCATTCAGTCAGAAAAGAATGAACTGAAAAAGTATAAATTTCTAGTTGTAGGGAGTCCTGTCGACAAGGAATTTGCGACTATTCAAACAGCTTTAAACAAATACAATGAAATTGTATCTTTTATTTCGTCTTGTGAAAGTTACAGTTTTTCAGAAACAGATTTGTCTGATCGTTTTCCAGTTGCCGATGTGCAAAGCGAAATCTCTCGTGCCAAAAGTTTGCTTAGCAGCCGTTTGGAAAACGACTTTGTTAATAATTGCACTCGCTTGCACGATGGATTAAATGATATTCCGCATGTGTTATTCAATAAACATGTATGGTATTTGGACAACAAAATCAGTTATTGGTCAGGGCTTTATTCCAACTACACGTCGCAAAGTGACTATTCTTACAATCTTTACAAACCTATTAAAGCCGAAATAGACGTATTGGACAAATCAATATACAATGTACCCAACTTTGAGAGTGAATACGACAGATTGTTGAATAAATGGAGCGCCGATAATACCAAAGCATTTTATTTTAAATATTAGTAATACCGCTTATGAAAAAGGTAATAGTTTTAACTATATTATTTTGCGGTGCTTTCGCGGCATTCTCGCAAACAGATTCTTTGTTGTTAAAAGAGTATGAAAATAAAATTATCGAAAACAGCAAATTGAAAACTGATTTGCAAACAGAGAAACAGAATTTTTCTGATTTGAGCGCTGCTTATAAAAATGACACACTCATTTTGCAAAAACAAATAAAAGCTTTGCGCAATGAAGTCTCTTCTGAAAAAGAACAAAATGCGAATTTGAACGAAAAAAAAATCAAAGTGGAGAGAGATAATTTGCAAACGAAGGTTGATAGTTTGATTACCGTAATTTCAGGACAAAATCAAATTGTTGAAAATAAAAATAAGCAAATTGAAGACGAAAAGGCCAATTCAAAAATAACAGCTGACAATGCAAAAAAAGAAGGGAAAGAAGAAGCATTGGCAACCATTGTGAATTTTTATAAAAACCCACTGTTTGATTACATAATAAAATCTTCCTCCAAAGAGTCAGTAATTCGTGATTTGCAACTTGTGGGCGATAATCCGGAAGTAAAGCCTGTTTTAAATGATTTACAGATTTACTTCAACGCACATCAATTACTCTCAGAAAAATTTAATACAATCCAAATCGAAAATGCTCAAACGCTGTTGAGTCAAATCAAACGCCAATCGAAACTACTTGATGTTCTCAAAGAAAATGTGGAATATTACGAAGATTTCAACACTGATCTCATAAGAACAATCGGCAAACTTGACGATTTGGACAAAAGTAAATCGGCAGCCGGGAGTGCTGAAATTCAAAAACTGAAATTCAACGAAATCTTAACTATACTGACAGATTATATGTACAATTACTACGATTACCCCAAGTATCCTTATTTGTCTGATATAATGCTTGAAATCGTAAAACGCAAACAGCCCAATGCCGATGCTGATATAACAGATTTATTGAAAAAGTTGTAGAATATGAAACAAATTATCATATTGTTTTTTGCTGTTATTGCCTCATTTTCGATTTATACACAAACCTACATTCAAGATGGCGACCGTTGTTTCGACAGTGCTGATTACACTTGTGCTGTAACCAATTATGATAATGCCTTCAAAAATGCAAGCGGTAAAGACAAACAGATTGCAGAAATAAAACTCACCCGGGCAAAGTGGTGTGCCGAGCATATCAAAACTGCGAATCAGGCATTTTCCTTCAAAAACTACACAACCGCCAAAGACGAATATCAAAAAGTTTTAGACAGCAACCCAAATGACAGTCACGCACAAACGCAAATTGTGAAGTGTGATAATGCAATAAATCCACCGAAATTGCGCAAAGCCACAACTGCTGAACTTACCGATATTTGGAACAATAAATACGGAGTTCAACCACAACGCCGCCAAAACCTGATAAATGCAGGCATTGACCCCGATGATGCTCAAACACGAATAAATGCAGGTGAAGGCAAACCGCAAGAACAAGAAAAACAGGCAACATATTTAAGCGTATCAAAAAGCACTTTGTATTTTTCTTATAAAGGAGAAAAAAGCGAACAAATAGAAATTTACTCTAACGCAGACATTTATTCTGTTCCTTTTGCCTATGTCCCCACGTGGTGCACTGTGGATATATATACAGGCTATTTTATCGTTACTGCAAGCCCTAACCCGAATTATACAAGTCGTAAGGATTATCTAAAAGTAACGTCAGGAGGTAAAGAAGTAAACATAAATATTGAACAATTTGGAAGACCAAATCCAGATTCTCAACAATCAACAACAACAACAACAAGAATAAAGTCTCGAGAACATTCAACAAGATGCTTTAACTGTCCAAAAACGCACGATACTTGGGGATTGACTTTAGGGTATGCGCCAAAATCAATAAACAATTCATTAATGGATTGTGCGCAATTTGGATTAAAAGCCGAGCCGTTGTTCAAATATGGATTTGGGTTAAATACCGGAATTATTTTGGAGGGTTATTCTCAAAATAAGGCTATTGCGCAGTTGTTTCAAGATGGTTTTAATTATTATGCTGTAAATGTTCCATTGCATTTAGAATATCGTTTGAATTTTTCAAAATGGTTTAATATTTTCCCTTACGGAGGTATAGGCTTCAATGCTATAACCAACCCTAATTTTGACGATTATTCTTTGCCGCTAACTTTTGAGTATGGTGGCGGCTTTCGAATAAGCCACGTGCAGTTTAATATTGGCAAAAGTTTGTATTTAGGCAATTTGAAAAATGAACAAAATTTTGTTACCTATACACAGTCAAATCAAAAATTAAATGTTTCAGTTTCTTATATGTTCTAATTTTGAACAATAGAGAAAAAATGATTTATTATTTATGTAATTCAAAACATTGAATTCAAATTCGTTTGGAAAAACGAATACCGAAAATGGATATGTAGATTTGACAAAGCTCTGGGCGGCACACTCTTTTGTAAAAATGACAGCGGAAATTTGGAAGGATTAAAGAATGCCAAATTTATAAGATAATTTATACAATAAGTAACCCCACAAAACCTACAAATTTGCAAGCCGTACAACCCTATCTCAAAGTAATATGAAAACTTCGCTTAGAAAGTAAACGAAAATGGAGTAAAAAAAGATATTGCTTTTATTAAAGGAGGCAATTTAATTTATACTGAAAAAAATTAAACCAAGAAAGACCTTACCTTTAAAATAATGATAACCTTTTAATCCAAAATCTAAAAAAATGAACCAAGAGACAATCAACATTTTGCTATTGCTTACACCACTGCTTATTGGTGGAATCATTGCCGCAGTCAACGCAACAAGCGTCAACGACACAACAGAAAAAGCAGAAGCGTGGTCAAGACGAACCAAGACCAACATTTCAACTAAGGATGGATGGTTTTACAATTACATACTTAACCCAATCTTTTGGACAGTTGTAAAATTTAGCGACTGGACTGACTCATTCGCCCATCGTGGACTAAAAAATGGTGTTAGAGTAGCAACGACACTTTATTTAATTGCAGCGTGGTGCTCTATTCTTTATGCGGCTTTTATGCTTGCAGTAATGATCGTAATTGCAGTTGTTGTTCTTTATATTGTATTCAACATTCTTGCGGGTTCTTCTGACAGCAGCACCAATAAAAATAAAAATGAACAACCTGAAAAAGAAATAACGAGACGAAATATGCGAAGAGGAACTTCCGAGAGAAAAGAAAAAATCTTTGGTGGGGAATATACTCAATACTATGATGAAAATGGAAACGAAGTAGGAACGGCTGAAATAAAAGAAAAAATTTTCGGAGGTACGTTTGTTCAGTACTATGACAAAAATGGTAACGAAATTGGGACAAGTGAAATGAAAGAAAAGATTTTTGGAGGCGACTATGCTCAGCATTATGACGATGATGGAAATGAAATTGGAACCTCAGAGGGGAAAGAAAAAATTTTAGGAGGAAAATACACTCAACATTATGATGACGAAGGAAATGAAAAAGGAACTTCAGAGAAAAAAGAAAAATTCTTTGGAGGAGAATACACAGAAAACAAACCATAGTCCTAGCTTAACACAACATCGGTGGAAGAGAAGAAAGAACACATAACAGAAAATACAGGAAAGGATTAAAAAGGGGAATTTCAGTGCAACCCACACTTTCGCACTTCTAACAAACCATCTTCGACGCATTAAACCTAATGCAATTAGCATCCCCACTACTTCGGGGATGTTTTTTGTATTAACATTTTTACTATTTGTTTAAACAGAAACATTTAAATAAAATTTTAAATACCTTTGTAAAGAATTTTTATGAACCCCATGACTGTAATAATAATTGGAATAATTATCTTTTGCCTTTTTGCCTTAGTAAGCAAAAAGAAAAAAGTTAAGACATCGTTCGAAGATTTACCTGTACAAATAAATGCTACCGAATCGAAAGCTATATTAACAGTTGGAACATTAAAAGACACACCAATTTCTGTATCAAATTCTATTTTAAACAACAACCATACAGATGATTCAATTATTGATATTACAAATAATGCGTATCAAATAATTTCAAACAGTAATTTGAAAAGTTATGCAGGTGGCGTGCCCTATTGGACACATAATTATGTTTATTCATATTCGGAAATTAACACTGCCAACACAGAACAAAAAAGCTTTTACAGCACTTTTAAAAATAGCTTTTTGATTGGAGAATACCTAGATTTAGAGGGCAACACAAATTATGCTTTCATATTATTGTTTGATCTTCTCAACGAATATGAAATTCATAAACAAATACCTAAATTAGAAATGCAACTTCAAAAATTAGGTCAATTGTATCCTAAAACAAAATCCTATGCAATGTCATTTCTGATTAAAAAAATGGAAGCCAAAGGCGATAATGAAGGAGTTTTAAGATTAAGTATTGCGTATACCAACAATTTACATAACGATTATTCCCATTATGACTATTGGAAATTAGGAAGTAAATACCAAACTAAACTCAGTTTAAATTCCGAAGAAGTAACCCTCCTGAATAAACTTTGGAACTATAATAACAATTTTTTTAACATTGAGTTTTGTGCCCTTGAAATTTTAAAACTATACCTAAATACCATGAAAGGTATGAAAGAAAAATACAACCAAGAAGGAACAACTTTAGACCTCCAATTTTTAGAAGTTGCAAAAGTAGTTGCAAAAAAACATTTTAAATATAAAGAAGGTACTAATAACTTCAAATACTCTATTTCAACAATAATAAATGATTTTTACCTAAACATTTTTAAGCATTGTGAAAATGCAGTGCGTGAATTATACGGTCAAAAAAGGAGAATTAACACGGATATTTATTATACTTCAGATGCGAAATCAGAATTTGAATCCAAAATTATTTCAAAAATATCAGAGATATTGCCCAATTTAACTTTAATAATAACTGCTCCTAATGTAGCTACAGAACTTGAACTCAACGCTCAGAATACTAATCGTTGGAAGGTAAAATTCGAAGAACTCACTTCGCAGAATATTACTAACGTAAACGAATTTATTAATTCTGTTGTTACCTTAGGGAATTTGAATAAAAAAAATCCTTCATTAGAAAATATATTTTTTGAAGCGTCAAAATTTATCTCTAAAATTGATAAGGAATCCGCTCTTAAACTTTATGTTCATTATTTGTATCACGATTTAAAATCAGCAAACTTTGATAATAAACAACTAACTAAAACAATCCAAAAAAACCTTTTTAAAACGAATGAACAGATACATGATTTTGAAATTATTATTGGTGAACTTATAAAAGATAAAAATTTAGAAAAAGCATTGCTGGGCGTTTCTCAAATTTATGCCATCAAACGAAAGAAAATTCAGTTGAACATAGCTTCAATTAATGAAGTGCAAAAGCAAGATTCAGGAACTGTTGAATTATTGAACGAGTATTTGAAAGATGAATATGAAGATGAAAGCAGTTTTATTAAAACACAGGAGATCAACAATGAAGAAGTAACTATACAAATAACACAAAAAACTATTGCGGGTGAAAAATCTATATATTCCGAAATAGTTTCATTTACCCATATACAAAAAATCGCGTTGGATATTTTCATAAAGAACAATTTCTCAGCTCTACAAAGTGATTTAGAAGTTTTTGCTAAATCAAGAGGAGTCTTTAAAAATCAGCTTATAGAAAACATCAATGAAACTTGTTATGAAGTTTTGGACGATATTTTGATTGAAGAAGATGAAGAATATTACACTATAAATCCAAATTATTATCAAATACTTTTAGCAAAATGATAGACATTAAACCTAAAGAAGCCACATCCATCATTAATTCATTAATTGGTGGTGTAGTACCGAAAATTGGCGTTCAACATATTACTGTTGGACGTTCAGAGGAAATCAATGCTTTTGTATTAGCATTAGAAGATGTAAAGAATGGCCACAGTATGGTGAAATTTTGGATTGGAGATTTTGGATCCGGAAAATCCTTCATGCTTCATTTGTTAAACACTGTAGCATTGAAACAGAAATTTGTTGTTGCAAATGCAGACTTCACTCCTGACAACCGTTTATATTCAAATGATGGAAAAGGTGTTGCTCTCTATACAGCCTTAATTGATAATGTAGCAATTCAAACAAAACCGGAAGGTGGCGCTTTGCCAACTTTATTGGAAAAGTGGATTGAACAAGTAGTTATGAAAACAGCAGAAGAAAATAAAATTTCATTGACTGAAATTCGTAACGAACAATATTTGAATCTCATTCAAACCAACATAATGAAAACTATAAATGAAATAACTGATGTTGGTGGTTTTGATTTTGGGACAGTGGTTATGAAATACTATGAAGGTTACATAAAAGATGATGAGCAATTAAGACGAAACGCTTTAAAGTGGCTGAAAGGAGAGTACAAAACCAAGACGGAAGCGAAACAAGATTTAGGAGTTCGGGAAGTAATCAATGATTTAAATTACTACGATATGCTCAAAAACTTTTGCAAATTGTTTGTTAGTATGGGTTACAGCGGCTTTATGGTGAACTTAGATGAAGCAATTAACCTTTATAAAATTTCAACATCGGTAATGAGAGAAAAGAATTATGAAAAAATTCTTACGATTTATAACGATTGCTTTCAGGGAAAAGTAACAAATTTGTTTTTCAACTTTGCAGGGACAAACGAAGTTTTAGAAAATGAACGAAGGGGTCTTTTCAGTTACAAAGCTTTAAAGTCAAGGCTTGAAACAAACAAATTTGAAACAGCTGAGATTAGAGATTTTGCACAACCAGTAATTCGTTTAATGCCTCTAGACCACAATGAAATATATGTGTTGCTCAAAAAAATAAAAGCAATTTTTGATTTCAATTACAAAACTGAAATTGATATTTCGGATAACGAAGTTCAACAGTTTATGGAGGAATTATTCAACAAGCCAGGTGCATCAGAATTTTTAACACCGAGAGAAGTAATCAGAGATTTCCTAAACATTCTGAATATCATTCGGCAGAATCCCACAGTTGATAAAAACAAACTTTTTGGTGAACTTGAAATTTCGGATGAAAGACCAAACGATGTTTCATTAGACAGCATTGAAGAATTATAATGTCAGTTAATTTACTTTCAGAACCAATACGAAAATATATTCGTGATAAAGGTTGGGAGCAATTGCGCCCGATACAAGCAGCAGCTATAGAGAAAATTCTTTCTACTGATGACAATTATATTCTAGCATCTCGAACTGCATCAGGTAAGACAGAAGCAGCCTTCCTACCAATATTATCGAAGGTGAATTTTAATGATCAGGGGGTGCAGGTGCTTTATATTTCACCTCTTATTGCTTTAATTAATGACCAGTTTTACCGTATAGAAGAACTTTGCAAATACCTTGATGTGACAGTTACAAAGTGGCACGGAGAAGCAAACAAAACGCTGAAAGAACGGTTAATTAAACAACCCAACGGAATTGTTTTAATCACACCTGAATCATTAGAGGCAATGTTTGTAAACAAACCATTTAATGTGAAGCAACTCTTTTCAAATTTGAAATATGTTGTGATTGATGAAATACATTCTTTCATTGGAACAGACAGGGGAACACAACTTAAATCCATTCTATCAAGAATGCAAAGTGTAAATGCAAAACCATTTAGCATAGTTGGTTTGTCAGCTACAATTGGTGATTACAACGAAGCAAAGAGGTTTACCGGAAACGAATTGAAAACAAAAGTCTTGTTAGACAGAACCGCCAAAGAAATAACTGCGTTGTTCCGCTATTTCAAAAAAAAGAGTGAGGAATTGCCCTTAGAACTTTTGAAAAACTTATACATTGAAACAAAAGATAACAAGGTTTTAATCTTCCCTAATAGCAGAGGCAGAGCAGAAGAAGTTGCAGTTAAACTCAAAAAGATTTCAGACAGAGTAAATGGGCACTCAAATTATTTTTCACATCATTCGTCAGTTGATAAAGGAGTAAGAGAGTATGTTGAGTATTTCGCTAAGAACAACAACAGACAAAATTTTTGCATCTCCTGTACGTCAACTTTAGAGTTGGGTATTGATATCGGAACAGTTGATGAAGTTGTCCAGATTGATGCAACTCACAGCATTGCATCCTTGATTCAAAGAGTAGGAAGAAGCGGACGCAAAGAAGGAGAAAGCAGCAACTTGTTTTTGTATGCAACTAATCAATGGAGTTTGCTTCAATCTTTGGCTTGTTGGTTGTTATATAAGGAGGGTTTTATTGAACCACCCCTAAGAAACGAAAGACCGTATGACATTTTGCTACATCAAGCATTGTCAATAACCAAAGGACATTCAGGAATCAGATTGACAGATTTAGTAAAACAACTCAAGGAAAATTTTACTTTTAATCAGATTGAAGTTTCAGAAATTGAATCAATACTAAATCACTTAATTTCAGTTGACTTTTTAGAAAAGTTGCAACACGAAGTTATCATCGGAATTGAAGGAGAAAAGATTGTTAACAGCAGAGATTTTTACAGCGTATTTAAGACAGAAGAAAATTTTAAAGTTGTAAATGCCGGAAATACAATTGGTGAATTACCATTTTCACCGCAGATAATAGAAGATGAAAATATTTTGTTGGCTGCTAAAATTTGGAAAATAAAGTTCATTGATTTTAAGTCAAAGAAAATTGAAGTGATACCGGCCAACGACGGAAAGAAGCCAATGTTCTTTGGTGGCGGAGCGACAATTCATCCAAGAATCAGAGAGAAAATGTTTGAGATACTTTTCACCAAAACTGACTATGATGTTTTAGATCAACCGAGTTGCGATGAAATTGAAAAAATGCGAAAAGACTTTTCTGTTTTTAATATTCAAAACCTAAATGTTGACAGACCATTGCTGACAACAGAAAAACAACTCCAACTTTTCTCATTCACAGGGACAAGAGTTAACCGAACCATTCAATTGCTCCTAAACATTGCAGGGATAAAAAATAATATGGACGACAGCAGCAGTAATTTTGAAATTGAAGTTTCTAAGCATGAATTATTATCAAAGTGGAATTCATTAACCCAACCATTTGCGGATATTGACAATCACATTTCAAACTTTTTACAAACTAGGCCAACTATATTAGACTTTTCAAAATGGGGCCATTTTTTACCCCCGACATTTCAAGTAAAACTTGTTAAGGAAAAATATTTTGACATTGCAAATACAGAACAACTTTTGACAGTAATGAAGCCAATAGCAAATAAATAGCGATTTGAATAGCGGGCAGAAGCATTTTGCCACGGAATTTGCAAGCACACCGTACGGGGGCAATTCAAACTTTCACCGGCAGCGCAAGAATGTAAATCGCTACGCTGACTGTATCGTGAAGCTATAAACCGTTTCCATAAATGGGACAACAAGGGAGCCTATGATAGAAGATAAATGCAAATTTTAAAAAAGGGGGTTTTATCCCTACCCGACTTCTTAATTCAGGGGGGGGGTAATCAAAAAGTGGTGCTTTCTAATTGTACATTCCGGAGCATATTGACCCCCCTATTCCGTTTCATGTTGACCCCGGCATTCCGGTGAACGTGACCCCCCTTTTTTTGTAAAGTTAAACGACTTTATTTTTTAGGTCCGGATGAGTTTTTTTAAGGGTGATTTTTGCATGTCATTCCGGCGTAAACAACAAAAGTGCAGCGTTCACGAATTCAATTAAAATCAATTAAATTTATGAGTAAACAGTCATGGTTTCTATCCCCTTTTAAAAATACTTCATTTATCCAAAATGCGTTATACGTAATACAGACGCATTGCATAAAAACTCAAACTAAAAGAAATGATGCAGAAGAAACTACAATTGCTGTTCCAACATTAAAATATTTTTTTGTGCGGTAATTTAAGCTTCACATTCAATTAAATCAACTTTAACACCTTTACTTTCAATAACAAACAGTTTAATTTACATTGCTATTCGAAAGATTTGAACAATCAAAAAGTAGATAGTATCCACAATACAATTCACATTTACATTTACATTTATTAAGTTAATATTCATAAATTTGACGATTAGATTATACAATACAATTCAAATGAATAATATTTTTATGAAAAGATTTGTTTTTTGTTTCCTGTTGTTGATTTGGACTGTTGCTGGAAACTCCTCAATCTCCATTATTAGTTGGAATCTGAAGGATTTGGGAACAGCTAAAAATGATGCTGAGCTAGAATTCATCGCAAAAACATTTAAAGATTATGATATTGCTGTAGTGCAAGAAGTTGTGGCTGGTATTGGCGGTGCTCAAACTGTTGCAAAATTGCATTATAAGTTAAATCAAACCGGAAGCAAATGGGATTACTCCATTAGTGATCCAACCTCCAGCACTGCCTATAAATCTGAGCGTTACGCCTTTTTCTGGAAAACCAGTAAGGCGTCTCGAGTTGGCAATTCCTGGTTAGAGAAAAAGTATCACTTAGAAATTGACCGCGAACCTTATTTTACTACCTTTAAAGCTGAAGGCAAGGAATTTACCCTTGTTAATTTTCATGCTATAACTAAAGCAAGCCAACCGGAAACGGAGGTAAAATATTTTAAGTACTTACCTGAGGAATACCCAAAACTAAATCTAATTTTTTGCGGCGATTTCAACTTGCCCGAGTCGCATACCGTCTTCAATCCCTTGAAATCGAGTGGTTATAAACCGGCATTAAAGGGCCAAAAGACTTCTTTAAAAATAACCTGTATTGAGGATGATTGTTTAGCTTCTGAGTTTGACAATATATTTTATAATGCTGCCAAAGTTAAGTTTATTAAATCAGGGGTTATTTTATTTTATCAGGATATAAAAACGTTTGAAGAAGCTAGGTTAATTTCGGATCATATTCCAATCTATTTTGAATTTTCGATAAATTAAATATATGGTTCTTGATATGCACTTTTGAATTACAAATATATAAATTTTAAGTTAAATTTTTCCACTAAGCACAACTTCAGCAATTTATCTACTCAAATTTTCGATTCAGTAATTAAATTACTGAAAAGTAAAAAAGTTTTAAACATTTACGCCAAAAAACAACAATCATTTGAAGGTTGGCTAACTGTTGAACTGATTGAAATTTTATTAGATTTGGGGTTTAATAACTTAAAACCTGAAACCGCGGAGTATATTGATATCGGCGCGGATGATCTTGCAATTGAAATTAAGATTATCAGGTCTGGTTGGAAACGATTTGATGCAGACATTAAAAAGTTACAAAAATCCAATACAGATATGAGAATGTTACTTTTTCTGTATTTTCCTTGCAAATTGCCATTGCCTGCAACAACCAATCTACACTTAGAAAGGGTAACCTCTGAGTATAAATTGGAATACCCTGTCATCAAACAATTTTTGTTTCAAGACTCAACGCCCGGAATAATTGGAATATTTAACGTTCCAAAATAAATTTTACCTATGAAACCTATAGCCTTAATCTGCGCTGCATTATTATTTATTGCTATCGCCAATTTACCAATAGGATATTACACCTTTTTAAGAATAATAATATCCATTGGTGCCTCAGCTATAATTATTTATGAGTTTAAAAATGGACTTAGTTTGTGGATAATTGCTTTTGGTTTGATATTAATATTATTTAATCCCCTCATGCCCATTTATTTAAATGATAAAAAAGCCTGGATCCCAATTGATATCATTTGTGGTTTACTATTTTTTATAAAAACATTTAATTTAAAGGCTAAAACTAAATGAGATGAAAGCGATTTTTGTATCACTATATGGTATATTCGTTATAACTGCTATTATAACACACATTTGGACAGTAGTAATTGCATTTCAAGTCGGCGGTTTTCTATCCGGAATTGTTTCATTATTCTTGCCTTTTTTGGCTGAACTCTATTGGATGTTAAAAATGTTTGGCGTGAATAATACATATGCCTATATTGCGCTCATACATTTAATTTTAGCAATACCTTTTTCAATTTTTGGACGTTCAAATAATTAAGAAATTATTTTCTATAATTCTTTCACCTCGTAGAACGACATTTTAACAAACGAAAAATACCAACCAAAAAACCTATGGAAAATTTTAATCGAAGTCAAAAAATTACACCTAAGGATATTCTTATTATATTTCAAAATATTCGAAAAGCGGTTAGCGGTGTAGAAAAGTATAAGGTTAATCAAGATGTACTATACAATTCATTGAATGATTTACTTTCTACAAACAATGTCAACTTCCTTATTGCCTGCAATGATGTTGATATTAATAAAGAAATTATTTCTGAGTCACTAAGGTGTTGTGAATCGCTTGAAGGTCAATATGCAAGTAAAATTTATCCCAAACTGACTCTAATAGCAGGATCAGATAACGAGACATTACGAAAAATTTATGCCTATAGTAACAAAGGGTTAAAACGCTCTACCTTTTCACGCTATAAAGGAATTATAGCACTTATTGCAATGTTTTTTGTTGTATACATTGTATCAAGATTAGATAATAATTCTAGTCCTGCCAGAACTCCATATACACCAGATAATGGCGAATTAGATCATGAGTTTGCTGAAAAAAATTCTGCTCAAATTGAAAATATTAAGAAGATTGAACCACCTACCTCAAATAAAATTAAAGCGAATAAAATCTCAGAAATAAATACAGAACTTCCAGAACCGAAACCTATTATTAATCGTGAAATACAACCACAAATAAAGTCTGATAAAGAGGTTTTAATAGCTGAAGGATGGGAGGAAACAATGGTTAGCGATGGTCAACTTCCATCTTGCTATAATTTTATACCCAAAAAAAGCAACATAGATAATTACCTTGAAGTTCAAGTAGGCGGTGGTACTGATGTTGCAATTAAAGTAATGGATTTAAAGACTGATAAATGTATTCGCTATGTATTTATTAATAGTCGCTCTTCCTATAAGATACGTAATATACCCGAGGGAATATACTATCTAAAAATTGCATACGGGAAAGATTGGTTTTCGAAAGTGGAAAACGGGAAATGTATTGGAAAATTTATAAGTAGCCCAATGTATGAAAAAGGTGATGAACTAATGGATTTTAATTTTCAATATACCTCAGATGGTTTTCAAATCCCAAGCTATGAGCTTGAACTGGATGTTATTTCAAGCAATACAATAAATTCATTTAGCACGGCAAATATTTCAGAGCTGGAGTTTAATGAATGAATTTCTTTTAGAAACAATGTTTATATTATTAAATGTCTGGAAATAAAATTTGATTACGGACCGTCAAGGAAAAGGGTATTAAACACGAAATATCACCAATACTTTTGGCCATCTAAAAGATATTGCTATTTCTAATTTCATTGCAAGAATATCACACATAAAAGGACGTGTATCGGCAATATCAGCTACAGCACGTAAACTTGCTGTGATTATTTGGAATATGGTCTGTCTCTTATACACATCTCCGAGCCCACGAGACTAAGGCGAATCTCGTATGCCGTCTTCTGCTTGAAAA
>ENA-ORBV01003215-ORBV01003215.1-microbial-mat-metagenome-genome-assembly--contig:-NODE-3215-length-33136-cov-8.162649_pt1 | contig 33136 bp, 30 predicted proteins | sample MGYA00237777_ERZ505514 | MGnify/ENA primary metagenome ERZ505514 (study PRJEB26160, sample SAMN06269048) | microbial mat metagenome | isolation source: Oligotrophic lake microbial mat | place... | reverse complement strand
TTTTTAATGATACGTCCACCACCGAGATCTACACCTCTCTATTCGTCGGCAGCGTCAGATGTGTATAAGAGACAGGCCGAGCCGATGCCGAAGATGCCCACCAGCAGCAGCGCACCCAGGCCTGCGCCTGCGGCCATCAACAGGCTGGCCGTGAACCACCAGCCCAGGCCGCCCGCCGCGCCGGCCGTCAGCAGCGAGCCGAACTTGCGGCCGAAAACACCGGTGAGTACCGCGCCCAGAATTGGCACGGCGACAAAGAAGAACATGCCCAGCTCTTCCAGTTGCAGACCCTGCTGGGCGCCGGTGCGGGCATTCGGCGCAGGCAGGTTTTCGCCCCGGATGCGCTGCATCAGCCGGTCAACCGCAGCGTTCAGGCCGCCGGCGTAGTCGTCGGCACGGAAGGCCGGGCGGATGGTGCTGTCGATGATCTGGCGCGCCGCCAGGTCAGGGATGGCACCTTCCAGTGCCTTGGCCACTTCGATGCGCACCCGGCGGTCGCTTTTCGACACCACCAGCAGCACGCCGTCGCCCACGTCGCGGCGGCCGATCTGCCAGCTGTCGGCCACACGCTGCGCGTAGCTGGCGATATCTTCGGGTGCCGTTGCGGGCACCAGCAGCAGCACGATTTGCGGGCCAGCCTGCGCTTCGAAGGCCGCCAGTTTGGCGTCCAGCGCGTCGCGCTGTTCAACGCTCAACGTGCCGGTCTGGTCGATGATCCGCGCGTTCAGCGCGGGCACCGGCAGCACGTCCTGCGCCTGCCCCGGCGCCGCCCACAGCAGCGCCCAGGCCAGGACCAGCAGGCGCAGCAGATTCAAGGCTTACTTCGAGGCCGCAGGCGCCGGCGTGGCAGGCACAACGGCCGGCTTGTCGAAACTGACGGCCGGCGGCGCCGAGATCGCAGCTTCGTTCGTAACCGTGAAGTTGGGCTTCACGTCGTAGCCAAAAACCATGGCCGTCAGGTTGTTGGGAAAGCTGCGTGCCAGCGTGTTGTAGTCCGACACCGTCTTGATGTAGCGGTTGCGCGCCACGGTGATGCGGTTCTCGGTGCCTTCCAGCTGCACACGCAGGTCCTGGAAGCCCTGGTTGGCCTTCAGGTTGGGGTACTGCTCCACCGTCACCAGCAGCCGGCTCAGCGCGCCGCTGAGCTCGCCTTGCGCGGCCTGGAACTTCTGGAACGCCTCGGGGTTGTTCACCAGCTCTGGCGTGGCCTGGATGCTGGTGGCCCTGGCGCGCGCCTCGATCACCTTGGTCAGCGTTTCCTGCTCGAAGTTGGCCTCGCCCTTGACGGTGGCCACGATGTTGGGGATGAGGTCGCTGCGGCGCTGGTACTGGTTCAACACCTCGGCCCAGCCGGCCTTGACCTGCTCGTCCAGGCGCTGGAAGTCGTTGTAGCCGCAGCCGGCCAGGCTGACGGCCAGCAGCAGGGCGGCGCTGCGGCCGGCCCAGCGGGTGAATGTGCGAACAAGGGTCATTTGTGGCTCCTCCAAGCGTGTGCCGGCGCATCGTAGCCGGCGTGCCGCAGGTGGGGCATGACAATCCGAAAATCAAGATCAGACCTGGGTATGGACACACTGCAACAAGCCTTGCGCGGCGCCCAGCACCAGCCGCCTGTTCAGCTACACGCGCTGCAGGGGCTGCAGCGGCTGCAGCCGTTATTGGTGCTGGGCGGCGGTGGCACCTTGGGCTCGGCGGTGCTGGCCGAAGCCTTGGTGGCCGGGCGATTTTTGCGGGTGCAGGCGCTGGTCAGCGAGCCCGTGGCCAGCACGGTGCGCCGCTTCGAGCCCTTGCAGATGCAGGCCCTGCAAGCCGCTGCTGGTGGCCACATGCCCGCTGCAGTGATCGTGTTCGAGCGCCAGCGCCACAGCAACGGTCGCGACGACGCCTTTGTGCAACCCGAGCCGGCCGATCTGCTGCACCTGGCGCGCCTGCTGCACCGGCGCGGCGTGCAGCGGCTGCTGGTGGTGGTGCCGCATGCGCCGGCGCTGCTGCCACAAGCGCTGTCGCACGGCCTGGCCAGCCTGGACGAAGCGGCCGTGGCGGCCCTGGGCTTCACGCATCTGGTCATCCTGCGCGCATCGCAAGCGGCGCGCGGGCCGTCTGGGGGCTCGCGTCTGCAGCGCTTTGCCCACTGGTGGTTGTCGCAGCTGTCGTGGATGGTGCCGCAGCGCCAGCAGCCTGTGCGTGCCCTGGTCCTGGCGCGTTGCGTGGTGCAGCTGGCGCGGCTGCTGCCGGCACTGCCGGCCGGCACGCGGATCATCTCGCCCGAGACACTCTGGCACTGGGCGCAGCACGACGACGGACTGGAGGCCGAGCTGTTTCGCCAGCTGGGCGGGCCGCCATAATCTGGTGGATGTGGCCGACCCTTCAAAACGACACCTTCCTGCGCGCTTGTCTGCGCCAGCCCACCACCCACACGCCGATCTGGCTGATGCGCCAGGCCGGCCGCTATTTGCCGGAGTACAAGGCCACGCGGGTCAAGGCCGGCAACAGCTTCATGGGCCTGGCCACCAACGTGCAGTACGCCACCGAGGTGACGCTGCAGCCGCTGGACCGCTACCCGCTGGACGCGGCCATCCTGTTTTCAGACATCCTGACCGTGCCCGACGCCATGGGCCTTGGCCTGAGCTTTGGCGCTGGCGAAGGGCCCAAGTTTGCGCACCCGGTGCGCGACGAAGCGGCCGTCGCCGCGCTGCGCTCACCCGACCTGGACAAGCTGCGCTACGTGTTCGACGCCGTCACCAGCATCCGCAAGGCGCTGAACGGACGGGTGCCGCTGATCGGCTTTTCCGGCAGCCCGTGGACCCTGGCCTGCTACATGGTCGAGGGCGGCGGTTCCGACGACTACCGCCTGGTCAAGACGCTGATGTACAGCCGGCCCGACCTGATGCACCGCATCCTGGCCGTCAATGCGCAGGCCGTTGTCGCGTACCTGAACGCCCAGATCGATGCTGGCGCGCAGGCCGTGATGATTTTCGACAGCTGGGGCGGCGTGCTGGCCGACGGCGCCTTCCAGCGCTTCAGTCTGGACTACACGCGTCAGGTGGTGGCTGGCCTGAAGCGCGAAAAGGACGGCCAGAAGGTGCCGGTGCTGGTCTTTACCAAGGGCGGTGGGCCCTGGCTGGACGACATCGCGGCTTGTGGCGCCGACGTGGTGGGGCTGGACTGGACCGTGAACCTGTCCGACGCCCGCCGCCGTGTCGGCAGCCGTGTGGCGCTGCAGGGCAATCTGGACCCCAACGTGCTTTTTGCGCCGCCGGATGTGGTGGCGCATGAAGGCCGCGCCGTGCTGGATGCGTTTGGCCGCCCTCAGCGCCCCGACGGTGGCTGGGACGGGCACATCTTCAATCTTGGCCATGGCATCAGCCAATACACGCCGCCTGAACACGTCACGGCACTGGTCGAGGCCCTGCACGCCCACTCGCGTCGGCTGCGCGGCTGATCGAGCCCGGCCCTGCCCGGGCGGCTTATGACCGCAAGTTGTGAGCGCAAGTTGTGACCGCAAGTTGTGAGTGCACGCTATGCCCGATTACACGCCGCCTGGGCCTTGGCCGCCCAGCGGCTGGCCGGGTCTGCCAGGCCCCACAAAAAAACCTGCGTGATTGGACGCTCAGCACTTGACTTATCCCCAGTTCGCGTGCTGCGCCGCAGCGCTGCGCCGCAGCTGTCACGAAACTGTCGAAAATCACCATCGTTCGTGCCAAGTTGTTGATTTAATTGACTTCTTTTGGTTGCCTGTAAATCGGGCAAAGTGTCCACAGGCGCGCAGAATCAAGCACTTGGCGCGTCTGGGAGCAGGTTGCACACAATGTTATCCACAGATTGTCTGGGTAATCCGGAAAGTCCTTTTCGATCATGCACTTGGCGCACTTATCTGAGGTGATATCTGCGTTGTGCACTGCAGCGACGGTGGTCGGGGTGCGGTCTTGAATCCGACTTCACCCGTGAGCCAACCCTTGATCTTTTCGGTGGCGGTGGAAACGCCCCGGCATTCCAGCGTGGGCCACCTGCTGGACTACACCAGTGAACGACCCCTGGTGCCAGGCACGCTGCTGCGCGTGCCGCTGGGCCGGCGCGAGGTGCCAGGCCTGGTGTGGGTCGCTCCCGCAGAGGGCCGTGTACACAGCCTCGGGGACGGTCTTCCGGGCAACGGAGAATCCGCACGGCCGGTCGCACCCACGGCCGCACCCCCGGCCTCCCCCCCGGCCGCACCGTTGCAATTGCGCGCCGTGGCCGAGGTGCTGGACGCCTTGCCGCCGCTGCCGCCCGACTGGCTTGCCCTGATCGACTTTGCCGCCGCCTACTACCAGCGCGGCGTGGGCGAGTTGGCGCTGACGGTGCTGCCACCCGAACTGCGCAAGATCGACAACCCCCGCCTGGGCCGCCGCGTGGCACGCGCCCTGGCCTCGCCGCGGCCGGATGCCCACGCAGCAGCACCGACCGCACCGGTGCTGAACGAAGAGCAGCTGGCCGCGGTGGCCGCTGTCGACCAGGCCCGCCGCCCGCTGCTGCTGCACGGTGTCACCGGCAGCGGCAAAACCGAGGTCTACCTGCATGCTGCAGCCGTTACCCTGCAGCGTGGCCGGCAGGCGCTGGTGCTGGTGCCCGAGATCAACCTCACGCCGCAGCTCGAAGCGCGCTTTGCCGAGCGCTTTCCGGGCCGATTGATGGTCAGCCTGCACAGCGGACTGACACCGGCCCAGCGCCTGCGCCACTGGCTGCTGGCTCACCTGGGCCTGGCCGACCTGGTGCTGGGCACTCGCCTGGCGATTTTTGCGCCGCTGCCGCGTCTGGGCCTGATCGTGGTCGATGAAGAGCACGACCCGTCCTTCAAGCAACAGGAAGGCGCGCGCTATTCGGCGCGCGACCTGGCGGTTTGGCGGGCACATCAATTGCAAATCCCGGTGTTGCTGGGTTCGGCCACCCCGTCGCTGGAAACCTGGCAGCGGGTGCAGGAAGGCCGCTACCAGCGTGTGCCGCTGGCGCAGCGCGTCGGTGGCGGCGCCATGCCTCGCGTGCGGCTGCTGGACATGACGCTGCTGCCCCGTGTCGAAGGCGTTGAACGGGTGCTGGCGCCGCCGCTGCTGGCGGCGGTGCAGGAGCGCATCGCGCGCGGCGAACAGAGCCTGCTGCTGCTGAACCGCCGCGGCTACGCGCCGGTGCTGAATTGCGGCGCCTGCGGCTGGAAAAGTGGGTGCCCGCACTGCAGCGCCTGGCGTGTCTTCCACAAGAGCGACCGCACGCTGCGCTGCCACCACTGTGGTTTCAGCGAACGGGTGCCCCGCGCCTGCCCCGACTGCGGCAACCTGGACATCGCGCCCATCGGCCGCGGCACCGAAAAACTGCAGGAACAACTGGCGGCGCTGCTGCCCGAGGCCCGCATCGGCCGCATCGACGCCGACAGCACCCGCGGCGTGGGCGCGCTGCAACAGCAACTGGCCGCCGTGCACGCCGGTGAGGTAGACGTGCTGGTGGGCACGCAGATGGTGGCCAAGGGCCACGACTTCCGCCGCGTCACGCTGGTGGCGGCCGTCAACCCGGACACCGCTCTGTTCAGCAGCGACTTCCGTGCGCCCGAACGCCTTTTTGCACTGCTGATGCAGGCCGCCGGCCGCGCCGGGCGCGATGCCGCGCAGGCCGAGCGCAGCGAGATGTGGGTGCAGACCTGGAACGCGCGCCACCCCATCTATGCCGCTTTGCGCGCCCACGACTACGAAGCCTTTGCGACCGCACAGCTGGCAGAACGTCGAGCCGGCGGCTTGCCGCCTTTTGCCGCCTTGGCCCTGGTGCGGGCCGACGCACGCACTGCAGCAGCAGCCACCGGCTTTTTGGAAGACGCTTCGGCGCTGGCCAAGACTTACGAAGGTGTCACCGTGTACCGCCCGGTGCCACCCTTCGTGGCCAAGGTGGCCGATATCGAACGCATGCAGATGCTGGTGGAGTCGCCCTCGCGCACCGTGCTGCAGCGCATGCTGTCCGCGTGGCTGCCGGCCCTGCACGGCCTGCGGTCGCAGCACAAGGGCGTGATCCGCTGGGCGGTGGACGTGGACCCGCTGGCGATCTGAGCGCGAGCGAGCGCGCCTCGACCACCTCTCAACCGGCCAGCACCCGCTGCAACTGCAAGGCCTCGGCCACGTGCACCGTGCCGACGGTTTCACTGCCCGCCAGATCAGCAATCGTGCGCGACACCTTCAGGCAGCGGTGCAGCCGCCGGCCCGACCAGGCCAGCCGCTCGGCGGCGGTTCGCAGGAAGCGCGCGGCGGCATCGTCCAGCACGCAGTGGCTGTCGATGCGACCGGCGTCCAGCTGCGCGTTGGGCTGGCCCTGGCGAAGTTGTTGCCGCTGGCGCGCTGAAGCCACACGCTGGGCGACCTGCACGCTGCTCTCGCCGTCCGGCAGGGCCATCAACGCGCTGGCCGGCGTGGCCAGCACCTCCACCTGCAGGTCGATGCGGTCCAGCAATGGGCCCGACAAGCGGCCCTGGTAACGCTGGATGGCCTCGGGCGTGCACCGGCAGGCGCGGCCCAGCGCGGGCGGCGCGCCCAGCCAGCCACAAGGACAGGGATTCATGGCCGCGATGAGTTGGAAGCGCGCCGGAAACTGCGCCTGCCGCGCCGCACGGCTGATGGTGATGCGGCCGGTTTCCAGCGGCTCGCGCAGGGCTTCCAGTGCGGCACGCGGGAACTCGGGGGTTTCGTCCAGGAACAGCACACCGCCGTGGGCCAGCGAGATCTCGCCCGGCCGTGGCGGAGAACCGCCGCCCACCAGCGCCACCGCGCTGGCCGTGTGGTGCGGCGCCCGCGCCGGGCGCTGGCCCAGTGGCACCGTGTCGTCTCCCGTGTGGCCCAGGCCGCGCAGCGCAGCGCTGGCCAGGGCCTCGTCTTCGTCCAGCGGCGGCAGCAGACCCGGCAGCCGCTGCGCCAGCATGGACTTGCCGGTGCCAGGCGGGCCCACGAGTAGCAGGCTGTGACCACCGGCTGCGGCAATTTCCAGCGCCCGCTTGGCAGCGGCCTGGCCTTTCACATCGCGCAGGTCGGGGCCCGCCAGGGCCGGCTGGCGGGGCAAAGCCCGGGCCGCGGGCAAAGGCTGGGTGGCGTCGCCGGGCAGCAGCGAGGCCACCACTTCGGCCAGGGTTGAGGCCTCGCGCACGTCCAGCCCGCCGACCTGGGCGGCAGCGCGTGCGCTCGTCAGTGGCAGCACCAGCGTGCGGCCGGAGCCGCTTTGTCGCAATGCCAGGGCCAGGGCCAGCGCGCCGCGCACCGGCCGCAGCTCGCCTGCCAGTGACAGCTCACCGGCAAATTCGCAGGATGCCAGCCGCGCCGCGTCCAGCTGTCCGGCTGCGGCCAGGATGCCCAGCGCAATGGGCAGGTCGAAGCGGCCACTTTCCTTGGGCAGATCGGCCGGCGCCAGGTTGACCGTGATGCGTTTGTTGTGCGGAAAGGCAAAGCCACTTTGCTGCAGCGCAGCGCGCACCCTTTCCCTCGATTCCTTGACCTCGGTGTCGGCCAGGCCCACCAGCGTGAAGCTGGGCAGGCCGTTGGCCAATTGCACCTCAACGTGCACCGGCGGTGCATCCAGCCCGATCAGCGAGCGACTCATGACCACCGACAGCGACATGTTGCGGTTTCCTCCTGCATTCATTGTCGGCAGCTCGGTCCGAGCGCGCACCGCACCATGTGTGTGCACCCCAATGAGTCGCCCCGTTTGGGTGCATATTTCTTGCTGCGCTGCCGCAATCACGCACCGAAAGGTGGGATATCCACGTGCCGCACCCCGTGGCAGGCATGGCGCCGCTTTGGCACAGAACCTGCAAACCAAGCCCCAAACACCGACTTCTCGTCACCGGAGCTCCTGCATGAAGATCACTTCCCTCGGCTTGGCCAGCATCGTCGCCTTGGCCACCTTGCCCACTGCGGCCTACGCACAACTGGCTTTCAACGTCGGCGCCGTCAGCGACTACCGCTACCGCGGCATCTCGCAGACGCGCCTGAAGCCCGCCGTCCAAGGCGGCGTGGACTTTGCCGCTGGCGGTCTGTACATCGGTGTCTGGGCCTCGTCCATCAAGTGGATCAAGGACGCGGGCGGCGACGCCAGCGTGGAAGTCGACCTCTACGGTGGCTACAAAGGCGAGGTGGCGGGCCTGAGCTACGACGTCGGCGCCCTGACCTACCAGTACCCCAGCAACAAGCTGTCCACCAGTGCCAACACGACCGAGATCTACGGCGCGCTGACCTTCGGGCCCGTCACCGGCAAGTACTCGCACGCGGTGACCAACACCTTCGGCGCGCCGGACAGCAAGAACTCGTACTACCTCGACCTGTCGGCCACCTTCGACCTGGGCTTTGCCTCCTTGACCCCGCACGTGGGCTACCAGAAGTACAAGGGCCCGGTCGCCGACGCCGCCAGCTACACCGACTACGCGATCACGCTGTCCAAAGATTTCAGCGGCCTGGTCGTGTCCGTGGCCGTCGTCGGCACCGACGCCGACAAGAGCTTCTATTCGTCGCCGATCAACGGCAAGGAACTTGGCAAGGCCGGCGTTGTGCTCGGCGTCAAGTACAACTTCTGACCCCCTTAGGAGACCGGACCATGAAGATGGTGACAGCCATCGTCAAGCCCTTCAAGCTTGATGAAGTACGTGAAGCGTTGAGCGGCATTGGCGTTCAAGGCATCACGGTGACCGAAGTCAAGGGCTTTGGCCGCCAGAAGGGCCACACCGAGCTGTACCGCGGTGCGGAGTACGTGGTCGACTTTTTGCCCAAGGTGAAGATCGAAGCCGCCGTGGACGACAGCATCGTCGACCGTGTCATCGAGGCCATCGAGGCCTCGGCGCGCACCGGCAAGATCGGTGACGGCAAGATCTTCGTCACCACGCTCGAACAGGTCGTGCGCATCCGCACCGGCGAGACCGGCAAGGACGCGCTGTAAAGCGCGCCGCCCCTACGGACAACACCATGAAAAAACTACTTACCATCCTTGCGACGACCCTCGTCGTCGGCCTGGCCGCGCTTGGGACCAGTGGCGTGGCCAGCGCCCAGACCGCTGCCTCGGCACCCGCCGCCGAAGCCTCTGCACCGGCTGCCGAGGCTGCATCCGCTGCAGCGCCGATGGCGGCAGAGGCAGCGTCAGCCCCCGCCGCTGAAGCTGCCCCGGCACCGTCTCCCAACAAGGGCGACGTGAGCTGGATGCTCATGTCCACCCTGCTCGTGATCATGATGGCCATCCCCGGGCTGGCCCTGTTCTACGGCGGCCTGGTGCGCAGCAAGAACATCCTGTCGGTGCTGATGCAGGTGTTCGTGGTGTTTTCGATGATCGTCGTGCTGTGGGTCGTCTACGGCTACAGCCTGGCATTCACCGAAGGCAACGCGTTCATCGGCGGTCTGGACCGGCTGTTCCTGAAGGGTGTGTTCGACCCTGCCACCGGCACCTTCGCGATGGGGGCCACCTTCAGCAAGGGTGTGGTCATCCCCGAGATCGTGTTCGTGGTCTTCCAGGCCACCTTCGCGGCCCTTACCTGCTGCCTGATCGTCGGCGCCTTTGCCGAGCGCGCCAAGTTCAGTGGCGTGCTGCTGTTCATGGTGCTGTGGTTCACCTTCAGCTACACGCCCATCGCACACATGGTCTGGTTCTGGATGGGCCCCGACGCCTACACCGCCAAGGAAGTGGTCGATGAGATGAACGGCAAGGCCGGGCTGATCTGGCAATGGGGCGCGCTGGACTTCGCTGGCGGCACCGTGGTGCACATCAACGCCGCCGTGGCGGGCCTGGTGGGTGCCTACATGATGGGCAAGCGCGTGGGCTACGGCAAGGAAGCCATGGCGCCGCACAGCCTGCCGCTGACCATGGTCGGTGCTTCGCTGCTGTGGGTGGGTTGGTTCGGCTTCAACGCCGGTTCGGCCCTGGAAGCGGGCAACAGTGCGGCGCTGGCCTTCCTGAACACGCTGACGGCCACCTCGATGGCAGTCCTGGCCTGGTGCGCCGGTGAGATGCTGCTCAAGGGCAAGGCTTCGATGCTGGGTGCCGCATCAGGGGCCGTCGCGGGCCTGGTGGCCATCACGCCGGCTGCCGGCAACGTGGGCATCGTCGGTGGTCTGGTGATTGGCGCGGTGGCGGGCTTCGCCTGCCTGTGGGGGGTGGCCGGTCTGAAGAAGATGATGGGCGCTGACGATTCGCTGGACGTGTTTGGCGTGCACGGCGTCGGTGGCATCGTGGGTGCGTTGCTGACCGGTGTGTTCAACACCCAGGCGCTGGGCGGCCCGGGCCTGGTGACGGACTGGGTCACGGCCACGGTGGGCTCCAACGACATCTTCACGCAGGTCTGGATTCAGGCCAAGGCGGTGATGTTGACCATCGTGTGGTCGGGTGTCGTCGCTTTCATCGCCTTCAAGATCGTGGACCTGACGGTGGGCCTGCGCGTGCCGGAAGACGAAGAACGCGAAGGTCTGGACATCACGTCTCACGGCGAGACCGCGTACAACAAGTGAACCGCCTGTCATCCCCTGGGCTTGCGCCCTGGGGATGCAGCCGCGTACCGGTACAGCGGCGCGATCGAACTGCCAGGCCTGCGGCCTGCAGCTCATCTTGCCGGAGAGGGGACACCTGCGGGTGGCCCCTCTTTTTTGTTGGTGCGCTGAGATCTTGTTGTCTGATGCGCGAATGGATCGCTGAATGGATCGCTGGGGTTTTGCTGCTGCTGAGCGCTGGACAGCCTCAAGCAACCCTTGCCGGACTTCTTCGGCGCACAGCCGGCTTGTGGTTCACCCGGCAGACCCCATCTGCCAGAATGGCCCTCCACCCGTCGTTCCGCCCGCTGCCATGGTTCCGCACCTCACCACCGCCCTCACCGGGCCCATCAACGAGCTGGAACAGCGTGTGCTGGAATCCATGCCGGCCATCGAACGCTGGTTCCGCCTGGAGTGGATGGAGCACACGCCGCCGTTTTACAGCTCGGTGGACCTGCGCAACGCGGGCTTCAAGCTGGCGCCCGTGGCCACCGATCTGTTCCCGGGCAGCTTCAACCACCTGACCACCGAAATGCTGCCGCTGGCGGTGCAGGCGGCCATGGCCGCGATCGAGAAAATCTGCCCCGAAGCGCGCAACCTGCTGCTCATCCCGGACGACGACACGGCCGATCCGTTTTACATGACCAGCGTGCAAAGGCTGGTGCAGATCTTCACCCAGGCTGGCCTGAACGTGCGCCTGGGTTCGGCTGATGAATCTTTGATCGAGCCCAAGATGCTGCCGCTGCCCGATGGTGGCGAAATCATGATCGAGCCCCTGCTGCGCACACGCGGCCGGCTGGGGCTGAAGGACTTCGACCCCTGCACCATCTTGCTCAACAACGACCTGGCGCAGGGTATCCCGCGCGCGCTGCACAACCTGCACGAACAGTACCTGCTGCCGCCCCTGCATGCCGGCTGGACGGTGCGCCGCAAGAGCCGTCACTTCCAGAGTTATGAAGAGGTGGCCAAGAAGTTCGCCAAGCTGCTGGGCATGGACCCGTGGCTGATCAATCCGCTGGGCAGCCCCTGTGGAGAAGTCGACTGCGACAGCGCCGACGGCCTGGAATGTGTGCGCAGCAATGTCGACGCCACGCTGGCCAAGGTGCGGCGCAAGTACAAGGAATACGGCATCAACGAAAGGCCTTTTGTGGTGGTCAAGGCCGACCACGGCAACCGCGGCCAGGGCATCCTGACCGTGCGCGACGCCAAGGAACTGGACAACCCGCGGCAGCTGTGCGACCGCATGGGCCTGGCCAAGGACGGGCAAGCCATCACCGACGTGTTGATCCAGGAAGGTGTGCCCAGCTACGAGCGCATCCACCGCGCCGTGGCCGAACCCGTGGTGTGCATGGTCGACCGCTACGTGGTGGGTGGCTTCTACCGCGTGCACGCCGACCGTGGCACCGACGAAAACCTGGGCGGCCCGGGTTCCAGCTTCGTGCCGCTGGCCTTTGCCGAAAGCAGCCAGTTGCCACGCCTGGGTGCCAAACCCGGCGCCAGCGCGCCCAACCGCTTTTACATGTACGGCGTGATCGGGCGGCTGGCGATGCTGGCCGCGGCCTACGAGCTGGAAGCCACGGACCCGGACGCGGAAAACTACGACTGAAGCTGCATCCGGGCGCTGTTGCGCTCCGCGGGTGGACAGGGGCTAAGGTTGCTTCCTGATCTGCCGTTGTTACGACGCTGTTAAGACGCAGTGCGTCGCTGTGGCGTTGATGCTGCACCGCAACATCGGCCGTTGTCCAGGCGCACAATCGCCGACTCCTGATGAGCGCCGATCGCACCCGCCCCAAGACCGGAGCCCTGGCTGCGCTGACGCTGGCCGCGGTGGGTGTGGTCTATGGCGACATCGGCACCAGCCCGCTGTATGCGCTGAAAGAAGTCTTCGGCCATGGCCGCGTGCCGCTGACGCCGGCCAACATCATGGGCATCCTGTCGCTGGTGTTCTGGACACTGACGGTGGTGGTGTCGCTGAAGTACGTGACACTGATCCTGCGCGCCGACAACAACGGCGAAGGTGGCCTCATCGCCATGCTGGCGCTGGCCTCGCAAGCGGTGAAGGACCGGCCCGCGTTGCGCGCGCGACTCTTGGTGCTGGGCATCTTCGGCACCGCCATTTTTTTTGGCGACGGTGTCATCACACCGGCCATCAGCGTGCTGTCTGCGGTCGAAGGTCTGGAAGTGGCCGCACCCGGCCTGCACCGCTACGTGGTGCCGGTGACGCTGGTGGTGCTGACGGCGCTTTTTGCCGCGCAGCGCTTCGGTACGGCTGCTGTCGGCCGCTGGTTCGGGCCTGTCACCTTGACCTGGTTTGTGGTGCTGGCTGTGCTGGGGCTGACGCACATCGCCGACAACCCGCGTGTGCTGGAAGCGCTGTCCCCGCACTGGGCCCTGCGCTTCATCTGGTCGGAGCCCGGCGTGGCCTTCGTGGCGCTGGGCGCGGTGGTCTTGTGCGTGACCGGCGCCGAGGCGCTGTACGCCGACCTGGGCCACTTCGGCAAGAAGCCGATACGCCTGGCCTGGCTGGTGGTGGTGATGCCAGCTTTGCTGCTCAACTATTTCGGTCAGGGCGCGATGCTGCTGTTGCAGCCGCAGAACGTGAAGAACCCGTTCTACGAAATGGCGCCGCAATGGGCCCTGTACCCGCTGATCGTGCTGGCCACGGCGGCCACCGTCATTGCCTCGCAGGCGCTCATCACGGCCGCGTTTTCGGTCACCAAGCAGGCGGTGCAACTGGGTTACATCCCGCGTCTGCGGCTCATGCACACCAGCGTGCGCGAGACGGGGCAGATCTACGTGCCTTTCGTCAATTGGTCGCTTTACGTGTTTGTGGTGTTTGCGGTAGTCGTCTTTGGCAGCAGCAGCGCGCTGGCGTCGGCTTACGGCGTGGCGGTGACCATCGACATGACCATCACCACCGTGATGACCTTTTTTGTCATTCGTTATGCGTGGAAGTTGCCCTTGGCGTTGTGCATCGCGGCCACCGGCTTTTTCTTCGTCGTGGACGTGGTGTTTTTTGCCGCCAACGTGGTGAAAGTGTTCGACGGCGGCTGGTTCCCGCTGCTCATTGGCGCCGGCATGTTCACGTTGATGATGACCTGGAAGTCTGGCCGGCGGCTGCTGACCGCGCGTCTGCGCGATGAATCGGTCGAGCTGGAGCCGTTCCTGGAATCGGTGTTCATCAGCCCGCCGCTGCGGGTGCCGGGCACGGCCGTGTTCCTGAGTGCAGAAGCCGGCTCCACACCCTTCGCGCTGCTGCACAACCTCAAGCACAACAAGGTGCTGCACGAGCAGAACCTGTTCGTCACCGTGCTGCACCACGAGGTGCCATGGATCGGCTTCAACCGCCGCTGCCAGGTGCAGCCACTGGGCCACGACTGCTGGCAGGTGACGCTGCACTTCGGCTTCAAGAACGACCCCGACGTGCCCGAAGCGCTGAAGCTGCTGCAGGGCCGCGGTGTGCAGCTCGACGACATGGAGACCAGTTACTTCCTGAGCCGCGACACCGTCATTCCCACTTTCGGCGGCGGCATGGCGATGTGGCGCGAGAAGCTGTTTGCCAGCATGCACCGCAACGCTGCCGGGGCAGCCGACTTCTTGAACCTGCCGACGAACCGAATCGTCGAGCTCGGAACGAAGATCGAGATCTAGGCCCCACGCTCCCTCCGGTCGCTGCTGATCCGCCTGCATGCGGCCCAGCGCTCGCCAGCCACTCGCCAGCGCGCAGGCGCTGGCTCGGTGCGGGCCCGCCCCCCGAGGGGGGTGCTGTGCAGTGGACCGGCGGAGCCCGATCCACGCACTCGGCTTGGTCTCTTCGCCGCCATGCCCCTATGCCGCTATGCCCCTATGCCCCTATGCCCCTATGCCGCCAAGAGTGTGCTGAACAGCGGGTCGTGGCGGCTGCGTGGGCGGTAGGTGCCCAAGCGCCTGACTATCTCGGCGATGTGATCGGGTGTGGTGCCACAGCAACCACCGGCGATGTTCAGGAAGCCCGAGCGGGCGAACTCTTCCATCAGTCCGCCGGTGACGTCGGGCGTTTCGTCGAAGCCGGTCTCGCTCATCGGGTTGGGCAGGCCGGCATTCGGGTAGCAGCTGACGTAGGTGTCGGCCGCCACCTTGGACAGCTCTTCGATGTAGGGGCGCATGACCGCAGCGCCCAGCGCGCAGTTCAAGCCGATGGCCAAGGGACGCGCGTGGCGCACCGAGTGCCAGAAGGCGGCCACCGTCTGGCCGCTGAGGATGCGCCCCGACGCGTCGGTGACGGTGCCGCTGATGATGACGGGCAGGCGCTCGCCGGTGTCTTCCATCAGCTCGTCCAGCGCAAAGATCGCGGCCTTGGCGTTGAGCGTGTCGAAGATGGTTTCCACCAGGAACAGGTCGCAGCCGCCTTCCAGCAGGCCTTCTGCCTGTTCGCGGTAGGCCTGGCGCAGCTGGTCGAAGCTGACGTTGCGTGCGCCCGGATCGTTGACATCGGGGCTGATGCTGGCCGTGCGCGGCGTGGGGCCCAGGGCACCGGCCACGAAGCGCGGCTTGTCGGGGGTGCTGTGCTCGTCGGCCGCGCTGCGGGCCACACGCGCGGCGGCCACGTTCATCTCGCGGGCGATGTGGCCCAGGCCGTAGTCTTCTTGCGCGATGCTGGTGGCGCCGAAGGTGTTGGTCTCGATGATGTCGGCGCCGGCGGCCAGGTACTGGCCGTGAATCTCGCGGATCACGTCGGGCCGTGTCATCACCAGCAGGTCGTTGTTGCCCTTCAGGTCCTTGCCATGGTCGGCAAATCGCGCGGACCGGAAGTCGGCCTCGCTGAGCTTGTAGCGCTGAATCATCGTGCCCATGGCACCGTCGATGATGGCGATGCGCTGTTGCAGAATCGCAGGCAGCGCGGCACCCCGTGTGTAGGCCTGCTTCGCAGCGCGCTGCGGGCTGCCGGCCTCAGGTGCAGTTCGTTCGGTTTGAGCGTTCATCATCCGATTGTAGGAAGCCCGTCAACCCCCTGCGCATGAAGCATCTCACTCCCCGCGAGACCTGGCAGTTCCTGCAAGAACACCCCGGCGCCCTGTTCGTGGACGTGCGCATGGAAATCGAATACCTCTACGTCGGTCACCCGCCCGGCGTGGTGCACATCGCCTGGTACGAATACCCCGAGATGCAGGCCCACGCAGCCGCTTTTGTGCAGCAGGTGCAGCGCGAAGGCGGCAAGCCCGATCAGCCGGTGGTGCTGTTGTGCCGTTCAGGCAAGCGCACCATCGACGCCGGCCACGCGCTGGAAGCGGCCGGATTCCAGCAGGTGGTGAATGTGCTGCATGGATTTGAGGGTGAGCTGGATGAACACTTCCAGCGGGGTCGGCTCAACGGCTGGCGGCACGACGGGCTGCCCTGGGAGCAGCTTTAGCCGCTTGTTACAGCGCGCGGTACTTGCGCCGCCGCTTGCGGCGCTTGGGCATGTTCAGCTCGACGGTCCCGCGCCTGCGGCGGCGTTCGCCGCTGGTGCGCAAGAAGACGTCCAGCGACATCACCGCCATCAAGGTGGGCACCAGGGCGCCAGCCACCAGACACAACCAGGTCGAGCTGGCCTCGCGCTGGTAGATCGACCCCACCTGGCTCAGCAGTCCGATGGCGCTGACCACCACCTCTTGGCCCGTCAGCAGCGTGATCGTGAGCAAGGCAGCCGCGCCCACACGCCACAGCGTCTTGCGGGCGCCATCGCTGCTGGCGTCTGAATAGGCCAGCCACAAGGCAGCCACGAAGCCCAGGAACTGCAGCGCGCCGGCAGCGCCCAGCAGAACAAAGTTCCAACGGATGCCCGGGCGCAGCCCCGCGGCCAGTATCCAGCCCACCTGCACCGCAAGCGCCACCAGGGCCAGCAGCAGACCTGCGCCCACGAGCGCCAGCCAGTTCTGTCGCTTCACCAGCCACCATGCGGCGGGCAGGCATATCAGCGGCGGCGCCAGCGCCAGCACAGGCACCGCCAGCCAGCGGTAGCCCAACGGGAAAGACAGGGCCTCGGCCGACATGGCCAGCACCATGGCGCTGGACATGCCCAAGCCCAAGGCGCCACCGGCCAGCAGGACCGGGCCGACATTCTGGCGCCAGCTTTGATTGCCTTGGGCGCGCCGTATCCAGGCCACGAACAGGTGCGTTGCCAGCATCATCACCACGGCGGCCATTGCCCACAGCAGCAGCGAGGAGTCACCGGCAGAGGTCATTGATGGTGTTGACGGGTCAAGATCATGGAAACTGGATCATCTCATCCACGCGCACGGGTTTTGTGTGCAGCAGCATCATTCCGAAAGAGGAAAAAGTCGCTGCACAACCCCCTAAACGCGTGATCGGTGCAGTTCGGACCCCATCGGCATGGCATCCGTGGCATCGAACAATGACGGGCTGAAGGCCGAACCCGCCACATCGTCTTCGCCCTCGGCCCATAGGCCCAGCGCCGCTGCGGTCATCGGCCGGGCAAAGAAAAAGCCCTGCAGTTCGTCGCAGCCCAAGCGCAGCAGCTCATCCCGTTGCGCCTCGGTTTCGACACCCTCGGCCACCACTCGCAGGTTCAAGGAATGGGCCATCTGCACGATGGCGCGCACGATGGACCGTGCGCTGTCCACACCGGCGCAGCCTTCGTCCAGGTCGGCCACGAAGGCGCGGTCGATCTTCAGCTCGACAGCAGGCAGGCGGCGCAGGGCGGCCAGGCTGGAGTGACCGGTGCCGAAGTCGTCGATCGACACGTGCAGACCAGCGCGGCGCAGCCGCTCGAAGGCCTGACGGGTGATGGCGGTGTCTTCCATGGCCACCGTTTCGGTGATTTCGCAGGTCATGCGCCCCGGCGGGATGCGGTGGCGCAGCAGCGATGCTTTGATTTGATCCACCAGGTCTTCGCGGCGCAGCTGGTGGCCCGAGATGTTGACGGCGATGCGCATGCGCAAACCGGCCTCGCGCCACTGCGCAGCCTGACGGCAGGCTTCTTCGATGACCCACAGGCCGATTTCGGCGATGAGGCCGTGCCTTTCGGCCAGCGGCACAAACACCACCGGGCTGACCACGCCGCGTTGCGGGTGCTGCCAGCGCAGCAGCGCCTCGGCTGCGGTGATCTGCAGCGTGCGCGCGTCGACCTTGGGCTGGTAGACCAGCTGCAGTTCATGGCGGGCCACGGCGTGCCTCAGGTCCTGCAGCAGTTCGTTCTGTTCGCGCATGATCACGCCCATCGCCGGGTCGTACAAGGCGTGGCCAGCGCCGCCGACCAGCTTGACCGCGCGCATGGCCAGAGCGGCGTTGCTCAGCAGCCGGGGACGCGAACCGTGGTCGGGGTAGCAGGCGATGCCGATGGAAGCACTCAGCTGCAGCGTCAGCGCTTCCACATTGAAGGGGCTCTTCAGCGCCTCAAGCAGTTCACCGACGCGCGCCACGGACTCGGCCCTGCCGGTGCGCAGCATCAGCGCAAATTCGTCGCTGGACACGCGCGCCACCTCGGGGGCAGAGCCCACCAGGTCGGACAGCCGCTGCGCCACTTCGATCAGCAGACCGTCACCCACGCGCATCCCGTATGACTCGTTGATGGTGCGAAACCCGTCCAGACCCAGGTAGATCAAAGTCAGCTGCCCTTCGCCATGATCGACCCGGGCCACTTCGGCTTCCAGAAGCGACTCAAATTCGGCGCGAGACACGAGGCCGGTCAATGGGTCGCGGTGGCCCATGTCGGAGATGTGCGCGCTCGCGGCACGCAGCCGTGTGCGCAGCCGCTGGCGGCTGCGTGCCAACCTGAACAGGTGCACCACGGCCAGCGCCAGCGCAGCCAGGCTGGCGAGCAGGCCCCAGGCCAGGGGGTCACCGCTGGCAAGCGTCCAGATGTCTGCGGCAAATGAGCTCATTCGGCTTTATCGGCGCCGGGGCTCGGCCCTTGAGCGGGGCAGACCCGACGCGGGCCCTGGCAGTGGGACCTGCGCAGTCGGTTCAGGTCTTGAAACCGATGCCGCGGCGATGCCGCACCTCGGGTTTGACGCGGTGCTCACCTTCCAGCTGCGACAAAAACTCGTCGGGCTCGAAGGTTTCGCCCAGGATGTCGACCTGCCGCTGCACGGCCGCAAAGTCGCCCGGCACCAATTGGTCCAGCGCCGTCAGGCGCGCCGTCTGTTCGGCCGTCAGCCGAGTGGCGTTGCCGCCCAGGGCTTCGGCCGTGAACATGCGCACACGCTGTTCGCCCGTCAGTGGCTGGAAGCGGATCTTGAACGTGAAGCGGCGCAGCGCGGCTTCGTCCAGTTCCTCGAAGAGGTTGGTGGTGCAGATGAAGACACCGGCAAAACGCTCCATGCCCTGCAGCATCTCGTTGACCTCGGTGACTTCGTAGTTGCGTTCGGCCAGGCGGCGGCTGCGCAAGAAGCTGTCGGCTTCGTCCAGCAGCAGCACCGCGCTTTCGGTGCTGGCTTCTTCGAACATCTTGGCCATGTTCTGTTCGGTTTCGCCCACGTACTTGCTGGCGATGTCGCTGGTCTGGCGAATCATCAAGGGCCGCTGCAGCACGCTGGCGATGTGTTCGGCCAGCGCGGTTTTGCCGGTGCCGGCTGCGCCATGAAAACACAGCGTGCCATGGCCGCGCCGCTGCAGTGCCTGCACGATGCGCGGCACCTCGAATCGCGATTCGATGTTCAGCAGCGTCAGGTCGTAGGCCGTGACCACGGCGCGTGCGCCGCGCTCGCTGCGGGTGGCGCCCAGTGCCTTGTCGGCATTGCCCAGCTGCCTTTCGATCAGGGCCTCGAAGGCATCAGGCTCGGCCGCATCGGGCTGCGCCAGGCTCGCAAAACGCACGGCGGTGCGAATCTGCGCTGGCGTGAGCGACCGCCGTTCGGCCAGCCTGGCGGCAAAGCCTTCGCTCACCGTGGCCCCGGCCAGCGCGCGCGTGACCAGACCTTCGCGCGCCCCCGGCGGTGGGCTTTTCAACAGCAGGTGGTACTGGAAGCGACGACGAAAGGCCGGGTCGATCTGCTCGATGCGGTTGGTGACCCAGATCACCGGCACCGGGTTGGTTTCCAGGATCTGGTTGACCCAGGCCTTGCCGCTGACGCTGCTGCTGAGACCGCCCGCGCCAGCGTCGCTGCTGTCCAGTCGCGCCATCAATTGCGCGGCTTCGCTGCTGATGGGCGGGAACACGTCTTCCACTTCGTCAAAAAGCAACGCCACGTCGGGGCTGCCCTTCAGGAAGACCTGGCTGATCTGCAGGCTGCGGTAGCGGTCGCGTCCGGACAGGCTGTTGCCGTCGCGGTCGGCGTTTTCCACCTCGTACAGGTTCAGTCCGGCCGCCGCCGCGCACACCTTGGCCAGTTCGGTCTTGCCCGTGCCCGGCGGGCCGTACAGCAGCACGTTGACGCCGGCTTCCTTGCGCTGCGTGGCGTTGCGCAGCAGCGAGGTCATGACCTGAACGTCGTCATCGACAAAGGCAAAGTCGCTGGGCTGCAACTCGCTCTTGGGTACCGGGCGTGTGAACACCGCCATCAACTCGCCGGGTGCGCGGTATTCGCGCATCAGCACCGGTGGCAACTGTTCGCTGACCTTCATCAGGTCGGCCAGGTCGGTGATGTTCTGTTCGGAGATCAGGTTTTCGATCATGCCGATGCGTTCCAGCCGCGAACCGGCACGCAGCGCTTCGGCCACTTCACCCGCTTCGACGCCGGCCACGGCTGCCAGGGCCGCGTAGGCCTCTTGTGCGTTGCTGACCTTGAACTCGACCAGCAGGCCACGAAGATCGCGCTGGTAGCGCGCCAGCGTGCCGTACAGCAGCAGGGCCCGTTCGGCCGGGTTCAGCTGCAGCAGGCCGGCCAGTGCGTCGATGTTCTTCTGGACCAGCGTGCTTTCCTTTTTCAGCCGCCGCGCCAGCCAGTCGCAGGTGGTGGCCAGCACGGTGAGCAGGTCTTTGGGCGCGTCCTTGATGTATTCGTCGATGTAAAAAAAGAGCGTGCCCTCTTCGTAGGGGCCGCGCCAGGGGCCGTGTTTGTCCAGAAAGGCCTGGTCGGACAGTGCTTCGTGACCTTTCCACTGCGGGTTGCCCTTGCAGCGCTGCTGCAGAAAGCCACGCACCCGCGCCAGCACGGGCGCCGGCCACACGAGGTGGCGGCCCACCAATGACAGCAGGCTGTTCCAGTCGCGCCGCAGGTTGAAACGGCCGGCCTGGTGAAGGGTGAGCGTGAGCACGAAGTGCGAGCACAGCGTGTCCATCACCGGGGCTTCGGCCAGGCCGGGAGACAGCAGGCAGCGCGAATCGGCAAGCGCTCGGGCCATGGGCTTCCCAAGTTGGCGGTGACAGCCTTCAGGCCCATGAGCCCTCAAGCCGGGATGGCGTTGATCTTGGCCCAGCCCGGCAACATCGACAAGCCCCGCCGCCGTGCCGGGCGGGCATGCCCACTCAGCGGGGATCAGCAGGGATCAGCGGGGACTAGTGCAACACCACCGGCTGTTGCGCCAACACCGTGAAACCGGCGATGAACGCGTCGAGCTTCTCTTCGCTGGGCCCCTGCTGCACCAGGGCTTCAACACCGCGCTGGAAAGAATCGGCGACAGCGCCCTGCAAATAGATTTCTTTGCCGGCGAGCTTGTCGACGATCTCGAAGCCGCTGTGAGCGCCCTGCGTGGCTGGCGCTGCGGCCTCGTCGGCCGGCGCGACAAACTGCACAACGACAAAGCTGTCCGAGTTGTAGAGCATCTGCATCGGTGAACCTCCAGACCCCTGACTTGGGGCGCGGCGGCCCTCATTTCAAGGCCAGCAAGCGGAACTCGCTGCCTTCACCGGTGCCGCGCACACGAAGCAGGGCCTGCACCGGCAGGTGGTGGCGCGCGGGGTCCAGCCACACCTGCACCTGCGTGTCGTAGGGACGTTGAGGCTCGCGTGTCAAGAGCAAGGCGGCTTCGACACGCCCGGCCGGCAGGTCCAGCGCGGCGCTGCCCTGCACGGTGAAGGTCCAGACGGTGGCGTCACCTCTGGTGCCCACCACCCAGATCGAGACCTGGGCTTCGGGCTCGGCCAGCGCCGGGTTGGCAGCCACCACGGCGGCCAGCTGCAGCATCCAGCTCAGGCGGTCCTGACCCCCGGGCACCAGCGTGTGTTCAATGGCAGGCCCGCTGAAGGAAACGCGACCACTGTCGCGCTGGAAATTGGCCGCGCGCAGGTCGCGTCCACGCCGGCTTTCGGTGTAGCGCACCGGGGCAATGCCGGCGGCGTCGAAACCACCCTGGCTGGTCCAACCCTGTGTCGGCGCCCGCGGGGCTTGTGCTTGCAGCGTGAGGTGGTAATGGCCGGCGGCAGGCTGCCAGTCGAGTTCAGCGATACCGACGGCCAAACCACGGCGCCATTCAAACTGCAGCGTGCTGGCCGGTGGCAGCCGGGTGGCGTAGACCGGTACCGGCTGGCCACCGGCAGGGGCTTGCAAAGGCACGGCGATGTCAGGTTCAGACGCCGGCTGCGAGATGGCTTCTTCTGAGACCTGAGCGGTGGCGGTGGCGGTGGCGGTGGCGGCGGGCGGCGCGCGGCGCGCCAGCACCACGGGCTGTGTTTCAACGGGCATCGGCACCAAGGGCGCGGGCACCTCAGGCTGCACCTTTGGCCCGTCAGCGGCTTGCACGATATGCCGCACTTGCACCGCGCGTGTGGGCTCGGCCCGCCAGCCCGGGCCGGCGCCCGGTGCCAGGCCACCCAGCAAAGCCGCATGCAAGACCACCACCAAGGTGGCCACCGCCAGCGCCGCAGTTTGGCGCGGCGGCAGCCATCTACTCCAGACAGAGGGCATTCTTGTGGTGGCGGTCACCCCACAATAGTGCCATCGCCGTGAATTCCTGGCCGTGCCTTTGTGCGGCCCAAGCCCCGATGAAACTTGCCACCCTCAAGGACGGCTCGCGTGACGGCCAACTGGCCGTCGTCTCGCGGGACATGGTCAGTGCCCACTTCGCCACCGGCATCGCCACCACGATGCAGCAGTTGCTGGACGACTGGAACTTCGTGTCGCCCCAGCTCGAAGACCTGTACGCCACGCTCAACGGCGGCAAGGCGCGCCACGCCTTCAATTTTCAAGCGCGCCACTGCATGGCGCCGCTGCCGCGTGCACATCAGTGGGCCGATGGTTCGGCCTACCTGAACCACGTGGAACTGGTGCGCAAGGCGCGTGGCGCCGAAGTGCCGGCCAGCTTCTACCAAGACCCGCTGATGTACCAGGGTGGCAGCGACGACTTCCTGGGCCCCTGCGACGCCGCCGTTTTTGGCAGCACCGACTGGGGCATCGACTTCGAAAGCGAAGTCGCCGTGGTCACGGGCGACGTGGACATCGGCACGGTGCCCGAAGCCGCACTGGAAGCGGTGCGCCTGCTGATGCTGGTCAACGACTGGAGCTTGCGCAACCTGATCCCGGCCGAACTGGCCAAGGGCTTCGGCTTTTTGCAAAGCAAACCGGCCACGGCCTTCAGCCCGGTGGCCGTCACGCCCGACGAACTGGGCGCCGCCTGGCAGGGTGGCCGTGTGCACCTGCCGCTGCAAAGTGTGTGGAATGGCCGCCAGGTGGGTTTGACGAATGCCGGGCCGGAGATGACCTTCCACTTCGGCCAGCTCATCGCGCATGTGGCCAGGACGCGGCGGCTGCGAAGCGGCAGCATCGTGGGCAGTGGCACCGTCAGCAACAAGGATTGGGCTCAAGGCTACTCGTGTGTGGCCGAAAAAAGAGCCATCGAAACCATAGAGAGCGGCTCGCCGCAGACCGCCTTCATGCAGTTCGGCGACACCATACGCATCGAGATGCTGGGCAGCGATGGCCACAGCATCTTCGGCGCCATCGATCAGCATGTGGCGCCGCTGCCTGGGTCGGCCTCGGCCTGAGAACGCGAAGGGCACGCACGTGGGCGACCTGCCGGGCTGGCTCAAGCACACCACCGTGTGGCTGCTGCTGGGTGTGGGGCTGTTTGTGGGCGTGCAGACCTGGCAGGCCGAGCAGCGCGCGACACGGTTCGTGGTGGACGGGCAGACGCTGGAAATCCGCCGCAGCGGTGATGGCCACTACCACTGGAGCGGTCGCATCGGCGGCCGCGAGATCGAATTTCTGGTCGATACCGGTGCCACCGGCACGGCCATCCCGACCGCCCTGGCGCGCGAACTGGGCCTGCCCGTGGTGGGCACGGTGCAGTCCAATACCGCCGGCGGCGTGGTGACGGGGCAGGTGGTGGTCGGCGACCTGCATCTCGACGGTGGTGTGCGCGCCGACCGCCTGCGCATGGCGGCCTTGCCCAACCTGGCGTCGCCGTTGCTGGGCATGGACGTGCTGGGCCGCCTGCGTTGGCAGCAGGATGCCGGTGTCTTGCGCATCGAACTGCAAGGGAGCAGGCCTTGAAACTGCCGAATTTCTGGATCAGGCTGGGCCTGGGTTTTTGCCTGTGCCTCTGGGCCGGCATTGCAGCCGCCTCTGCGCTCAGCAGCGCCGACCGCATCGTCTGCCCGCCTGCATTGCCCACCCAGCCCGACACCGGCGCGCCAGCCAAAGACCGCGGCATGTTGTGGCGCGCCACACGCGACGGCCGCACGGTGTACCTGTTTGGCACGCTCCATGTGGGCAAGCCCAACTGGCGCAGGCTGGGGCCGCTGACAAGCGCTGCGCTGCGTGCCAGCGACGTGCTGGCGCTGGAAATCGATCCCAACGACCCGGCGCTGCTGCAGGCCATGGCCGACACACGCCCGCCGCAGCCTTTGCCCGAAGCCCTGCAACAGCGGCTGACCCGGGCCTTTGAGCGGGCCTGCCTGGCCACCGAAGCATTGGCCACCCTGCACCCGGTGCTGCAGGCCACCACGCTCACGGTGATGGAAGCCCGCTGGCTGGGCATGGATTCCAGCTATGCCATGGAGCAGGTGCTGTCGGCCCAGGTGCGCGCGCAAGGCCGGCGTGTGGTGGCGTTGGAATCGGTGGTGACGCAGATCAATGCCCTGGTGCCTGAAGACGAAGCTGAAGCCCGTGTCTTGCTGGACCACAGCCTGCTGCAGCTGGAAGACCGCAGCGCCCGCCGGGTGCTGGACAAGCTGGCGGCGGCCTGGGAAAAGGGAGACGTCGCGGCGCTGGAAGACTACGCCCACTGGTGCGAGTGTGCGGCCGACGAAGCCGACCGCGCTTCTTTGCGCAAACTCAACGACGAACGCAACGGGCCGCTGGCCGACCGCATCGAAGGCCACCACCAGCAGGGCAAGCGGGTTTTTGCCGCCGTGGGCGCGTTGCACATGACCGGCCCGCAGGCGCTGCCGCTGCTGCTGGCACAGCGCGGTTTCAAGGTCGAGCGGGTGGTCTTCAAGCGCTGAGCGCCCGTCGGCCGAAGCGCACAATGGGAGCGCAGCGCTGGACGGCCTCGGCCGCGACAGAATCCCACGCACAGGAGACCCGCAATGACAGGTGCCAACGATCTGGCGCGCATGGTGCCCGGCTTCGAGTTCCTTCAAGGTCTGTTCAAGAACGCAGGCGCCGGCATCCCCGGCATGAGCCAGTGGATTGCGCCCACGCTCAACCCTGAAGAGCTGGAAAAGCGCATCCAGGAACTGAAAACCGTGCACTTCTGGCTGGAGCAGAACGCCAAGCTGCTGGCCACCACGATCCAGGCGCTGGAAGTTCAGCGCATGACGCTGTCCACGCTGCAGGCGATGAACCTGCCGCTGGCCGACCTGAGTGAATCGCTGAAGATCCGCATGCCCAGTCTGGCGCCGCGCGAAGAAGCGGTGGTACCACCGCCTGCACCACCGCCTGCACCGCCGGCCGCACCGCCGGCCGCACCCGCCGCAGCCCCGCCCGCGGTGGATCCCATGCAATGGTGGGGCGCGTTGACGCAACAGTTCACCGAACTGGCCACCCAGGCGGTCAAGGACAGCGCCGCTGACAGTGCCAAGTCCCTTGCCGGTGCCATGGTCAAGGGTTCCATGGACACGGCGGCCGGTGCCTTGAAAGAGATGGCCGCGGCGCCGGTGAAGGCCAGCCCGGCCGCCAGGGCTGCAAAGTCAGCCAAGACCAGCCCGGCGCGCAGCCCGGCGCGCAAGCGCAGCCGCTAGGCCGGGCGCGATGCACGCCTTTCTGGTCGGCCACGCCACGCACCCGGACTGGCGCGCAGCGCTGGCCCTAGCAGCGGCGCAGGTTCAAGCCGGCTGGGCCGCACACGAAGCCAGTGCGGCCGGGCCGCTGACGCTGGGTGTCGTCTACTTCACCGACCACTACGCGGCGCATGCGCAGCCGCTGTATGACGCGCTGCGCCAACAGTGGCCCGGTGTGTCGTGGGTGGGCAGCGTGGGTGTGGGCGTGGCGGCCTCGGGTGTGGAGTACTTCGACGAGCCGGCGCTGGTGGTCATGCTGGCCGCGCTGCCACGCGGTCGCTTCGAGGTCTTTTCGGGCGCGCGCAAGTTGCAGCTCATCGAGCCCTTCAGCGCCTTGGTGCACGCCGACCCCGGCACGCCCGACCTGGCCGAGCTGATTGCAGAAATGAGTGACCGCACAAGTTCGGGCTATCTTTTTGGCGGCCTGGCTTCGTCGCGGGGCGCCACTGCGCACATCGCCGACGGCGTCTGGCAGGGCGGCCTGTCGGGCGTGGCCTTCACACACGACGTGGCGTTGATCTCGCGCGTCACCCAGGGCAGCCAGCCGCTGGGTCCCACGCGAACCGTCACGGCCTGTGATCGCAATGTGGTGACCCAACTCGACGGTCGACCGGCACTGCAGGCCTTGTTGTCCGACCTCGGCCTGCTGGACCTGGAAGACCCGCGCCAGGCGGTGCCGCGCCTGCGTGCCACGCTGGTGGGCCTGACCGATGAACACGACACCGCCTTGTCGCGCGGCGGCCAGTTTGGCACCGACACCCGGGTGCGCCACCTCATCGGGGTCGACCCCGCACAGCAGGCCGTGGCCGTGGCCGAACTGCTGCAGCCGGGCATGAAACTGGCGTTCTGCCAACGTGATGTGGCCGCGGCCCGGCGCGACCTGGTGCGCATCTGCAGCGAAATTCGCGACGAGGTCGAATCGCGCACCGAACCGGCCGTTCCGGGCGCTGGGGCTGCGTCTGGGGTTGCGCCCTTGCCTGCACTTTTGCTTGCGCCTTTGCTTGCATCTGCCAAGCCGGGCGATGCGTCGGGCCAGATCCTGGGTGCCATCTACGTCAGTTGCTCGGGTCGTGGCGGGCCGCACTTTGGCGGGCCCTCGGCCGAGTTGAAGATCGTGCAGCACGCACTGGGCGATGTGCCGCTGGTGGGGTTTTTTGCCGGCGGCGAGATCGCGCGCCACCACCTGTACGGCTACACCGGCGTGCTGACGGTCTTCACGGCAGGTGGGGCCGCAGCCTGAGCCTAAACCTCAGGGCGCAATGCGCAGCCCGGGCATCGTAAAGTCCAACCCATGCCGCGCCCTGCCTGCGGTGCCTGAGGAACACGCCATGAACGCGCCTGCTGCTGCCATCACCCTGGCAGCGCCGTCCAGCCAAGCTCGCAGTGCCGAACGAGCCGCCCGCCAGGCCGAGGTGGTGGCTGCACTGTCCCCGCTGTTGCCCGGTCACGCGCTGCTGTGGCACGGCGAGGACACCGTGCCTTACGAGTGTGACGGCCTCACGGCCTACCGCCAGCTGCCGCTGCTGGTGGCATTGCCCGAGACCGAAGCCCAGGTGGCTGCCGTGCTGAAGGCCTGCCACGCGCTGCAGGTGCCGGTGGTGGCGCGCGGCGCAGGCACGGGCCTGAGCGGCGGCGCCATGCCGCACCCTTTGGGCGTCACGCTCAGCCTGGCCAAGTTCAACAAGATCGTCATGATCGACCGCCTCGCACGCACGGCCACGGTGCAGTGCGGCGTGCGCAACCTGGCCATCAGCGAAGCCGCCGCGCCGTTCGGCCTGTACTACGCGCCCGACCCCAGCAGTCAGATCGCCTGCACCATCGGCGGCAACGTGGCCGAAAACTCCGGTGGTGTGCACTGCCTGAAGTACGGCCTGACGCTGCACAACGTGCTGCGCGTGCGCGGCTTCACGGCAACGGGTGAGCCCATCGAATTTGGCAGCGAAGCGCTGGACGTGCCGGGCCTGGACCTGCTGCCGCTGGTGGTGGGCAGCGAAGGCATGCTGGCGGTCACCACCGAGGTGACGGTGAAGCTGGTGCCCAAGCCGGCATTGGCACGTTGCATCATGGCCAGCTTCGACGACATCCGCAAAGCCGGTGACGCGGTGGCGGCGGTCATCGCCGCCGGCATCATCCCGGCCGGCCTGGAGATGATGGACAAGCCCATGACGGCGGCCGTCGAGGACTTTGTGCACGCCGGCTACGACCTCACGGCCGAAGCCATCCTGCTGTGCGAAAGCGACGGCACGCCAGAAGAAGTGGCCGAAGAGATCGACCGCATGCTCGACGTGCTGAGTGGCTGCGGCGCCACGCGGCTGGAAGTCAGCCGCGACGAACAACAGCGCCTGACCTTCTGGAGCGGGCGCAAAAACGCCTTTCCCGCCAGCGGCCGCATCAGCCCCGACTACATGTGCATGGACAGCACCATCCCGCGCAAGCGCCTGGCCGACATCCTGCTGGCGATAGCCGAAATGGAAAAGAAGTACGGCCTGAAGTGCTGCAACGTCTTTCACGCGGGTGACGGCAATCTGCACCCGCTGATCCTGTTCGACGCCAACGACCCCGACCAGATGCACCGCTGCGAGCTGTTCGGTGCCGACATCCTGGAGACCAGCGTGGCGATGGGCGGCACCGTCACCGGCGAACACGGCGTGGGCGTGGAAAAACTGTCCAGCATGTGTGTGCAATTCAGCCCCGCAGAACGCGAACAGATGTTCGCCATCAAACGGGCCTTCGACAGCGCCGAGTTGCTGAACCCGGGCAAGGTCATTCCCACGCTGCAACGCTGCGCCGAGTACGGAAAGATGCACGTGAAAAAGGGACTGCTGCCCTTCGCAGAGCTGGAGCGGTTCTAGATGGAGGCCGACCCGGCTTTGTCGCGGTTGATCAACCAGGTGCAGGTGGCGGCGTCGGACCGCGTGCCGCTGGACATCCGCGGCGGCGGCAGCAAGGCCTTCTACGGCGGTGAACCGGTGGGCGAGCCGCTGGATGTGGCGCCGCTGGCCGGCATCAGCAGCTACGAGCCCAGCGAACTGGTGGTCACGGTGCGTGCGGGCACACGGCTGTCTGAACTGGAAGCCGCACTGGCCGAAAAGGGCCAGTGCCTGCCGTTCGAGCCGCCGCGTTTTGGCGCGTCGGGCACCGTTGGCGGCATGGTCGCCGCCGGCCTGGCCGGCCCGGCGCGGGCCGCCGTGGGCGGTGTGCGCGACTACGTGCTGGGTGCCACGATGATCAACGGCCGCGCCGAGCTGCTGAGCTTCGGCGGCCAGGTGATAAAAAACGTGGCGGGTTACGACGTGTCGCGCGTGCTGGCCGGCAGCATGGGCATCTTCGGTGTCATCTGCGAGGTCTCGCTCAAGGTGCTGCCGATGCCGCCTGCATCGGTGACGCTGAGGCTGGAGATGGACGCCGGCAACGCCATCCGACGCCTCAATGAGTGGGGCGGCCAGCCGCTGCCACTGAACGCCAGCGCCTGGTGGGACGGCATGCTGGTGCTGCGCCTGTCGGGTGCGGTGGCGGCGGTGCAAGCGGCGCACGACAAGATCGGCGGCGAGCTCATCGCGCCTGCCGCGGCCCTGCCTTTCTGGCAAGGCCTGCGTGACCACAGCGACGAGTTTTTTGTCGGCGCTTCGCGTGCCGTGGACGGTGGCGCTGCGTTGTGGCGCCTGTCGGTGCCGGCCACGGCGGGGCCGCTGAAGCTGTCGGGCGAACAATTGCTGGAATGGGGCGGTGCGCAGCGCTGGATCTGCACCAGCGCACCCGCACAAACGCTGCGCGATGCGGCGGCAGCGGTGGGTGGGCACGCGGTGCTGTTTCGCGCGCGCGACAAGACGGCCGGCACATTTGCGCCGCTGAAGCCCGCGCTGGCGGCGGTGCATCAGAAACTGAAGCAGGCCTTCGACCCCGAGCGCATCTTCAACCCCGGCCGTCTGGTGCCGGGGCTTTGAGCGCGGCTCGCATGGGCGTCGAGCACGACATGGCCGCGTACTACGCGCAGCGCGCAGCAGTCTACGAAAGGGTCTATTTCAAGCCCGAACGCCAGACCGAGCTGCGCGCCTTGGAAGCCTGGCTGCCCACGCCGTTTGCCGGCCGTCATGTGCTGGAAGTGGCCTGCGGCACCGGTTGGTGGACACCGCACGGCGCGCGCGCAGCGGCTTCCTGGCTGGCCACCGACCTGAACCCCGAGACGATGGCGGTGGCGCGCAGCAAGCCACTGCCGGCCTGTGTGGGCTTTGCCACCGCGGACGCCTACCGCTTCGATGCCATCCAAGGCCAGACCTTCGACGGCGCCTTTGCCGGCTGCTGGTGGAGCCACGTGCCGCTGTCGCGCCTGCCCAGCTGGCTGGCGCTGCTGCACCAGCGGCTGCTGCCCGGCGCGCGTGTGGTGATGCTGGACAACAGCTTCGTGCAGACCAGCAACCTGCCCGTCACCCGCCGCGATCCCGAAGGGAACACCTACCAGACCCGCACGCTGGACGACGGCAGCGTGCACGAGGTGATGAAGAACTTTCCCACCCAAGCGCAGGCGTTCGCCATGCTGGGCGCGCGTGCGCACAGCCCCGAGTGGACCGATCACGGCCACTACTGGGTGCTGAGCTACCTTTTGAGCTGAGCGGCGCGAACAGCCTGATCGGACCATGGACACCCTGCGCGGCCTGGCCCTTTTGTTGCTGTGCCAGTCGGCCGGCGAGGCCTTGTCGCGCCTGACGTCGTTGCTGCTGCCCGGGCCGGTGATCGGCCTGCTGCTGCTGATCGCGCTGCTGCAACTGCCGGCGGTGCGCGCTCCGGTGGCCGCAGCTGCCGAGCCCTTGCTGCAGCATCTGTCGCTGTTGTTCGTGCCGGTGGGCGTGGGTGTCATCACGCACCTGGGCCTGGTGCAGCAGTTTGGCGGACGCATGCTGGCGGCCATCGTGCTGTCCACCTGGGCCGGCATGGCGGTGGCGGCACTGGTGCTGCGTGCGTTGATGCCAGCTGAACCGCCTGCCGGACAGCCCGCGACGGCCCCCGCCGAAGCGCGTGTCGAGCCGCCCGTGGTGCACTGAGGCCCAAGCGGATGCAGAACTTCGTCGAACTCTGGGTCTACCTGTCGGCCACGCCACTGTTCGGGCTGACCGCCACGCTGACGGTGTACGTGCTGGCGCAGGCCGTCTACGTGCACCTGGGCCAGGCGCCATGGGCCAACCCGGTGCTGTGGACCGTGGTGGCGCTGGCGCTGCTGCTGGGCGCCACCGGCACGCCCTACCCCACCTACTTTTCTGGCGCGCAGTTCATCCACTTCCTGCTGGGCCCGGCCGTGGTGGCGCTGGCCTGGCCCCTGTGGCAACGCCGGCGCGAACTGCGGCGCCGAGCGCTGCCGCTGCTGGCTGCCGCGCTGGCCGGTGGTGCGGTGGCGGCCGGCAGCGCCGTGGCCATCGGCTGGGCGCTGGGCCTGCCGGCCGACGTGCTGGCTTCACTGGCGCCCAAGTCGGTGACCGCGCCGGTGGCCATGGGCATCGCCGCGCAGTTGGGCGGCATCCCGGCGCTGGCGGCGGTGTTTGCCGTGCTCACCGGGCTGGTGGGTGCGGTCAGCGCCAAGTACCTGCTGGATGCTTTGCGGGTGCGCAGCCCCCAGGTGCGTGGTTTTGCGCTGGGTACCGCCTCGCACGGCGTGGGCGCGGCGCGAGCGATGCAGGTCCATCCCGACGCGGGCGCCTACGCGGCGCTGGCCCTGGGTTTGCAGGTGGTACTGGCGGCGCTGTTGATGCCCGTGCTGCTGCCGGCTCTCCAATTTCTTTCCACAATGGCCCCCTGAATGCAAACCAAGCTCGCTGAAGAGTTCAAAGGCACAGCCGAAGGGCAGGCCGCCGAGGCCATCCTGCGCAAGTGTGTGCACTGCGGTTTCTGCAACGCCACCTGCCCCACCTACCAGCTGCTGGGTGACGAGCTGGACGGCCCGCGCGGCCGCATCTACCTGATGAAACAGGTGCTGGAAGGCGCACCCGTCACGCGCAGCACCCAGCAGCACCTGGACCGCTGCCTGACCTGCCGCAACTGCGAAACCACCTGCCCCAGCGGTGTGCAATACGGCCGGCTGGTGGACATCGGGCGCAAGATCGTCGACGAGCGTGTCCAAAGGCCAGGCAAGGAAAGGGCCGTGCGCTGGCTGCTGAAGGAAGGCCTGACCTCACCGCTGTTCGGGCCGGCCATGAAGCTGGGCCAACTGATGCGCCCGCTGCTGCCGGCGGCGCTGAAGCTCAAGGTGCCGGCACCTGGCGGCGCGAAGGCGCACCAGTGGCCTACGCGTGAACACAAACGCAAGGTGCTGATGCTGCTGGGCTGCGTGCAGCCGGCCATGATGCCCAACATCAACAGCGCCACCGCTCGTGTGCTGGACGCTGCGGGCATCCAGACCCTGGTGGCCGACGACGCGGGCTGCTGCGGCGCCATCCGCAGCCACCTGAGTGACAGCGCAGGGGGCCTGGCCGACATGCGGCGCAACATCGACGCCTGGTGGCCGCTGGTGCAGGGCCTGACCTCGCAGGGCAAGGTCGAAGCCATCGTGATGAACGCCAGCGGCTGTGGCGTCACCGTCAAGGACTACGGCCACGCGCTGGCCCACGACCCCCACTACGCCGACAAGGCGCGCCGTGTCAGCGAACTCACGCGCGACCTCAGCGAACTGCTGCCCGGCCTGGTGGACACGCTCAAGGGCCAGCTGCGGGGCCCCAAGACCATGCGCCTGGCCTTCCACCCCCCGTGCACGCTGCAGCATGGCCAACAGCTGCGTGGCGGTGTCGAAATCCACCTGAGTGCCCTGGGCTTTGAGGTCAGCGTGGCCGCGAGCGAAAGCCACTTGTGCTGCGGCAGCGCCGGCACCTACAGCGTGCTGCAGCCCGAACTGGCCTACCAGCTGCGCGACCGCAAGCTGCACAACCTGCTGCCGCTGGAGCCACAGGCCATCATCAGCGCCAACATCGGCTGCATCCAGCACTTGCAAAGTGGCACCACCACGCCGGTGAAGCACTGGGTCGAGGTGCTGGACGAAGCCCTGGTCTGAGCCGGTGTGAACGAACCCAGCGCAGCCGCTCAGGTGCGGGCCTGGCCGACAAAGATGTCGGTGTCGGGCAGCAGGCGGCGCAGCGTGTCAAAGGCGATTTCTGCCGAGCCCAGGCTGTCCAGGCCCAGGCCAGGCGCCACGGTGACAAAAGCCTCGCCGCCCTCGAGTCGCAATTCGCGCAACCAGCCGGCCGGTGTGTGACCCAGGCCGCTGGCGACGGCCACCTCCAGCGCGGCGCGCACGCGCTCGACATGCTCGGGCTGGCCGACCAGGCGCGTGGGCAACCAGGCCGGCGGCGCGGGCCTGGCCCGCAAGATCGGGATGATGCGCTGGAGCATGCCCGCATCTTGCGCCCGCCGCCTTACACCCGGCTTGACCTGGATCAGGGGCGTCTGACCCGCTGCGCCCGCCAGCCGTTCGGGTCCTTCCGGACCCTCACGCGCGGCCTCAGCCCTCACGCGTGAAATCGCGTTCGGGCCTTCGGCAGCCGTTCGGGTCCTTCCGGACCCTCACGCGCGGCCTCAG
>ENA-ORBV01003209-ORBV01003209.1-microbial-mat-metagenome-genome-assembly--contig:-NODE-3209-length-33206-cov-7.435329_pt1 | contig 33206 bp, 35 predicted proteins | sample MGYA00237777_ERZ505514 | MGnify/ENA primary metagenome ERZ505514 (study PRJEB26160, sample SAMN06269048) | microbial mat metagenome | isolation source: Oligotrophic lake microbial mat | place... | reverse complement strand
GCGACAACCGAGATCTACACCTCTCTATTCGTCGGCAGCGTCAGATGTGTATAAGAGACAGCGACGGGAGTGATCTCTTCGGCGATTTTGGCTTGGGCGGCGGCGGCACGTTGCTGGCTGCGCCAGGCGAAGGCGTCCTGATCGGCGCGGGAGATATGATGCTCGGCAGCGACGTTTTCGGCGGTTTCGGCCATCGAGTCGACACCGAAGCGCTCGCGCATGAGCGGGTTGACGAAGCGCCAGCCCAGCGTCGAGTCTTCGAGCTTCTGCGAACGGGCCCAGGGGGCATCGGGCTTCGAGAGCACTAAGGGCGCACGCGACATGCTCTCGACGCCGCCGGCGATAGCCAGGTGAATCTCGCCGGCGACAATGGCGCGGGCGGCGATGGCCGCGGCGTCGAGGCTGGAGCCGCAGAGGCGATTGATGGTGGCACCGGGGACTTCGGGAGGCACGCCGGCCAGCAGCAGGGCCATGCGGGCGACGTTGCGATTGTCCTCGCCGGCTTGGTTGGCGCAGCCGAAGATGACGTCGTCGATGGCCGAGGGGTCGAGCTTCGGGTTGCGAGCGAGTAGGGCGCGAATGGCGACGGCGGCTAAGTCATCGGGGCGGACTGAGGCGAGCGATCCGCCGTAGCGGCCGAAGGGGGTGCGGATCGAGTCACAGATATAGGCCATGGTCATCATGGCGGATGATACATCAGAACTGGGGGACGTCCAGGAGGAGAAATGGCCGGAGCAGTCGCTTGAGTGTTCCATGCGATCTGCGATGGCAACTTCACTAGACCGGTTGCTCGCGGGCGTTCAGCGGAATGGATTCTCCAAACCACTTGTGGTCTGATTGTTCCCGGTTGATCGCCGACGCGATTCGGAGTTCATGCGCACTCGGCGGCAACGGAGGACCAGGGAGAATCGATCGTCTCACCATTCTGGAGCAAGCCAATAACATCGTGGACCGCAATGCGGGTGCCTTCCACAATGGGATTTCCACTCCATACTCCGGCCACGATGACGATGTGGCAACCGTCCATGGCTAACGCGTCTTCTGTAGCTTCTGGGCGGCCTTCTCCACGTCGCCCCAGACGCGCAACAGGTTCCCGCTCCACATTTTGCCGATTTGCTCTTCGGTGTAACCGCGGCGGACTAACTCGAGGGTGACGTTGAAGGCTTCGGCGGCGCTGTTCCAGCCGTCGATGCCGCCGCCGCCGTCGAAGTCGGAGGAGATGCCGACGTGGTCGATGCCGATTAGCTTGACGGCGTAGTCGATGTGATTGACGAAGTCCTTGACGTTGGCGCGGGCGGCGGGCGGCCATTTGGCGTCGATTTCGGCCATGCGCTTTTCGTACGCGGCCCGCTTATCGGAGGGAAGCATGGCGAGGAAGCCCGCCGCGCGTCCGCCGCCGGCAGCAGGACCGTGCTCGTCTTCAATGGGGCAGGGACGCGATCCTTTCGCCGCTGCACCGGCACCCGCACCGGGACCACGTCCCCGGCCGCCGCCACCCATCATGCCGGCGAAGAGCTCGTCGCGCATCTTGGTTAAGGCCTCGGCGCGTTCTTTCGGATCCACCTTGACATAAGAAGCGAAGCCCACAATCTGCACCACACCACCGTTTTTCTTGAGGGCAAGTAACTGCTCATCGTCCATGTTGCGGCTATGGTCGGCGAGGCCGCGGACGCTGGAGTGGGAGGCGATCACCGGCGCTTTGGACAAGCGGATGGCTTCGAGATTGGCGCCTTTGGAGGGGTGCGACAGGTCCACCATGATGCCGAGGCGATTCATCTCGGCGATCACTTCCTTGCCCAGTGGCGACAGGCCGTTGTTGTAGAGATAGCCCTGCGCTTCACCGGTATTCGAATCGGCGAGTTGGCTGTTGCCGTTGTGGGCGAGCGACATGTAGCGAGCGCCGCGATCATAGAACTCTTTCACGCGCTTGATGTCCGTGCCGATGGGGTAGCCGTTTTCGACGCCAACTACCGCAATCCGGAGGCCGCGCTGGTGCATGGCGCGGACTTGAGCCGGCGTGAGCGCGAGGCCCACGCTATCGGGCGCGATCTTTTCGGTGAAGCGATGGATGGCATCGAACTTGGCGATGGCCTGTTGGTAGGCGTCGTCATAGCCGGCGGGCGTCAGCGGACCCTGGCCCACGTAGACGATCATGAACGTGACGTCCATGTCGCCTTCCACCATCTTGGGCAGATTCACCTGCGTGGTGAGGCGCTTGGTGTAGTTGCAATCTTCGGTGAAGTTGGCGGGTTCGATGTCGTTGTGGGTATCAAGCTTCAGCACGCGGTCGTGAATGCCTTTGGCTTTGGTGGTCAAGGCCGCGTCGTTGGGCTGGCCCACGGCCGTGGTGACGGCCAAGGTGGCGATGATGAGCTGGCGCGAGAAATCTTTCAAGGCATCCTCCGGCTCGCGTGGATCGCACGCGAAGCAAAATTTAAGTGAAGTCGGCGACCGACGGGGGCGCAAGGGGAACCTCTATGGTAGCAAAAACCGAGAAAGCGGCACCCGCCCCTAGTGCCTTGACCGCTTGATTCGGTACTTCTCGGATGCGCCCGGCCTAGCCCGTCGCGCAAGCGGCGGGGCACATTCTAGATCCGCAATACGTTGCAAACCTCCGGACGAACCGGCACAAACAAGGGGAAACGCAGCTATTCGGGACTTTAAGGGAACGTATTACTAACTGGAGATCCGGCGATGTCCCTACCGATCTTGATTGGCACCGTGCTGGTGTCATTGTGCCCCGCCGCTTGCGCGGCAGGCTAGGTGGGACGCGCGTACGACAACATGTTTTCGTAGCCCACCGTGTCAGCGGTGGGTCACCCAGGCCCTCTCATTTGGCATTAAATACTGAGTTTTGTGGCAGATGTGACCCATCGCTGACGCGATGGGCTAGGTGGTCCGGAGTTTATAACTAGCTAAACAAATTGGGCTGCTCGCCGGGGCCGCCGCCGAAGCGGCGGACGTTGAAGTATTGGTAGGCACGGTCCGTACCCATGCGGCCGCGGGGCGTAATTTGGATAAATCCTAACTGAATCAGATAGGGCTCATAGACCTCGGCGATGGTGTCGGCTTCTTCGTCAATCGAAGCGGCGACCGTGGATAACCCGACGGGGCCGCCGTTGTATTTCTCGAGAATCGTCAGCATGATTTTGCGATCGATTTCGTCGAGGCCAAAGCGGTCGACGTCGAGTAAGTCGAGGGCAGTGCGGGCGACTGCCGGATCGATGGCGCCGCGGGCTCTTACTTGGGCGTAGTCCCGCACGCGGCGCAATAAACGATTGGCGATGCGCGGCGTGCCACGGCTGCGGCGGGCGACTTCGAGAGCCGCCTCGGCATCGATGGGCACATTGAGTAACTTGGCCGAGCGTTGGACGATTAATTGTAAGTCGCTGGCGCCGTAAGGCTCCAGGCGTAGCACTAAGCCAAAACGGCTGCGCATGGGGGCACTTACTAAGCCTTGGCGCGTGGTAGCACCGATGCAAGTAAACTTGGGCAAGTTAATCGAGTGGGTACGCGCGCCGGGCCCTTGGCCGATTAGGATATCCACGCGATAGTCTTCGACGGCCGCATAGAGCATCTCTTCGATGGCTTTGTCGAGCCGGTGAATCTCATCGACAAAGAAGACTTGCTTAGGCTTGATGTTCGTAAGGACGCCGGTGAGGTCGAGCTTTTTTTGGAGCACTGGGGCCGAGGTCTGCTCGAAGGTGACGCCGAGTTCGTTGGCGATCAGGGCGGCCAGGGTCGTCTTGCCAAGGCCGGGGGGGCCGTAGAGCAGCACATGGTCCATGGCTTCGTCGCGCAGGCGGGCGGCTTCGATGGCGATGGCGAGGTTTTCTTTGAGCTTGGGTTGGCCGTTGAAGTCCGCAAGGGTGCGCGGACGGAGCCCCACTTCGAATTGGCGCTCGTCATCTTCGAGATTGCCCGACAATATCCCCCGGTCAGCCATGAACATTCAGGTTAGCGCACCAGTTCGAGCGCTTTGCGAAAAAGCGTCTCAAAATCGGAGCCGACATTGGCGGCCTGCGCCTTCTGCAACGCGGCTTCGGCGTTGGGGCGGGCGCAGCCAAGGTTGGCGAGCGCGGAGAGGATATCCTCTTCGAGGGCCGTGAAAATGGGCCCGCGGGGTGAAACAGGCAGCACGCCGGGGCCAGCGCCCAGGCCGTCCACCTTGTCGCGCAGTTCGAGCACCATTCGTTCGGCGGTCTTTTTGCCCACGCCGGGAATTTTCACGAGGCGGGCCAAATCGCCGCTGCGCAGGGCGCTGACGAGGTCAGGCGCGGCGAGTCCGCTCAATACGGTGACGGCGAGCTTGGGCCCGATGCCGCTCACGCTGATGAGTTTCTCGAAGAGGCGCTTTTCATCGAGGGAAGCAAAGCCGAACAGGGCGATGGCGTCCTCGCGGACCTGGGTATACACACGCAACTTTACCTCCTGCCCCACTTCGCCCAGGCGGGTGAAGGTGGTGACGGGAATGGTGACGTCGTAGCCGACGCCCGCGCATTCGATGATGACTTGGTTCGGATGTTTCTCGAGCAGCGTGCCGCGCAGGTGAGCGATCATGGAACTTCGATTCTACATGGCGCGCCGACTTTTCTTTGTCTCCGAAGTTCGATCCGGCCTCGCGGAGTTGCGCGGCGAAGAGGCCAGGCATCTCACCAAGGTGCTGCGCGTGGAGGTGGGGCAGCTTTATGAGCTCTCCGACGGGGTGCGCCATTACCTGGCCGAGGTGGAGTCGACCGCGCGGGAGCAGGTGCGCTTTTGCGTTCGCGAACAATTGCCCGTGCCCGTTGAGCCCTATGCGATCACGTTGGCCGTGGCACTGGTGAAGTTCGATCGGCTGGAATGGGTGCTGGAGAAAGCGACCGAACTCGGGGCGACGGAGATCCGCACCTTTTGGTGTGACCGTTGCGAGCAGGGCCTCGAACGCGCCGCCGCGAAGCGCTTGGAGCGTTGGCGCCGGATTCTGGTGGAGAGTTGTCAGCAATCGCGCCGCATTGTGCCGCCCACGGTGCATGAGCCGGTGAGCCTGGAACGCGTGTTGGGCCTGCCCGCTGAGCGGCGTTACTTCTTCGATGAACGGCGCGAGGATAGCGAGTTCGCGCCAACGCCGGCCGCTTCGTCGATGTTACTAATTGGGCCCGAAGGCGGCTGGACGGATCGCGAGCGGACGCTGGCCGCGGGCTGCACGTTTGCGAGCTTGGGTCCGCGAGTATTGCGCGCCGAAACCGCCGCCATGGCTGCCTTGGCCATCCTGGGCAGCCGCCTTAGACAAACACCCGGCTCACCCGTGAATTGATGCCGCACAGCACCGCGTAGGCGATGGTGCCGGCGGTGCGGGCCATGGCTTGGGCATCGAGCCCGGGGCCGAGCAGAGTGACTTCGTCGCCAATCTGGAGATGGGGAACTTCGGTGACATCGATCGTCGTCACGTCCATCGACACGGCGCCCAGGATGTTGACCATCTGGCCGCCGGCGATGACTTGGCCACGGTTCGAGAGCCGATGCGGAATGCCATCGGCGTAACCGGCACCGATGATGGCGATGGTGGAAGAGCGGTCCACGGTGGAGAGGCCGCCGTAGCCGATGCGCGCGCCGGCGGGGAGTTGCTTCACCAGCAGGATCCGCGCCTTCCACGTAAGTGCGGGAGTAACCTCGAGTAAGTGCGCCGGCGCGGGGCCGCGCGCGCCGGAGACGTAGCCATAGAGAGCCAAGCCGGGCCGCACCAGGTTGCGCCACGTGTGGCGGAGGCCAAAGTGGATGGGGCTGGTGCTCGAAAGGTGGACGTACTCCACGGGCAGTTGGGAAGCGAGTTGCTCGAATATGGCTACCTGGTCATCGGTTTCGGAAGACTGGAAATTGGCCGAGGATGCGAAGTGGGTCATGATGCCTTCGATCGGGGTGCCTTGCACGGCCCGGACGATGTCTTCGGGCTCGGCACGGACGCCGAGGCGGGACATGCCGGAGTCGACTTTGAGGTGATACTTAACGCCCGCGGGCAGGACGGCGATGTCTTCGAGGCGATGGAGGACGGGCGTTAGGCGATAGCCGCGCCAAGCGTCGCCACCGGCGGCCAGCGTATCGGCCATCACCAGAATGCGCGACCGCAAGCCGTCTTCGCGCAAGCGGACGCCTTCCTGCACATTGCTCACCGCGAGCCAACGCACGCCCTCTTCTTCCAGGCGATGAGCCACGGCGCCGGCCCCGTGGCGATAGGCATCGGCCTTCACGACGGGCATTACCTCCACGTCGCCCACGGTCTGTTTGACGGCGCGGTAATTGGCCGCAATCCGGTCGAGCGATACTTCTACCCAGCTACGCAACATCTCTGTTCATTGTCACAATAGCGGGATGCCTATCTTCGGATTGCTCGACTATCGACAGGCCTCGCCCGAGGCGCGCGCCGTTTTTGACGACATCATGGCGACGCGGAAGACCGATCGCGTGAACCACTTCTGGCAAGCGCTCGCGAATCATCCGCCCACGCTGCGGCGCATTTGGGAGAATGTGAAGCAAGTGATGGGACCATCGCGGCTGGACGCATTAACGAAAGAGATGATCTATGTGGCGGTGAGCGCAACCAATAACTGTGAGTATTGTCTGCACTCGCACATCGCCTCCGCGCGGAAACTGGGGATGGATGACGAGATGCTGGCCGAGGTGTTAGCCGTGGCGGGTTTAGCGAATGAGACCAACCGGTTAGCCAATGGTTATCGCGTGCCGGTGGATGAAGCATTCAAGTAGACAAAAAACGAGGCCGGGCGGAAGTGAATCAGCCCGGCCTCACGAGAAGAGAGACTAGTGGTCGAAACGGAGGATTTACAACTTACTAAGTCAGAATCTGGGCGAACGGCGAGTTAGTTACTGCCGCCGACATTCATCGCTTCGCCGAAAACCAGTTTGGTCTTCGTGCCGCCCAGACGAATCTCTTTCAAATTGAACTTACCGTCGCCATTGGCGTAGCGGACGGAGGTGGCGCCGAACTTCGCATCGGCGTTTTCGACGCGAACGGCCGATTCCACGCTCTGCTTGCCTTGACTGATGATGGCCTTCGAGTCCTTGATTTCCACCTTATAGTCACCGGGCTTCAACTCCTTGCCGTTCAAGACGGTGGGCTGAAAAAGGGTGATGCGATGGGTTTCGGCGCTCAACGCCAGGGCGAGAGTCGCAAAGCTGAGGATGATCTTCTTGGTCATGTGAGTGGACGCTCCTAAATTTTCTATCGTTGTGCTCTTGTCGGCACACCCAGATATACGCTCGGCGAAGAGTTTTGTTCCGTGAGTCGGTGGTAATTTGTCGAACTTTATTTTGAGCCGAATGGCTTAGGTTTTTACGCGTTAGCGATAAAGTTTCGTAAGTGTTCGGAGGCGGTACACTGGGTCGCCGTATCTGTCCCAAAACCGGACAGCCATTGCACGCGAGTGTCACGGCGAAACCAGGTCCACTGGCGTTTTGCGTAATTTCTGGTGCGTTGTTGCGTATCGGCGATGGCTGTGGGGAGGTCCCATTCGCGCGATAAATGGCGGAGCGCCTGGCGATAACCGACCGCTTCGAGCGCTTTTGTTTCAAAACCATAGCCACGCGATTGCAACCCGATGACTTCTTCGAGCAAGCCCCCGGAAAACATCTGCTCCACGCGCCGATTGATTTTCGCGTAGAGGGCCTCGCGCGGCGGATCAAGGCCCAGGATTGCGGTACGGAATCCAGTGAGGGCGGCTCGCCCCCGCTCAGCCTGGAGTTCGGACAGGGCTCGCTTCTCGAGCAGGCAGACCTCCACCGCCCGGATGACTTTGTTGGCGTCCTGGGCGGCGATGCGGGCGGCGGAAGCGGGATCGAGCCGGGTGAGGCAGCGATGCAGACGCCCGGGTTGGCGCGCCTCGATCCGGGCCAGCCGGGCACGCAGCGGCAGGTCGCCGGACGGGCCCTCAAAAAGGCCATCGAGCAGCGCGCGGAGGTAGAATCCTGAGCCACCGCAGACGATTGGCAGGCGGTCGCGGGCGGCAATTTCGGCGAGCAGTGGCCGCGCGCGGCGGGCAAATTCGCCGGCGGTGAAGATTTCCTGGGGCTCCAGGAAGTCGAGCAGATGGTGCGGAACACCGCGGCGCTCCGCGACAGACAGCTTGGCCGTGCCGATGTCGAGGCCCCGGTAGAACTGCAAAGAGTCACAATTTACGACTTCTCCCGCAAAATCCAGGGCTAACTGGACGGCAAGGTCGCTTTTTCCTGACCCGGTAGGGCCTACCAGGCAAACAAGAGGAAACGGAGGCTCAAGTGGCGGCGTTATAATCTTTAGTGTAACGAGCCAGTAACGCTTTTGGCTGGCGCGTCGTTTGGTCCGGTACGGAGAAAGATCAGGTGCAAATGTTTACGCCACGGCGTTTTCTGCTGCTTACAGCAACTCTGGCGACGAGTGTGGGGCTCCTCAGTGCCCAGGCACCTCGACCGGCCCAGCAAAAAAAGTCGGCGGCCGCGCCGCCTGCCGCGACGGCTGACCCGGCCAAGGGGGGAAGCAAGGCCGACGCCTATTATAACTTCTCGATGGCGCACCTTTACTCTGAACTGGCCGCACAGTTCGGCAATCGCGCCGAGTACTTGCAGAAGGCCATCGAGTTCTACCGTGCCGCGGTGAAGGCCGATCCGACGGCCGGATTCCTGAGCGAAGGCCTCTCTGACCTCTATATGCAGTCCGGCCAAGCCGCGACCGCTGTGCGCGAGGCCGAGGAAGCCTTGAAGGCGAACCCGGAAGACCTGAACTCGCGCCGGGTTTTGGCTCGCATCTACTACCGCATGATCGGCGACGCGCGCCAGAACAAGGTGAACGAAGAGTACGTCAAGAAGGCGACCGAGCAGTATTCGCGCATTGTGGACAAGGCGCCCGCCGACGTCGATAGCTGGAACACGCTGGGGCAGTTGCACCGCATGAGCCAGAACGTCAACGAGGCGGAAAAGGACTATCAAAAGGCGCTCGCTCTCGACGCCGAGAACGAAGATGCGCTCACCGGTTTGGCCGAAGTCTATTCGAGCCGCGGCGACAATAAGAAGGCCACCGAGTTGCTGGAGCGCGCCACGGTGAAGAACCCGTCGCTCCGCACGCTGGCCGAACTCGCCGGCAACTACGAGCAACTGCGCGACTATAAGCTGGCTGCCGAAGTGCTGCGGCGCGCCTTGCAGATGTCGCAGGGCAATCCCGAATTGCGCCGCGCCTACGCCGAGAATCTCTTCCGCTCAGAGCAGTTCGGCGAAGCGTTGACCGAGTATCAGCAGTTGGTGGAAGACGAGCCGAAGGACTGGCAGGGTTGGCTGCGCATCAGCCAGATTCAGCGCCAAAGCGGCAAGTCCGCCGAAGCCCGGCAGGCGATCCAGAAGGCCCGCGAGGCGGACCCGAATAACCTCGAAGTGCGCTACCAGGAAATCAATCTGCTCGAAGCCGAAGGCAAGCAACCGGATGCCATTGCGGCCTTGAAGGAGATGATCGCCTCCACCGTGCGCAAAAGCTATTCCCCGGGCGAACAACAAAACCGGGCGCTTTTGTTTGAGCGCTTGGGCTTGCGCTATCGCAACAACGTGCAGTATAAGGAAGCCTCAGACAGCTTCCGCGAACTCGGTTCGCTGGGCGTTGACTTCGGCCCTCGCGCCGCGTCCCAACTGATGGAGACCTGGCGCGCCGCCAAGGATTGGACCAAGGCGCTCGAAGAAGCCGACGCCGCCAACAAGAAGTATCCGAAGGACCGGATGGTGAAGCTGGTGCGCGCCAACATCCTGGCCGAAACCGGCAAGAGCGACCTCGCCGCAAGCGAACTGAAGAGCCTGCTCGACGGCAAGAGCGACCGCGAAGTGTACCTTTCACTCGCCCAGATCCACGATAAGGGTAAGAACTTCGTCGAGATGGCCAAAGCGATTGACGAGGCCGAGAAGCTCTCCGAATCGGCCGAGGAGAAAGAAGGCGTTTGGTTCACCCGTGGCGCGATGCTCGAAAAGCAGAAGAAGTTCGACCTCGCCGAAGCCGAGTTCCGCAAGCTGCTGGCGCAGAACCCGGAGAATGTCGGCGCGCTGAATTATCTGGGCTACATGCTGGCCGATCGCAATGTGAAGCTCGAAGAAGCCCTCGGCATGATCCAGAAGGCCGTGGCGAAGGATCCGGAGAATGGCGCTTACCTTGACAGCCTTGGCTGGGCGCTCTTCCGGCTGAATCGCTTCCCGGAGGCGGAAGCCAATCTGCGCAAGTCGATCGAGAAGGTGCCCACCGACCCCACCGTGCGCGACCACTTGGGCGACGTTTACTACAAGCAGGGCAAGCTGAAGGAAGCCGTTTCCGAATGGCAGGCTTCGGTGCAGCAGTTTAAGGTGGCCGCCGCGCACGAGTATGAGGCGGCCGACCTGTCGCGCGTGCAACGCAAGCTCGATAATGCCCGGGTTCGCGCTGCTTCGGCGGCGAAAGAACCGGCGCCCAAGAAGCCGTAAGCCGACCCGGTGCTGAATTTTCGGACCCTCGCCCTCGCCTTTTGCGCCTCGTATCTTGAGGCTCAGGATGCAAGTCAGCGGCCCGAGTTACAGTCGATTCTCGTGCTGCCTTTCGCCAACACGACGGCCGTGCGGGGCCTCGATTGGATTGGTGAAAGTGTCGCGGAAACGTTGCGGGACCGGCTGGTGGCAGCCGGCATCCCCCATGTCTTCGAAAGGCCCGAACGCCAAGAAGCCTATCGCCGACTGAGCGTGCGGCCCTACGTTCCGCTCACTCGCGCCACGGCACTGAAGCTGGGGCTGTCGGTGGACGCGGATATCATTCTTTATGGCGACTATGAGATTCTGTCGCCCTCTTCTACCGCGATCACCCCGCAATCGAACGTCAAGTTCACGGCCCGCATACTCGATGGGCGCTTGCTTCGAGCAGGGCTCGACTTCGCCTCCACCGGTCGCCTAGAAGAACTGGCCGTGTTGCAGAATCATTTGGCTTGGCAAACCTTGCAAGCCTTAACGCCAGCGCTCGCGCCATCGTTTACGGAGTTCGATCGCCAACACCCGGTGATCCGGGTCGACGCGATTGAGAGCTACGTGCGCGGTCTGCTGGCGGCCAAGCCCGAGGAGAAGTACCGGCTATTCACCGAAGCGGCCAAGAGGGACGAACGTTATTCTCAGGCCCGCTTTGAACTGGGCCGGCTACAGCTCGATCGCGGCAACTTTCGCGATGCCGCCGGGTGGCTGGAACAAGTGCCCCCCGGCGACGTGCATCATTTCGAGGCCACGTTCTTCCTGGGTATTGCGCGTTATCGCGCCGGCGAATACGTCGCCGCGGAACATGCTTTTGAGAAGGTCCTGGCCGATTTACCTTTGAGCCGTGTGCTCAACAATCTGGCCTTGGCGCAAGCCCGGCAAGGGCGCGCTAAAAGTGTCGAAACCATGGCCAAGGCGCGCGAAGACGACCCCACCGATGGCGACTATGCCTTCAACGCCGGCTATCTGCTTTGGCGGCAGGGCAATTTCAAAGCCGCCCTGGTACCGCTGGAGGCGGCGCTGGCCCGTAATCCGGGGGATTCCGAGGCGGCCATGTTCTTGGGGCTTTGCCAGCGGGCGGATCCGGCGGCGCTGAAAGAAGCCCCGCTTGAGAATCGCGAACGCCTGAAGACGCGCCTTGATGAGACCGCCTATCGGCAACTGAAGATGCTGGTGGAAGGCGGCCTTAAGCCGCGCTAGCGCGCTTTTGCGGCACGCTACTCGCGTGGCGCCATAGGGCGAGCCCGGCCACCAGGGTCGCCAGCGAAATCCATTGAGTATTCGATAGTCCGGCACTCAGCGCTTGCTCATGATGGCGAACGAACTCGACGGCAAAGCGAAAGATCGAATAGAGGCTTAAGTAAGCAGCGAACACCAAGCCCGGCTGCGGACGGCGATTGAACATCCAATAGAGCATCCCCGCCAACAATAGATTGAAGCCCGCTTCGTAGAGTTGGGTTGGATGCAATGGCACTTCGAGGGGCACGCCTGTCATTTTATAAGCATCCACGTTAGTGAAGCGGACGGCCCAGGGACGATCGCATTCGGTGCCATAGCAGCACCCGGCGGCGAAGCAGCCGAGTCGCCCGAACGCGTGCCCGATGGCGATGCCGGGCGCGAAGATATCGAGCGTCGTCAGTAACGGCAAGCCGTGTTTGCGAATATAGAAAATTGCGAAACCGAGCGCCAGTAAGAAGCCACCCTGATAGACGCCCGCCGCTTGCAGAGTAGAAAGCGAAAGAAAATCGCTGGGGTGCGAGATAAAGGCGTTCCAGTCGAAAAGAAACATGAATAGCTTGGCGCCTGCCAGCCCGGCCAGCGCACAGTAAATTACTAAGTTCGTAATCTTCTCATCGTTCAGCGGCACCCGGGCGGCCAACCGGCGCACCAGCCACAAGCCAGCTAAGAAACCCACGGCCACTAACATGCCGTAGGTAGGCAAAAAGAATCCCCCCAGGTCGATCAACTTGGGAAACATCTAGCTCGTCGTCCTTACCGGGGGAGATTGACGGGCTTTGCCCCTTAGCATGTCGATCGCGAGTAAGGTCGCGCCCACACAGATGGCACTATCAGCCACATTGAAACTGGGCCACTCGTAACTGCCCAGAAAGACCTGTAAGAAATCGGTTACCCGCCCGAATAACACCCGGTCATAGAGATTACCCAAGGCGCCGCCCAGCACCAAGGTCAGGGCGCTTCGCTGCGTAAGGCTAGCGGAGGCCGGCGCTATCGTGGCTTGCCACAACATCTGCGCAATCACGCCCATCATCGCCAGCGAAGCGCAAATCAGCACGAAGAAACGAACCATTGGGGAGGCATCGGCAAATAAACTGAAAGCGGCACCGGGATTTTCAGTGTGCACGATATTGAAGATGCCCGGAATTACGATTACATGATCGTAGAGGCCAAGGTGACCTGCCACCCAGATCTTCGAAGCGCGATCCAACAAAAACAGCGCCGCGATGATTGCCAGGGCCATCTTCCGCTGCCGGTTCATCCCACCCACGCTTCCACCACGACGACACAGGACGCGCAGGCGGTAGGATACTTCGCATTCGCGCCGATATCCACTTTAAATTTCCAGCAGCGTTCGCACTTACTGCCTTCCGCCTTCAACACCTCGATGGCCAACGGCGCGGAATGGCTCGATAATTCCACCTGCGAAACAATAAACCACTCCGCTAACTCGTCTTCGTACTTCTTCAGCAAAGCGTATTGTTCCGCATCGGCCTGAATGCGTAATTTCGCTTCCAGGCTCTTGCCGATAAACTTCTCCTGGCGCGCGCTTTCCAGGCTCTTCAGCACTTCGTCCCGCACCGCCAGCAGTGGCGTCCAATTCTTTAGGCTGTCGCGGTGCATCTCGGTAAGGCCCGCCGAAAATGCGCCGGCTTCCGGAAATGCCGCCAGGTGGATGCTGGCGGGATGGCCTTCGCGCTTGGCAAGGAAGCCCCAAGCCTCTTCGCTGGTGAAGGCGAGCAACGGTGCGCAGAGGCGCAGCAAGGTTTCAGTCATCAGATACAACGCCGATTGCCCACTGCGCCGGGCGTGCGAGTTGGGCGCCGCCGTGTAAAGTCGGTCCTTCAGTACGTCAAAGTAAGTGGAGCTCAAATCCACCGAGGCGAAGTTATAGATCGCCTGATAGACACGGTGGAACTCGAAGTTATCGTAGCCTTGGCGGCAACGCTCCACTAAGTCGTCGGTACGGGTGAGGATCCACTGGTCGAATTCCCGCATCTCGCCGATCGGCACCATGTGGGCCACGGGATCGAAGCCATCTAAATTCGACAGCGCATAGCGGAAAGTATTGCGTAACTTACGATAGGCTTCGGTCAAGCGTGACAGAATCACATCCGAGATGCGGACATCTTCATTGAACGCCACCGAAGCCACCCACAGCCGCAGCACATCGGCCCCGAACTGTTTGATAATCTTCTCGGGCTCCACGACGTTGCCCACCGACTTCGACATGGCCTTGCCTTCGCCATCGAGCGTCCAGCCGTTGGTGGCGCACTCGCGGTAGGGCGAGCCATTCTTCAACCCCATGCCCACCAAGAGCGACGAATGGAACCAGCCACGATACTGATCTCCGCCTTCGAGATAACATTCGGCCGGCCATCCTAGGTCATTCGCCTCGGTCAGCACGGCTAAGTGCGAGGAGCCAGAATCGAACCAAACATCCAGAATGTCCGTCTCCTTGCGGAACTCACCCGCCCCGCACTTACTACATTTATGCCCGGCTGGCAATAACTCGGCGGCCGTGGAGCTATACCAAACGTCAGCTGTCTCGCGGCGGAAGCGATCGACAATCGGGTCGAGCACGGCCTTTGCCGTTACGGCTTCATTACAGCTCTCGCAATAAAATACCGGGATCGGCACGCCCCACACGCGTTGGCGCGAAATGTTCCAATCGGGCCGCGAAGCGATCATATTCGACATGCGCTCTTCGCCCCAGGCCGGCATCCACTTCACGTGCTTGATCGCTTCGAGCGTCCGCGCCCGGAGCGTCCCTTCGTACGGGCCGGTGCGTTCCATCCCGATAAACCATTGCTCCGTAGCGCGGAAGATGGTTGGATTGTGGCAGCGCCAGCAGTGCGGGTAACTATGCTCGTAATCCTTCGCCAGTAACAATCCGCCGGACTCTTTCAGTAAGTCAATTACAACGGCATTCGCGTCCCAGACCTTTTTGCCCAGTAATGCGGCCGGCAGTTCCCCGGCCGCGCCGGTGGCGGCAAACATACGGCCCGCCGGATCTACCGGATTGTAAGGCTCAATGCCATACTGCTTCGAGACGACATAGTCATCCATGCCATGGCCGGGCGCGGTGTGTACCGCTCCGGTACCCGCCTCAAGCGTAACGTGGTCACCATTTAAACCCAGCGAATCGCGTTCAAGAAAAGGATGACGGAAGACGGCCCGATCTAACTTCGCGCCCGGGAACCGAGCCACCACCGTGGGGCTCTCCCAACCCAGAATGGCACTCACGGCCGGCAGTAACTCCGACGCAATGAGATAGACCGCGCCATTTACTAGAACCGCCGAATACTCGAACTTCGGGTGAAACGAAATCGCCAAATTCGCCGGAATAGTCCAAGGAGTTGTCGTCCAGATGACGCCATAGACTTCCCTGCCCGCCAAGGCCGGATCCACGGCGGCGGCATCGGACGTCAGGCGGAAGCGGACATAGATAGAGGGGCTAGTATGTTGCTCGTACTCGATTTCGGCTTCGGCCAGAGACGTACGGCAACTGATGCACCAATTCACGGGCTTCAGACCCTTGTACACATAACCCTGATCCAGAAAATCGACAAAGGCCTGCGCAATCGCCCCCTGATACTCGGGGTCCATCGTCAGGTAAGGCTTTTCCCACCGGCCCAGAATCCCTAGCCGCTGAAAGTCCTTACTCTGCAAGTCAACGAATTTGGCCGCGTACTTGCGGCACTCCTGCCTGATCTGCGCGGTGGTCATCTGGGCTTTCTTCGAGCCTAACTGCGAATCCACTTTGATTTCGATGGGCAAGCCATGGCAATCCCAACCCGGCACATAGGGCGAATCGAAGCCGGCCATAGTCTTCGACTTGATGATGAAATCCTTCAGCAGCTTATTGAAGGCGTGCCCCAAATGGATATTCCCGTTGGCGTAGGGCGGCCCGTCGTGCAGCACGTAGCGGGGCCGGCCGGCGCGGGCGGTGCGAATTTGCCCGTAGAGCCCCTCGGCGTTCCAGCGCGCCAGCATTAGCGGTTCGCGCTGGGCTAGGTCGGCTTTCATCGGGAAGTCGGTCTTCGGAAGGTTTACGGTTTGCTTAAGGTCCATCGGCTGGGTACTACTTCGATTATCGTATAGGTACCCACAAGTGCGCCCGCTTCTCTCTATCTTCGCCGGAATGCTGTTGGTGCGAGCACAGGAACCCACCATCTCGGTGAACGTGCGGCTGGTGCGCGTGGCTTGCACGGTAACGCGAGCGAACGGCCAACTCATCACCGGACTTCAACAAAGCGACTTCCTCTTGCGCGACCGCGGCGTATCCCAAGCCATCACCTCCTTTTGGCGGGAGAATGACCAGCCGCTGAACGTGGGTCTCGTCGTCGACGTCTCCGGCTCTCAGATGCGCAATCTCGCCAAGCACCGCGCCACCATACGGCAGTTCTTACAGCAAGTACTACGCCCCGGTGACCGCGCCTTTCTGGTGACTGTCGCCACCCGCGTCCGCCTGCTGCGCGACTTTACCGACCAGGCGCAGGTACTCGCCGACGATGTCGACTACCGCCTGCGCGATCGCGGCCTGCCCTTGGGCCCCGAGTGCATTCCGCACGGATTGATGGCCGGCGGTCGCCCGCGCCGTAATTGTGGCGGCAGCATCATCTGGAACGCCGTCCACGCCGCCGCTAAGAAGCTGCAGGAGGTGCCCGGCCGCAAAGCTCTTCTCGTGCTCACCGACGGCGTCGACTCCGGCAGTGACCGTCGTCTCGACGACGCCATCCAGGCCGCGCAAGAAGCCGAAACCGCCGTCTATTCCATCGGCGTAAAAGGCGAGCAATCCAGCATTGGCTTCGGCGGGCCCGTGCGCCTCGCCCACACGGCGCTCAACAAGGACGACCTCAAGTACCTGGCTGACGACACCGGCGGCGCCGCCTTCCTCGATAAACGCTCGCCCGAAAAGATCTTCGCCCAGATTGAGCAGGAGTTGCGCGGCCTGTACTTACTCGGCTATTCGCCCCAGGGCGTCGCCTGCGACGGCGAGTTTCACGCGCTCGACGTGAAGGCCGGTAAGGATCTGAAAGTGCGTACCCGCAAAGGCTACTACTGCCGGCCATAGGCGTGGGAGAATAGCGGATTGTCACTGGTTCTCATCCGGTCCTTGTTGATCTCCATCCCCGCCAGCCTCGGCTATACCGCCGTGCTGGTCACCTTCTCGTTCCTGATCCTACCCTTCGCCACGCGCGAACAACAGGCAGCACTCTTTCGCTATTGGGGCCGCTGCATGATGTGGATCTGCCGCGTGCGTTATCGCGTAACGGGCCTGGAGAATCTCGACCCACGGCAGAATTACATCTTCGCGTCGAATCACATCAGCTTGCTGGATACCCCGTTGCTGGTATCGCAACTGCCGCGCGCGCTTTGTTTTCTGGCCAAGAAAGAACTCTTCTCCGTGCCCTTCATGGGCTGGTATCTTAGGCGCCAAGGCCACATCCCGATCGAGCGGAGCGATCCCAAGGCCACCCTACGCAGCATGGCCGAGGCGGCGCGTGTGATTGAGCAGGAGCGCCGGAGCTTGCTTGCTTTCCCCGAAGGTACGCGGTCCACTGACGGGCAGATGTTGCCTTTTAAAGAAGGCACCGCCATGTTGGCCCTGCGCTCGCAGACGCCCTTACTGCCCGTCGCCGTCGTGGGCACCGAGCGGATTATGGTGGCCAAATCACTCGAAATTCGCGGCGGTCAGGTGGAACTGCGTCTGGGGGCCCCGATTCCAGTGGAAGGTCTTGACGTCAAAAGCCGTGGCGAGTTGACTGAGCGTTTGCGGCAGGCGATTGAGTGCTTAGCGGCGCCGGAAAAGATCGGCGGCTAGTCGAGGGTCTCTTCGAGCGAATTGGCGCGGACGAAGCGGTGCGCCCAACGCTTCAGGTCGTCGAGCGGAGCCTTCTGTACGCGGTCCGTCACCCATGCCGGAAGGTCGCCGAACTTGTTGGCGAGCTGATCGACGAGTAGGTCCTGGGCGCACTCCAGCCGGCCCTTCGCCATACCCTCCTGGCGGCCCTCCTGACGGCCCTTCTCTAGGCCCTTCTCCATTAAGGAGCGGCCAATGGCGCTGTCTTCCAGATTTACGGTGATCATGGGGAACTCTTTCAACGATTCGTTCAGTAAGCCGTCTAACTTCATTATCGTCGCATAGGTGCCCAGTTGGGAAAGGGCTACTTGCTGGTCCTCCTTGTTGAGGTCGGCAAAGCGCTGGAGAATCCGAGGCAGCACCTGTGTGGGATCGCCCTTGGCGCCGATAGCCCACACCAGATCCGCCCAGTGCGGACTCGCCAAAATCTCTTCGGCATCGAAGTCCTGCAGGTTTACGATGCGGAACTCGTGCCGGGTTCCGAGTTCCGCAAAGGCCAAATCCAGCCGCATCGGCTCGCGGCCAATGTAGAAGACACACTGATGGATGGGCCGTCCGTACTTGGTCCGGAACCAGACCAGGTAGCGCAGCATGCGCAGCGCGAAGTCCTTTTCGTTGGTGGCTTGAAATTCCAAGTGATGGATCTCACCGTCCACCGTGCGCACCACCAGATCCGCTTGCAGGTTGCTCATCGGCTGTTCGGTCGCCAGATAGTCCTCAATGCCAGCGCCGAAGAAGCGCTGCATGAAGAACCCCCCTTTGGTGTTCACCGCCCAGATTTTCGAGAAGGTGTCTTTTTCCTTGGCCATTTCAGAATCGAACCGGTTACGCGGTTAGTTTCCAAACCAGATTCTCCATCACCGAACGGTCATCTGGCCGCGGTTCGCGAAAAGCCTGGTCCGCGACGTATAAGTGCCGAATGGCCCGCGCTAACTTGCCGCGCGGCATCTTGGCCACCGTCTCCGCCACCTGGTCGGCCCGCGATTTCCACATCGCGATGCCTAGTTTCTGAAAATGGCTTTGAATCTGGAAAGAATTCTTCACGCCGGCTTCTTGGGCGACTAAGGCCAGACGGAACTGCGTCGCCAGAAAGGTAAGGGCTAAGGGTAAGTACTCGCCGTCGCGCACCAAGGTATCGAGCACGGAGAGCGACGTGAGTCGGTCGCCCCGGCCAATCGCACTCACTAAGGCGAACACATTCGAGGAACGCGCATTCGGCACTAACTCTGAAATTAGTTCCAAAGTCACCACGCCGCCGGGGCCGCAATAGAGGCTCAGCTTTTCGAGCTCATTCTCGAGCCGCGACGCATCGGCATTCAGCGCCTCCACCAGTAATTCAATTTCGCTCGCCCCCAGGGTCAACTTCTTCGCCGCGGCTAACTTAGTGGCGAGTTGCCGGGCACTCGCCGGCGTGTAGCGTGGAAACTCCACCACATTCGGGATGGCGGCGTAGAATTTCCGCACGCGCTCGGTTTTGGCCTTGTCGTCGCCTTCGAAGTCAAAACGATGGCTATCGAATACCAGCGTCACTCCAGGCGCGGGACTCTTCACGAATTGCTTCAATTGCGACAAAGCATCCGCTGGATCCTTGTCTTCGCTGGCCGACAGCCGTTTCGGCAGCGCTCCTTCGGCGCCGGTTACCCAGATCAGCCGTTCGCTCGCAAACAGCGAAAGCGAATTGGCGTCATCGAGGACGGCCGAGAGGTTTTCCTCATCCAGATCCAAGCGGGTGAAGCCTTCGTCGCGTAAGTCCGGGGGCAAGGCGGCTTCGCGCAGCGCGCGCCGACACCGATCGCGCTCGTAGCTATCCGGGCCTAGAAATAGGTAAACCGGCGCGGGCCCCTGTTTCTTGAGTGAAGCAAGAAACTGCTCGGGCGTCATCGGCACCTAAAACAACTCCAGAATGGCCGACACCACGTGGCGGGCCACGCCGTGGCTCATGCGCTCAAAGGCCGGGGCGCTTTCGTCAAAGTAAGCTTGCGGATCGGTGGAGATTTCGTATCGCTCGCGATAATCGAGCGCCGGCTGACTGTATAGGACTTTGCCCGTCGCGCGTTCGCGCAGCGTCAATTGCATTACCACCTGCACTTGTACGCCGGCGGCGCGACCGGACAAAGGATCAAAAGTGGTGGGGAAGGTAATTACGTTGGCGACGGCCCCGGTGAGCACCATATCCGCCTGACTTTCGTCGGCAATCACCTGATAGCGGGTGCGGGCGATAAATTCGCGGGCGAGGGCATTGGGCAAGCGATCGGTCAGCTTATAAGTGGTGGTGATGTTACTAAACGCCGGAATAGCGATGGTGTGCAGATTCTTCGGCAGTAAGTCGGCTTTACCAGCCACCTTATAGCCGCAACCAGCCAACGGTAGAAGCGCCAGCGCGACCCACGCCCGTCGCTTCATTAGTTCACCCGCCCTCGCCCGAACAACGACGTCAGCACCACCATCACGTTTTCGGAAACCAAACGCAAGTTATCGCCACCCACCCAAAACCAAAACGCCTGCGAATTCTGCCGGTCTTCGGTGATCGACACGGTAATGCCCGTCTGCCCCGCCACGCCCACGTTGGTGGGCAACTCCACATCATTGCCCCGAATATCCACTAACTCATTGGCCAGCGACTTCTCGAGTTCCTTTCGCGTCACCGGCCCACTAAACTCCAGCCAAGCCGAGATCATCACGCCATGAAACACAGGCGCGTGCAACACACGCAGAGAAGGCACGCGGCCTCCGCCGAGTAACTTACCCAGGTGCTCCACAATCTGCTCTTCTACCTGCGCCAACGACCGCGGAGCCTCATCGCCATAGGCGGCCAGTAAGTTGAGCGTCGCCTGGGTATCGAATACCTTCTGCGGCAACGGCTTGAAGGACAACAGATTGATCGTCTGCTGTTGCATCTCGTCAATGCCTTCTTTGCCGCGTTCGCTGGCCGGCTCAAAGACTTCCACCACCGCGCGCACGGGCACCGAGGGCAGCCGAGCGAGTAACAAGCCCAGGGCAATAGCCGCCGGATGCGCAATGGCGATCGCGCCTTTGATGGGCTTAGGCCCAGTGACCATGGGCGCCACCACCGTGGCCGGAATCGAGGCCGTCAAATCAATAAGCTGGATCTTCTTCTTGACTAACTTCGCCGCTTTCACTGCCTTGGTGGCCAAAATGACCACATCGGCACCTTCGAGCGAGTTCGCACTCAGTCGCTCCATCGTCACCAACTCATCGTCCTCGCGAGTAATCATCGCGCCTTCGGTTTCTTCCTCAGTATTCAAGAGGCGCAGCGAGATATCCAGGTGCGTCGCTTCCAGCACCTCGCGTACATCACGGCCCAGCAGCGTTTCCGCTCCCACCACTACTACACTTTTAGCCAAGAACGGCCCCTTCCGGACGGCGCGGCGGAGGCTGTTTTGCAAAGCGCCGCTTCAGTAAGCCACCGATGCGCACCAGAATTCCGCTCAGCGAGTAAGCCAGCGCAATCAGTAACAGCACCACTTTGGAGTAATTCCAAATCGCGAAAATCAATGAACCCAACAGCACCACGCTCATCGGGGAGCGCGGCTGCAACATATTCAGGTCCTTAAAGCTACGATAGCGCCACGTCGACACCATCAGGAAAGACAGCAGTAATACCAAAGCGAGCCAAGCCACAGAATGCGTCCAGATGGTAGTCGGTATGCCGTCTAGCGAATAAATCACCGCCGCCAACAACCCGGCCGATGGTGGCGTAGGAAGGCCGACGAAGTACTTACGATCGGGCCGCCCCGGGTTCTTCGGAATCGGATTCTCTTGAATATTAAAGCGAGCCAAACGCATGGCGCCACAAAGTAAAAACAAAAACACCAGAAAATATCCGGCGCGGATGAGTTGATCGCGGGCGAAGGGCAATCCGGCGGGGTCCACAAAGTTGACGCCCCAGGCAAAGGCCAGCACCGCCGGCGCCAGGCAGAAGGTGATCACGTCGGCGAGCGAGTCCATTTCGCGGCCAAATTCGGTGACGGTATTTGTCATCCGTGCGATGCGGCCATCGAGTCCATCGCACACCACCGCGATCCCGATCAGCAAAGCCGACAAGTCAAAGTAAGGATTCGGCTGTTCCAAGTTACCCGGCAACGCCGCAAACCGCGCACCTTCAAAGGCTTTCATAATCGACAAGAAGCCCATGAACAGGTTCGCCGAGGTAAACAGCGTCGGCAGCGCGTAGGCCGCTTTACGCGGGCGGCGCTCCGGAGATTTGGGTTCGGCAGCCATTACTTTTTCTTCGCCAGCACACTCTCGCCAGCCGTCACGCGCTCACCTACCTGCACGGCCAACTTCCATTCCGGCCCAAATAGCAAATCGACGCGCGAGCCAAACTTGATCAAGCCAATGCGCTCGCCCCGCTGCAAAGTGTCGCCAGGCTTCTTGTCGCAAACGATGCGGCGGGCGATCAGGCCGGCGATCTGGCTGAACTCGAGGCGCGTGCCCTCGCCCTCTACCACCAGCGTATTCTGCTCATTCTCCACCGACGCCGCCACTTCGCTGGCGACCAGAAACTTGCCGGGCTTATACTTCACCGACGTGACGCGCCCCGCAATGGGAGACCGGTTCACATGCACGTCAAAGACGTTCAGGAAGATGGCCATCCGCGTGCGACCATCGGCTTCCGGCCGAATCAGCACCACTTTGCCGTCCGCCGGAGATACGGCCAAGCCCGGTTCCGTAGGTGCCGTCCGTTCGGGATCGCGGAAAAACCATAGGCAAAACAAAGCCAAAATTCCAAAAGGAACCGCGGCCCAGGGGCGGGTGAAAAAGCCAAGCAGTAAGCCCCCACCGATCAGAAACGCGGCGTAATAGAGGCCAGTCGAAACAATCATCAGGCCTTATTGTCGCAAGAACTCACGCGCCGCGCGACCTTTTACCGCAGCACGGCATGCAATCGTTTGAGAAACGCCTTGGCTTCGGCATACTCCGGAAAGCGCCGCTCCGCCACCCGGAAAGCCGGCGGGTGGATGCTGCGCCGCGTACCGCGCTCAATCACCGGAATCTGAATGTGCAGCATCTCGTGGTACATCACAAAGTCGACCACCAGGCGCGGCACCCGCGGGCTATCGAGCAAGCGGCTCAGCACGATCAGATGGTGATGCGGGTCATACTGGCCCAGCAGCGTGCGCGCCCGATGGCGGCTCCAACCCAATTGCGGCCGGGCGATCAATCCGCCAAAGTGCTCCCCATTCACCGTGTCGAACACTTCATCCAGGTCGTAATGCGCGCCCGCTGCGGGCTCCAACTGCTTCTTGCCATGCGTCTGGCGCAATTGCCCCAGATCCTGCCGCAGTTCCTCCCGGCCCACAAACTCGCGGTAGCAGCGCTGGGCATCGGCGGGGATGGGCTTGCGGTAAAGCTTGGCCAGCAGAATCCACAGCAAGGACTCGATCACCGCCTCCGGCGCGTTACGCAGCAAGTGGCTGATCCGGACAATGATTTGGCCTTCACGCAAACGGATCCGGCTGCTCAAGGTGGTGAAAGCGCGAAACTCCACCCGAAACAGCGGGGACTCGGTGCGCGGCTTCAACTGGGTGAAAATCCGCTGCGCCCTCGTTTCCGCAATTTCCGTACTCATAGGCACAGGGAGCAAACTGCTCTCGACTTGCATCTTTTGGTGAGAGTACCATGGAGGGTTACCAATGGATGTGAAATTGGTAGATTGCCACGTACGCAGTAATGAGGAGAAGCATTTGCCCAGAGCAAAGATCACGGCGCTCGGCTGTTGGACGCCGCCGGGCCTGTTGACCAACCAGGACCTGGAAAAGATGGTGGACACCACCGACGAATGGATCATGGCGCGTACCGGCATCCGGAAGCGCCACATCGCCGGCCCCGACATCGCCACCTCCGACATGGCCGTCGAAGCCGCCAAGCTCGCGCTCGCCGCCCGCGGCATCGACGCGACCGAAATTGAAACCATCATCGTCTGCACCGTCACGCCCGACATGTTTTTCCCCTCCACGGCCTGCCTGGTGCAGCATCGCCTGGGAGCCAAAGGCGCCTGGGGCTTCGATCTTTCGGCTGCCTGTTCCGGCTTCGTCTACGGGCTCACCACTGGAGCCCATCTGGTGATGGGCGGCACGCATAAGAAAGTGCTCGTCATCGGCGCCGACACCATGTCGCGCATCATCGACTATCAGGACCGCGCCACCTGCGTCCTCTTCGGCGATGGCGCCGGCGCGATGCTGATTGAGCCCGCCACCGACGAGGAAGAAGGTTTCATCGGCTTCTTGAACGAAATCGACGGCTCGGGCGGAGATGCCCTCAAAATGCCTGCCGGGGGCAGTCGTCGTCCCTCGAGCCATGCCACCATCGACGCGCGCGAACACTACGTCCATCAGGATGGCCAAGCGGTCTTCAAATTCGCCGTCCGTAAGATGTACGAAGTTTGCCGCGACTTACTCGAACGCCATGGTTACTCGGCCGCCGACGTGAAGCTGATGGTGCCCCATCAAGCCAACCTACGAATCATCGCCGCCGCCGCCGAGAGGCTCGGCCTGCGTGACGACCAAGTAGTCGTCAACATCGCCGACTACGGCAACACCACCGCCGCCACCATCCCCCTCGCCACGCGCGACGCCATCAGCGCCGGCCGGCTAAGAAGCGGCGACTTAGTCCTTTTTGCCACGGTAGGCGCGGGATTTACGGTCGGCGCCAACTTGTGGCGCTGGCGTATTTAGGCGCGGCAACGAACCCCTGCGCCGCTCCGCGGACGATTGACACGAAAATGGAAGCGATGAAGCAGGCGAAGGCACATGGTCCAGTGGACTGGAAGCATGCAGCAATTCCGGCTCGACCGCACGCAGTTCTCGGTCGCCAAATTGAGTGACCCCGACGATCAGGTTGCCTATTGGCTTACCCGCCCGGTGACCGAGCGGTTGCAGGCGCTCGAATTGCTGAGAAGGACCTTCTATGGCGAGTCGATCGCTACCGCGAGACTTCAAAGAGTTTTTGAAGTTGCTCAACTCCAACGGCGTTGAATACCTGTTGATTGGTGGCTATGCGGTTGGGGTTCATGGGCACGTTCGAGCCACTAACGATATCGACGTGTGGGTTAAGATAAGCCGTGCATCGATCGGGCCCTCCGGGAGTTCGGATTTGCGCCGCCCGACCTGACACCAGATTTGTTTCTAACTCCCGACAGCGTGGTGCGCCTGGGCGTGCCTCCCATCCGGATCGAAATTCTAACCTCGATTTCGGGGACAGAGTTTGACGTTTGCTATGCCGAAAAAGTGAAAATTGAGATTGAAGACCTCATCGTGCCGGTTATCAGCTTGATTCGGCTGCGGCAGAATAAGGCAGCCAGCGGTCGCGCGAAAGACTTGGCTGACCTGGAGAGCCTACCCGGCTGAGATGACGCAGCGGGAAGTTCCAGGGAGATCTCGCGTTGCTCAGTGGCGCGAGTATTGACCAAGGGCGAACGATGCTGCGACGCTTGATAACCGAAGCCGAGTAGCCGGCTGAACAAGTTTCCGACATGCACTCATACTCGTGCACTCATTTGGACGAACTGATTCGTTAATTTGGTTTTTCATCGGGAACCACGACGCGCACGACCCAGTTGACGCCGGTCGGCGGTGCGACAAAATGCCCAGCCCGATTCGGCACCTACAGCCGCAGATACAGCCGGTGCTCATTCAAAAAACGCACCATCCGATAAGTCACCAGAAAATAGAGCCCGAACATGGCCATCGCCCACCATAAAGGCGAGTCCTTCGGCGCAAAAGGCTTCACCGCATCGGCGACCATCGAGTGAATCAGATAACCCGCCAGCGCATTCTGGCCCAAAGTCTCAAATAACCCCCAACGCCAACTCCGACGATCCACCAGCCAGATAAATCCGGCATAAATCGCCAGCGAAAAGCCCGTCGCGAACATCTGATAGGACAAACTCCCCGCCCGTTGACTCATCGTCCACATGTCAGAATGCGTCACCGGCGGCCAGAACGGCGGCGGGGCCCAGCCGTGGATCGAAGAGAGCCCGTAGCCCGCTGCCATCAATGCCCCGCCCCAGCGTAGCAGCCTACCCGGGCGCGCCACAAAATCGTAAGCTAGCGTACCGGCAAGAGTCGGCAAGCTCCAGGTGAGAAAACCCAGCGGCCCACCGTCGATTACGCGCTGTTGCTGCAATAAATCGTACCAAAACCATTGCGACAGCACTAAGTGCAACAGCCCGCTGCCCACGCCCCACAGTACTCGCGCCCGCACACTGCGAGCGGCCACGGGTAAAATCCAAAGGCTCGTCACCGCAATGTGCACTAAAGCCTGAAAGGACGATCGCCAAAAGCTATTTTCGAGGAAGCGCTCCCAGGTAAGATCGGCCCAATGCGCATAGCTTCCATCTAGTTGATAGACCACAATCCCGAGTAACAACAAGGCAAAGGAGCGCCCAATCGCCTTCCGGTAAGCCATGGAAGCCCCCAGCGAGACGATATTGCGGAGTAACACTAAGCGCAAGGCAAAACCCACGGCAAAAAAGAACTGCGGCATGATGGTATCCGCGTAACTACAGTAATTGTTGTGGTGCGCGAATACCGGATGCACCGACGCAAAACCGCCGATAAAATTCACCAAAAACATACCCGCGACGGTGTAGCCGCGGAATTGGTCCATGGAGGCGATGCGCGAATTCATTTACTTACCGCTGAAACACCACGCGCCCGTCGAAGACTGTAGTCACGACCCGCGTCTCGTATAACTTCATCGGATCGACCTTAAACGGATCCTGAGACAGCACCACCATATCCCCCAACATACCCACCGTAATGCGACCTTTGCGCCTCTCCTCAAAACTCGCCAACGCACCGGCCTGCGTATAGGCCCGCAGCGCCATTTCCAGCGAGACGCGCTCGGTGGGGATCCAACCGCTCTCCGGCTTCCCGTCGATCGTGCGCCGGTTCACCGCGTTATGAATCCCGCGAATCGGGTCAAAGCTGATACTCGCCGGCCAGTCCGAACCAAACGTCACCCGCGCCCCAGCCCGCTCAAGCGTCCGCCAAGCGAAGGCCAGCGGCAAGCGCTTCAGGCCGACGGCTTTGCTCCACACCTCCACCGTACCCGGGTCGGCGTGGATCGGCTGCATCACCGCCAACACGCCGTTCGCGACAAAGCGCGGAATGTCGGCCGGATGGATCACCTCAATGTGCTCGATGCGGAAGCGGCGGTCCTGATGGGTCTGGTGAAAGCGCAAGCCATTGCGCTTTCTGGCCTGCTCATAGCCATCGAGCGCCATGCGGACCGCCCGGTCACCAATAGCATGCGTGTAAATCTGCAAGCCCAGCCGATCGGCCCGAACGCACATTTCGTTAAAGTCCTCGGCCGTCCAGTTCGGCTCGCCACTCGTGCCCGGCTGGTCCGCATAGGGCTCGATCATGGCTGCGGTGTGGCTCTCAATCACGCCGTCGAGCATCAGCTTGATGCCCACCACGCGCAGCATTTCGTCGGCATATTGGCGCTTCAGCGCGGCAAAATCATTCAGCGGCGCGTCCTTCTGGGCTGCCGTCAAGGCAAAGGCGACGCGGGCCGTCTGCCTACCCTGGCGGCGCATTTCCGCGTAAAGAGCCAAGGTCTCCGCGTCGCCGCTTGCGTTTTGCAGCGAGGTGATGCCCAACGATGCCGCCAGCCGATAGCCCTCGGCTAAGGCCTGCAAATTCGTCTCGCGCGTCGGCTTCGGCACATGGCGCGACACTAGGCCCATAGCCGATTCCTTTAGATAGCCCGTCGGTTCGCCGGTCAGCGCGTTGCGCTCCACTTCGCCAAATCCGGTGAACGCCGCACGGCCCACCTCGCCAATCCGCAACGCCCGCGAATTGGCCCACGCCGAGTGGCCGTCGTAGGCGCGGATCAATGCCGGGCGGTCCTTCACCGCGGCATCGAGATCTTCCTTGTGCGCCAGCCGATCGGCCGGAAAACAGCCATACTCCCAGCCGGAGCCCGTAATCCACTCGAGCTGCGGATGGCGTTCGGCATACTCCCGAATGCGCTTCTGCATCTCTTCAAGCGTGCAGACGCCCGTCAGGTCCACCTCGCGCAAGCCGCGGGCGCCACCCAGAAAATGCACGTGCGCATCGTTGAAGCCCGGCATGGCGAACTTGCCACCCAGGTCGATCACCCTCGTCTTCGGCCCCGCCAGTTTCGCCACCTCGGGGCCGCCCACCGCCGTGATCGTCTGACCGGTGATCGCCACCGCTTCGGCCCACGGTTTCTGCGGCACACCCGTCCAGACGCGGCCATTTTTGAGGATCAAAGTAGGCTGAGCAAGCATGGCGACAGCCGTCACGACACTCAATGTAACCCAGCGCATCATCAATGCTCTATTATCGCGATTCGCGCGCGAACGGCAAGTGCCAGTCAGCCGAATGCCGGTCAGCCTAGAGCCTGGGATATGTCGCCGATGATATCCTCCACGCCTTCAATACCTAACGAAAACCGCACCAAATTGTCCGTAATCCCCAGCCGCGCGCGCTGCTTGGGTGGCACGTCGCGATGCGACGCCGCCGTCGGATACAGGCACAGCGTATGGACGTCGCCCAGCGAAGTGCCGGGAACCGCCATCTGCAAGGCATCCATAAACCGGAAGACGTCGGCCTTCTCCGCCCCGCGAATCGCAAAGCTCACCATCGCCCCAAACATCCCGGCCGGGAAAAGACGATCGATCACGGCCCGGTCCGGATGCTCCGGATCGTCCAGGTAAATCACCCGCTCCACCCGCTCATCCTGCCGCAGCCAAGCGGCTAGCTTCGCCGCGTTCTGACACTGCCGCTCCATGCGCAATGGGAAAGTCTTGATGCCGCGCATCGTGAGATAGGCCTCAAAAGGACCAATCACCGGCCCATAGGTCCGAGACAACTGCCGCACCAGCGGTTCATGCTCGGCGTCGTAGGTCACCAGGCCCGCCATTACGTCGCCATGCCCAGCCAGATACTTCGTCCCCGAATGCACCACCATGTGCGCCCCGTGTTCCAAGGGCCGCACCAGCATCGGCGAGGCGAACGTATTGTCCACCATCAACACGCAATTCGCGGCCCGGCACAAACGCCCCAGGGCATTCAGATCCGCCACCCGCAACGTGGGGTTCGACACCGTCTCCATCAGCAGCACGCCCGGCTTCACCTCGGCCAACCCCTGTTCAACGGCCGCCAAATCGCAGATATCGACGAAGGTAGTCTCGGTGCCAAACGGCTCCATCACCTTGGTCAACATGTTGATCGTCGCGCCGTACAGTTGGCTCGCGCAAAGGATGCGCTTCGGCCGGTCCAGCAGCACGGCATGCAGCGCCAGGTGCAACGCGGCCATTCCTGAAGCGCACGCAATCGTCCCGTGCCCGCCTTCGAGCGCGTTCACTACTTCTTCCAGCGCCGCCACCGTCGGATTGTCATAACGCCCATAGGAGTAACCATGCTCCTCATGGGCAAAGATCTTGTCGATCGTCTCGGACCGGTCATAAAAGTAAGTCGACGCCAAATGAATTGGCGTCGTCGAAGGAATATAATCTTTCCGCTTCTCGCTGCCCTGCCCGGCCCGTTTGCGGTCCCCCGCGTGGACCGCTGTAGTATGAATGTTCACGATTTTCTCTTCCAGCGCGCGCCGTCTTTTGTATCTTCCAGCACCACGCCCCGTGCCAATAACTCGGCGCGAATCTCATCCGAACGCGAAAAATTCTTGTCCTTCTTCGCTTGCGAACGCTCCGCCACCAACGCATCGATAGCCTCGTCGCTCACGCCGCCTTCGGCCACCGTCGGCTTCAGCACTTCAAACACTTCTTCAAAGCGTGCGAGCACCCGCCGCGCGCTCGCCACGTTGCCGGCGAGGAACTCGCCCGCATCCATCGCCGAATTCGTCTCGCGGACAAATTCGTAAGTCGCGGCCAAGGCCTCGGCGGTATTCAGGTCGTCGTCCATGCCGGCGTCGAAGTCGGCGAGCGCCTTCTCCGCCCGCGCTTCGAGTGCCAGGCGGACGCCCTCCGGATACTTATCGGTTTCAAGGCGCAGGCCATAGTTCCGTAAGCGCTCAATCGCCGTCGCCGCCGCCTTCAAGCCATCCAGCGAGAAATTCAGCTTCTTGCGATAGGGCACCGAAGCCAATAAGTAACGCACCGTCTCCGGCGCATAGCCCATCTCGATCAGTTCGCGCAAAGTATAAATATTGCCGACCGACTTCGACATCTTCGAGTGGTCTACCAGCAGGTGCTCGCAATGCAGCCAGAAGCGCGCAAACGGCTTCCCGCTGCAGCCTTCCGACTGCGCAATTTCGTTTTCGTGGTGCGGGAAAAGTAAGTCAATGCCGCCGGCGTGGATATCGAGCGTATCACCCAAATACTTGGTCGCCATCGCGGAGCATTCAATGTGCCAACCCGGTCGACCCTTGCCAAACGGCGCATCCCAATACGGCTCATTCTCTTTGCGACTCTTCCACAGCACAAAGTCCCGCGCATCGTCCTTGTCGTATTCATCGACATCCACGCGGGCTCCGGCCCGGATACCGCCAAAGTCGTTGTGCGACAGCTTGCCATATTCCGGAAACTTGCCGATGCGGTAATAAACGCTGCCATCGGTCTCGTAGGTAAAGCCCTTCTCGGTCAGCGTCTCGATCATCGCCACCATCTCGGGGATATGCTCGGTCGCGCGCACCATTCGCCACGGCGGAACGTAGCGCATCTTGGCGCAATCCTCAATAAAGCCCTTCTCGTACTGCGTGGTGTACTCGCCCATGGGCACACCTTTAGCCATCGAGTTGCGGATGATCTTGTCTTCCACGTCCGTGATGTTCATCACGTCGTGCAGTACAAAATCGCGCGCCCGCAGCCAACGACGCAGGATGTCATTGAAAGTAAACGTCCTCAGGTTACCGATGTGCGCGTAACTGTACACGGTAGGGCCGCAAGTATACATGCGCACCGTGTTGTTTTCGGACGGAGTGAACTCCTCCACTTGGAGGGTGAGGCTATTGTAAAGGCGAATCCCCATGAGCAGGTCTAAGTTCCTATCGTACTATGCGGCTTTGGGCATTATCCCCGTGCGCGGACAATCGCTCGGCAACGGCCTTCTTCACGCTACTGGAAAGCGCGGGCGCCAAGCGGGTTAAGGTAGTCGTAAATTGCGGCGTGCCCTGCGTGTTGAAGCTGAGGAACATGCTCACCGTAAGCCCGGCAATCTGCGGGTACTTGTCGGTGAGCGCCCTGGCCAGCGCCTTGGCGTAGACCTCGGGCGGTGCCGTGGCGGGCGTCACGCCGCGGATGATGAACGTCGTGTCCGCGCGCAACGTAGCCAAGTCAATAAACTGGTCATCCTTCGTCGTGTCCAGGTACACCACGCTCAGGTTGGTCTGCGCCGGCCGCGTGCCAAAGGCGTCGACCGCCGCGACAAAGTCCGAGTTGATCAGCGCCCGGGCGGGGTCGGCATCCTGAGCCAACAGGCCAACGGTCGCCAGCAGCAGGGGAATCGCGTACTTCATCCTTCCAGCTTACCGCTACAGTACCGAACCCCACCCCGTACCAGATCCAACGGCCATATCTACTGGCCAAATCCGCGATTACGCTCAAGATGGATGAGCACCTACCGCCTGGTGAGTTGTTTGTACGCGGCCAATTTCCTGGTCGCCTTGGCCGTACCCCGCTGGGGCTTCGCCCTCGGCTGGATCCTGCTCGCCATCGGCTACGCCATTATGGACGGCGTGCCCCAGGCCGTCTGGCGCAGCGCGCGCCTCCAGCGCTGGGAGAACCCACGCTGGGTCACCGGCCATCTCTGCCTCAACCTCGCCGTCCTGTGCCTCTTCCTCGACCTCCTCCGCGACCGCCTCTTCCCATAGCCCCCGACTTTGAGTAAACTGAAGTTGTCTCTCCTGTGCTGGGAGATCGTTCAACGGTAGGACAGCAGACTCTGACTCTGCTTATCGGGGTTCGAATCCCTGTCTCCCAGCCATTCCTTCCCCTCCAACATGCGCTCCCTGCCGGAACACTTCGGTCCCCTCGACATCTACCTCTTCGATCAACTCCTCCGCGGCCGCATTGCGCCCGGCATGCGCATCTTCGACGCCGGCTGTGGCGGCGGACGCAATCTGGTCTACCTGCTCCGCGAAGGCTATGAGACCTTCGGCGTCGACTCCGACGCCGAAGCCATTGACGGCATCCGCCAACTCGCCCACCATCTGGCCCCGACCCTGCCCCCTAACAACTTCCGTCAAGAGAACTTGGAGGCCATGTCCTTCCCCGACCACTTCGCCGACGTCGTCATCAGTTGCGCCGTGCTGCACTTCGCCCAGGACGACCGGCACTTCGAAGCCATGTTGCAAGGCACTTGGCGCGTCCTCCAGCCCGGTGGACTCTTCTTCTGCCGCCTCGCCACATCCATCGGTATCGAAGACCGCATCGAGCCCACCGGCCAAAATCGCTTCCTCCTACCCGACGGCTCCGAACGCTACCTGGCCAACGAAGCCATGCTCGAACGCTACACCCAAGCCTGGGGCGGCGAATGGCTAGATCCCCTCAAGACGACCCTGGTCCAGAACCAGCGCGCCATGACCACCTGGGTACTGCGTAAGAACTAGCGCTCCTGGCTCAAATTGCGTTATAGTAAAAGGGTTCGCGGAGCGGTGTGCCTGTAGCCCTGCTTCTGAGTGCGTTAAGCCCTCTGGGCGCGAACCCAAAACCCAGGCCGACGGCCGGGAAAATCAGAGGATTCTGTTATGTATGCAGTAGTTGAAACCGGCGGTAAGCAGTTCCGCGTCGAAGCCGGCCAAGTTTTGAATGTCGAAACGCTCGAAGGTGCCAACGGTTCCCAAATCGAGTTGGGCCGCGTGCTCGCCATCGGCGACAACGGCGGCATCCGCGCCGGCGAAGAAGTGAAGGACGCCAAGGTCACAGCCACCATCACGGGTAGCGGCCGCGGCGACAAAATTATCGTTTTCAAATTCAAGCGCAAAAAGCAATACAAGCGCACGCAGGGCCACCGCCAAAACTTCACCACCGTGAAGGTCGACGCCATCGTTGGCTAAGCAAGCTAGATAAAGGGATTTCACCATGGCAAGTAAAAAAGGTGCAGGTAGTTCTAGAAACGGGCGCGACTCTCAGGGTCAGCGCCTGGGGGTGAAGCGTTTCGGTGGCGAAATGGTCTCCGGCGGCACGATCATCGTCCGGCAGCGCGGTACGAAGATCAAGGCCGGCGATAATGTCGGTGTCGGCAAGGACGATACCCTCTACGCCCGCGTCAGCGGTATCGTCGAATTCCGCGACCGCGGCCGCATGGGCAAGTTCGTCGGTATTGTCGTCCCGGTTTAAGTTTTTCTTTTCCGTTCTTAGTTCACTCGGAAGGGCCGCTGACCCTCAGCGGTCCTTTTTGCATTTATGTTCATTGACGAAGTTAAAATCCACATTAAGGCCGGCGACGGCGGCAACGGCTGTATGGCGTTTCGCCGCGAAAAGTTTGTCCCCCGGGGCGGACCCAGCGGCGGCGACGGCGGCCGCGGCGGCGACATCACCATGGTCGCCAGCCCCCACCACAACACGCTCCTTCACTTTCGCTTCAACCCGGAACACAAAGCCGAACGCGGCGTCCACGGCGAAGGTTCCCAGCGCACGGGCCGCGAAGGAAAAGGCATTGTC
>ENA-ORBV01003208-ORBV01003208.1-microbial-mat-metagenome-genome-assembly--contig:-NODE-3208-length-33212-cov-6.445994_pt1 | contig 33212 bp, 17 predicted proteins | sample MGYA00237777_ERZ505514 | MGnify/ENA primary metagenome ERZ505514 (study PRJEB26160, sample SAMN06269048) | microbial mat metagenome | isolation source: Oligotrophic lake microbial mat | place... | reverse complement strand
TTAGCTTCATTCTAAAGCTTATAATTTTCATTTACAAACAACTCAAAAGGCCTGTAGCTTTTAGCGTAGTGCAAAACTGACTTTGAATTAACAATGGGATTGAACTGTTAAACATCAACAATTTGACAAAATCTTAACTGAGGGACAAGAATATTCAGAAGCACATAGAGATTGTCGGAACATTTGCAGAACGCTTGTTGTGTTACATAAATGTGTGGTAGCTTGACTGTAAAAGTATGTGCCTCAATTTGTTTGTGAGATGAGAGTGTTTCCCAATCTAGAGGGCAAGAGTCACGTGCTTCGGATGAAATTCATCGAGCACAGAATTTTTTGTAGTAAAAATATGTGAAACGGCCGGATGCACCAGCATGATGCTAGCAAGTTAGCCAAAACCTACCAGACCATCACATCATTGTAACTGGAGCACCAGGTGGTTGTGTTGAAGTTGCTACAAAAATGTTGCGGTGGTCCGGTAGGTTCTGGCCAACTTGACATTTTCACACCTCAGTTGCTAGCAAGTCTCGTGTCCTATGGTCAGCAGAGTGGAGCATGGACCGCACTAAATGGAAAGTAAAGACAGATCCGGCTGCCACAGAATGAGTTGGAAAAACATTTCATAATGACCAAAAATTCCTTTTAACCACAGTTATGACAAACATGATCATTTTAAGTTGGTTGGTGTTGATGGTGATAAAGCTCCTCTGGTGTGAATGGGCATGAACCCGTGATGGAACAATTATAGCCACAGCTAAGTAAGGAGCACCTACGAACACTAAGCTGCGTGTTCATCACATCTGTGAACTAATCAATCCTGTCAATGTGCCCTCACTTTTCAATCCAGCCCCAGAATCCACCCTGGCAAGAGAGAGGCATGTAGCGTTGTCAGGGCTACTGTGTGCTTTCACCTCACCTAGCATCAGAACAGGAATGACCCTGGCTGTGCCCTGATCTGACAGGGGTCCATCATTCCCAAGCATGTGACTCAGTTCCCATGGAGCCTAGTGGTCATTGGCCATGTGCATGTCAATATACTAGTAGCTGACTGGAAAGGGCTTGAGGCATCACTGACACATAACCATTTGTTTCATCTAATCCCTGTTGGCCTGGAAGCAAATGAACACTGATGATGGGGATCCTTCTCAAGCCAGCAACACACAGGCAACTCATGCAGTTGTGGCCATGTCCTTTTTTGATGTTACATGAGAGCTTGCCATAGCTGGATTCACCAAGCCTTGAGTGTCTAATAGCTATGACAAAGTGGATTTCACGTCAAGGGGGGTCGAGTAGAGCCTTTATCCCCTCCTAAGTTGGTTGAACACACATGGACCCACCACTACTGTCTTTGATAATATATCAGTGCTGCTGTTGCTGTAGTGTTGTACAAATGAGCTTCTCCAATAGCTGGAAGTCTTACCCTCACACACTCCATGCTTCTAACTGACAATGGAAATTGGATATGTTATAGTTAGAACCATGGTACGCAAAAACATGACTTTTCTTTATTATGAGTTAAATGCTGCGCGATCTTTTGGTAGGTAGGTAGCAAGTTAGTGTACACTTTGCATTATTCTTTTAAATCGAGTTTTAGTAAAAGTAGTCAATAATTATGACTTCAGTCACCATCTGCCGTCTTCGGAGTTCCAGTGCGTGGCGTCCAGCCAAAAACACTGCTGAGGTCTTTGAACATGTCATTAAAGACAAGTGGTAGCTCCTCTAGCTCCGTGATCAGCTTAGAGGTAGAAGCAAAGATACCATCATCCTCATCTATTTCTGAGGGAATATAATGGAACTCTTCCATCGTGGAGGAAAATGTTACCTTCCGGTCTTTGACAGGGGATTCATCAGAACCTTTTAGGCAGCTCTGAAGTTCATTGCCTATGAAGCGTTGGGATGACCAGCTGTCAACACCAACGAGCACTTCGACGTCATTTTTTCCGGTCTCTTCAATAATACTTGTTTGAAAAGACAGGGACCTCGATTGCGAAAAGGAGCTCGTGAGTTGGTCTTCGACACTTTCCAATTCTTGCCGCAGCTCCTCTTCGAGATCACTGAGTTCTTCTAGCTCACTATCTAACCCATCGCAGTCCGAACCATCATCCTCGGTGCAAGAAGGTTTGTCCTTGGCATCATAGGTTAATGTATCCGATAGGATCCCAAACTGGATCAAGTCTTCCCATTGGATTTCAACTCCTTGTTCCTCACTGTCGCTTTCCGCGAAGGAGTCGCAACTCGCTTCATTAGCTTCAGTTTCCAACACCTTCTCGAACTTTTCCCTCCAGCCTGGGAGTTCTTCGTCGGCACTTCCTTCAAGCTTGTGCTTCATATCGTTAAGACCCAAATTAATACTTTCAATTTCATCTTCCAGTTCTTTTTTGAGAGCATCCAGATCGCTTTGCTGTTTCTTGAGCTGAAGCGACTGCTCGACAAGTATTTGTTGCATGCTTTCCTTTTCTTCTCGCTCCGCACGATCAGCTGAATCTTCTGATGAACTCAAACTCAGGCGTACATCGTCGTAATCTCGTACAAAGAGTTTCGCTTGTTCCACTTGTATCGCTTTCATCAAATGAACTTCCTGCACCATTTCCGATAGGGTACCGAAATGCTCTCGTGAAAAGAGCTCGGGCAAATGCACCTGCGGGTCGTCTAGCCTAGAAATTTCTTCTTCACCTAAAAGGCCAGCAAGACCAAGAGTCATGCCATCAATAAAGTCCATGGCCTCTTTTGCTGGCGCCTGTTCGTCAAGCGAGAACTCATTGACAATTTCCGATTCGTTGTCGGAAAGCAATGCAGCTTCTTTGAGATGACCACCAGCACTCGATCCGTGGCTTGAATTGGACACACAGTCGTAGTCGAGCGACGAGCCACTAGGTTGAAGGTCAAGATGTACTGTTTCCTCTGCAATTTTTTCACAGTACTCAGAGCTTAAGAGTTTCTCAAGAACAGCCACCTCCGAGGGCGACTTGTAGTCATCCTCTGTCCCGCTGCTCTTAGGGCTCAGCATATCGATCATAAAAGTATCGAAATCGGCGTCGATTGACTTTTCTAGATCGAGAAATGACCAGTCTGGATTTCTACTGGCAACACTTGAAGGTGTTGGCGTATTTCCTTCGGTTGATCGTGGCGACCCCGAGCGCCCACACTCATTGCTTGGGCTATTGGCATTTGCTAAGAGATCTATCTTTGTATCAATGCAAAGCAGCTCAGCAGATGCCTTGAAGTCTTCTACCCGCGGCAATAAAGCGGTGGCGTTATCCCCGCGAGGCTGATTCGAAATCAAGCGGGGCTCTCGCGGAAACTCTAATCTTGCTGTCCCTGGCAACAACTTGAGGCTTCCTGGAAAGGGGGGCAAAGTGCCTCCATACATCTGGGCTGCATCTAGTAGCGAGGACATTATGGAGGCGTTGTTGATGTTCGCTTCAAGTTGCACGAGGGTCAGGCAATGCTGGTTTGTAAAACAGAACTCAACTGTCGGATAAAGCGGATAGTAAAGCGGATAACGTGGGAACCTGGTTCCCGCGGTTGGTCCCTGTTGAGTGTAAGGAACGAGCATTGCCGAGCTCATCCTTTTGTCATTTCCGTGTCTGTCAACGTCTTGCTCGCTTTTGTCGTGCACCTGCGATGTATAGGTTTCTGTGCCAGATTGTGTGCCGGCAGCCTTCATTTCGGTCTCATTTGCAACATCCACTTCGTTTCTGGCAGCGGCTGGTCTTAACCTAGGGGTAAAGTTATTTTTTACGTGTAGAGATCCAAAATCAAAAGGATTCAGCGTTGCATCGTCTCGATCAGACCCATCATCAGTTCCACATGTTTCCGTGGTCGAATTTTCTAAGCGAATGTCAGAATTCGATTCGTCTAGTGCGAGTTCCTCTTCATCAATTGTATTTGTAGTCGACGAGGAAACATTGAAAAGATCAAAGAAGTTGTTGGTCATCTTGTCGAGGAATTCGCCTTCGCCTTCGCCATCTCCTGTCTCTGAGCACGAATGACTATGCGAGGACTCAGAATGAACTTCGAAGAGATCGTACAGGACTCTGTCCACTGAACTGGACACGTTTTTTGCTGATCGCTTCATACTCTTAACTTTTGGCGATGCCAGGAATATTGCTTTTTCTGCAATCACAATGCTGTCAGATACGCCGTTACCCCTGGGTCTTGTATCGGCGCCCTCGTCATCTTCTGCTTCTTCAGCGCTGGAATAGTCAAATAGAGCGCGCAGGATATGGTCGGCATTTGATGTTACTTCTTCCAAAGAACTGCCCTTCGAAGAGCTACAAGGTGTAGACGCGCCAAAACGGTTGGTGTTCTCTAGCTCGGTCTCGACTTCAACAGTTGCGGGAGAAGACAAGATCGTGTGTAAAACATGCTCAACTTTGAGGGATACCTCTTCAGGTGACCTCATACTGCCGCCGCGTGATCCTTTTAATGGCCGCACGGAGGGTTCATTATCACTCAGAGATCCATCTTCGGGATCCGTGGCACTGTCAGTATAGCTTTCACTGTCGATTTCCCCTGTCTCGTCATGGGCTGCTGAAATAGCTGATGCCATTCCAGTCTCCAGCGAGTCGACCAACTCAGGTAGTTCGTGGGAGGTTAAAGGACTAATAAGGTCCTGAAGCCCCGTCCGGTTGTCGCTATCAGTGCGCAGCATACCAGCATCCTCTTCGTTTCCTCCATCCAGGGAGTTTGTCTGAGTCTCACTTGTCATTCTGCAGTCGCTCACGTTGGAGCGTGTCTCAGATTTCTTTGCACTCGCTTCACCGTTCGTAGCTTTGCTTCCACTGAATTTTTGCACGAGGGAAGAAACAGAGAAAGCTCTTTCAGGCACCATGTTGGGAGGAGCTTGAGTGTGACATTTGGGGCCGTCGTTCTTGAGATGCTGGGAGAAAGAGCGGTTACTATGCTGTGGCGTAGCCAGATCGTGGGAATGTGTTTCTGTTCCATCTTGGTCACCTGGCGCCGCAGCAGCATCGTTTGTAACTAGAATTGGGAGAGGCCTTGTCTTCGGATTTGAGTTTTCATCCTCTGACGCAGAGCGCGCCGCTTTAGGACCCGCTCGCACCTCAGTTTCCCTCTTCGGAAGCACCTCGCTAGTCCTTACTTTCTTCTCTTTGAGATTGCTAGACTGGGAATCTTGAGATCTCAAAGGTAGTTGGCAGGTAAAAGATTCATTGGTCGGAACCACTGGGAGGGCACTGGCATCTTGGGACTGCTGTGCCAAATGATACACTGAAACAAGGTCATCCCTTGAAATAGATGGCTTGGAAAAATGAATAGGGATATTAAGAGGGAAGGACCGCGTTCTACGGGGTAGCAAAAGGCCGGAAGAGGACTTTTTCTGGAAGTTTACCGATTTGGAAGTAACCACTTCGCCACCATTGAAATAATCTTCTTCCTTTTCGTCGTCCGCATCATTTTCCGAATCACTACTTGTTGAAGCCAGGTGGTAGGAACGCGAGTCTGCACAAGTTCTAAACTCGTGGCCACTATTCTCGCTGACATCATCATCAGCCTCCTCGTCGTTCGGGGTTCCGATTTTGTTCCGATTGCTATTAAAACTAACAAATGCATTGGCAAACTCCTCAGCAATGTCTCTCTCAAAGGATACTTGGTAGTTGACGTAACGATCGGTGGAGCAATCGCTATTCTCATCTCGACTTCCGACAACGGCATCCGCCATAGCATTACAAAACTGTAATTGCGCGGGAAGGATCATGCCATCGTCGTCGATCGAGTATGTCGGTGCCCGAGCAAACTCGTCTTCGTCGGGCGACAGGAAGCTTTGACCATCAACAACTACAACCTCGTCAAAGTTCTCGATAGTTTTTCCGTCTTTCGTCGCGTGATTAACGCTGCTACCAAAAGCAGCAGGCACAGGCCCTGTCACTTTGGAGAGACACGAATCGTCGGTTGTTTCGTTATCGTTGTCATCAGCCGTAGCAGCGCCGTCGATGTCATCACCATCCTTTTCTTCTTCTTCGTCAGCTTCCTCGATATTGTCGAGGTGATCGTCACATGAATAAATGTCAGATTCTGCCATCGGAATGGTCATGACACCATTGGGGCCCATGCAACCCACACCTTTGAACAACATGCCGCTATAATCATCATCGTAGAAGTCGTTATCTCCAGCAAATGGAATAATGCCTGATGATGTCTCTGCTGCTCGTTGCATAATGTCGTCAAAACCTTGGTGGCCGCTGTTCTTGATGGCCAGTGTTGTGTATTCATTCGATCCGGCCCCTTGTAGCGATTCGTAGTAATTTGACTGTTGTTGCTGTCGCTCTTGTTGTCGTTGGACGTCGGAGTTCTCAAATTCTTCATGCTGCGCTTTTCGCGCACTGACGAAGTCTATTGTGGGCGCAGCGAAGTCGACAATCACAACCTCCTTTGGGTCATTCTTTCTGTAAGGGCTCTTTTCGTCTGATGAGTTGATTGTTTCATCTTCCGAAGACAGCAGAGCAATAGATGGCATCATGAGCTTATTTTGTTCTGTTCTCGTATCAGCATCATCATCATCGTTGTCACGACAATCATCTTCGGCCCTGTCATTATTGTGTGCGCCGTCGTCATTGCGAGTTTCGTCGGTCATGGAGCCCGTATCATGATAGTGAGTACTTGATGATGGCTCTTCTTCGGCTGATCGGCTCTGGCGAGTATCCATGCAGTTACTAGATGACTCCGCAGGATGGTAATCTTGGGAATCCGAATTATTTTCGTCTTCCTTACTTGAGCATGACTTCTTACTCGACGACAACGACTGACGGGACCCCGAAACAATCGGAATCTTGCGACTGTTCTTCCATGCATTCACTGCAGAAGTATTAAAAGGAATTCTGTTGCCTCTTGCCGCACTACTACACATGGATCCAGCCGAAGCAATAATAACAATATCTCCTTCGTCATCGTCTTCTCCCAACTCAAAATCAGTAGCACAACGAAATGACGGCGGCGAGTTTGGGGCTGGAAAGGACTGACAAAAGAATTGATTGCTTCCTCTGCGCCATTGTTTAAAGCTAAAGCTGCCCCTACTGAAGCTGCCCCTGCTAGGGGTAGCGTCAGTCTCCTCGCCTTCCTCCTCCACATCACTTTTACTGCTACTGCTGCTACTGCCATTACTACTAAGTGACTGTCGGCTCTCGGTATGCGGCATGGAAGAGCCATCCTCCTCTGAGTTGCTAGCTGATACGGAAGGCGCCATCATGGGTTCCCGAAGATTGTTGTCGCTGTCTCCTGCGTCACTGTCTTCAAAGGATGCGTTGCTATTCTGACGATCATTCAAAATGAACGGTGTCATGGTCACCATGCCCATTATTTGGACAGCAGAAGCTTTAGGAGGAGCTCGCCATGAGGATGAGGAGGATGGAGTTGTGTGATAGTGATTGTTTGGTTGTTGGCTGTTCAAAATGGACGGCTGGACTGTCACTATGCCCATTTGTTGTATAGCAGGCTCCGGAGGACGTTGTCGTGGTGACGATTGTGATCGTGGTATCACCGAAGGTGCTTGTCGCCGCGGTTGTTGTTGTTGTTGTTGTTGTTGTTGCTGGGGTTGTTGTTGTTGCGGGTGATGGTAGGACCAACTATGGCTCTTTTCTACGTTTGTGATTGTCATTTGGGTTGTGGTGGTGATTTTGCTCGTCGTCGTCCTGTTATTCTGGTGGTCAAAGGATGTTTGACTTTCAAAGGACATGGATTCAGTGGAGGACACGGTCCTTTGACTGCAATAGGCATTGTTTTCTTCTATAACTTCCTCGGTCGTGACCACAACGCTGTGTTTCACTTCCTGGACAATTGTACTGCCGCTGACAGGAATCGCACTACTAGCGGCAGGCGTTTCCTTTATCTCCTCAGTGGTACTTTTGGCATCTCCATCTACTGTAGTGGCATTGGCATCTCCATCGGCGTTATCATTTATGGGTGCCTTTTTGGTGCCGTCATTTTCGTGGTCGGATATGAGTCGTTGTCGCATGGCCTGGAAAGATGACATTACTTCCTCTCGTGAGCGAGCTTTCATTGGGGCTGGTGCAGACGCCGAAGTAGTTGTGTTCGTCGTTGTTGACTCGGCGGTCTTGTCATTGCTTTCACCACTCCTGCTCATACTAACACTTCTACCCTTGCTACTACTGAGGTCGCGACTCGATTGAATGGATATTCGAGTCTTTCTCATAAGCTCGCGTTTGTCCCTCAGTTCTCTTAGCAGCTGCTTAGTGCTCTTGTTGCTCTTTTGCAGACGAGCGGGCCTCATGGTGGATGGATTTTTTAAATTAATTCTACAGAAAGGTTATCATTTAGCGAGTACAAGGCTTTGTTGACGGCTTGTTGGTTGGAAGGGAAGGAATGGATGTTTTGGATGGATGGTTGGATGGATGGATGAAGGAAGGAAGCAGCCACTGGTTTACTGTGCAGGCACATCTATATAACCGTTCTCTCTATCTCTCAATTGATGATGGAGGCTTGGATGGAAAAGGGTCGCAGTGGATGCAGTGCGTGGGCATATCTAAAAAACATGAAGTGGGTCGCCATCTACAAAAGCCGTGTCTTTTCGCATCGCTACGAGGTAGTGGTGTGACTCGCTGACGGATACTTTGCCGTGAAAAAGTGAGTCCACGCGAGATGAGCGAGACGCACGAATGGAGTTCCACTAAGTAATTCGGAAGTTGGGAAGCTGCCTCGCGACAATAGCCTAATTACCGTAATCACTCTGATATTTTATAAGAATAAATCCGTTATCTATATAATAAGCCTTGTATAACCGAAGGATATTATTAGTATTCTCCCCGCTCGCGCAAGTGAGCTATCAAGTAGAATTGTTGTTGAAAAACTTAGCCGCTAAAATTATAGCCCTAACACTAGGTTCCCTTGGAGCAACCGGGTGGTCGTCTAACACGCTGATCCCGATCCTAAAATCCATCCTTATGAATCGAACAACAACAACAACAACCAACCAAAAATAACAGCGCTACCCTAGCTGATAGCGTAGTAGAGTTAGCACCCCCCCTTCTTACATCCCCTGAACCATTCCTACAGACCATGGCGGAGTTATTTGCTAGCTACTAGCTATAGAGGCTGGCTTGCCTGACGTTGCTTAGCTCACAGGATCCCGTGAAATCAATGGGAGATGAGGAGATGACTTCATCAGCAGCACGTCGGATACCCAAAAATAGTCAACAGATAGCTACTTCCTACCTGTTGGAATTGTTGAGTACAGAGATAGCTCGTGATGGCGGGGCTTCGTTGGTAACGAATCTCAAAGACTACACTTCCTCCAAGGGTATTTCACCGAAACGCCTCAACAGTCTCCTCGTCGAAGCCATTCAAAAACCCAGGCTAATGGCATTTTTGGAAGCGCATGATATTGTCTTTGATGTAGACCGTACTGTGGAACCTCACTGGGTGAAATTGAAATGTACAGAGCACGTGGACTGGGCAAGTCTTGAGCCAAACAAGCAAACGGCTGTAGAGAGCCAATTGTCGAAATTGCAGGATAAAATTCTGTGCACACTTCGTCATCGGTATTCAAGAATGGAGCGGCGACGAACGAGACAGCGACAGCGACAGCAACAACAACAACAAACCAAAGAAGGTGATACTTTTGAATCCCCAACAACAAACGTAGTGGATGGTGGCGCGAATATCGGATGGCTACTGAGGCAATGTACTTGGAACTTTCATGAATATTTGAGAGCTGCCGGCATCTACCTGGATCGGATCTACCCAACGAATGGACAATGTTCTAACGGCGACATGTTTGAGCCTGTCCTTATTCCCGGAACAAAACCATGGGAAGACCTTGTTTTGGGAGAATTTTCGTGCTTGTTGTTGCAAATGGTCACACATTATGACTGTCTGGTGGTTGACGCCGAGCAAACCAAAATCTGGTTTCAAGAAGAGGAGAATGACCCATTATTGGTCGATGATTCGAAAACGATCCACAATGATTTGGAATACCTTTCACTTTTGGACGATACCTTGACGGAACTCGTCCACCAGGATGGAGCTACGCAAGTGCGACTGGAAGTCCTCTTGCACCGACATCAAAAGATGAAGCGCCTGTTGGGAGGACGAGATTTATGGGATCTTGTGCAACGCAGTCGAAAATGCAGCAGCAACGCCACCACGACAGCATACTTTGAAAGGCTTGACATTTTCCAGGATGGTCCAGATATTGTTCTCCAATTGAAAAACAAGAATTTTAGTAGTGGTCGTATGAGAGTCGATAATGAGGGCCTGTTCTCTGTTGCAAATGGCAAATGGGGCACGGCGATAGCGAGGGCCATGGTCAACTGCTGTTACCAAGTAGGCTGGGCAAGGAAGCACAAGAAGAGCGACCACGACAAGACAACAACAACAAGCCTCCAGCATGATATCACAGCGATAGATTTGACGGCTTCTGTGGGTGGCATGACGCTTGGGTTGGCCAAGACACGGTTTTTCTCTCGGGTGATTGGAATTGAGATTGACCCACATCGTGCTAATCTCTGTCGCGAAAACATGGCAAACCACATGGTTTGGGAATACAACAACGACTATATAGATATTCGCACCATGGATGCCATGGATGCCATTCCATACTTGCCACGACAATCCTGTCTCGTGATTGACCCCCCTGGGGAGGAGAGAACTTCAAGAAGAAGACAAATCACAACAGAATGAAGGCTCGGGAAGATACCACCATCGACAACATTGATGACGTTGCGTCACACCAACAACAATTGTACATGGGGGATGATTGCACGTTGGAAGATGTACTTTGTAAGATTTATCATTGTATTCGACCATGCTTGGTGGGATTGCGACTGCCAGTCACATTTGTCATTGCTGACTATTTGGAACGGCTCAAGTTGCGCCTGGATGTCTGTCCAGCTCTTTGTTGTACTTTATTTTTCAGCACAAAACGATGAATGCGTTTCAAGTTGAGTTTGAATTTTGTGGAGAGGTTTCAATCAATGACTTGGGATGGAGACTGTGCGACGGGGCTCTCGAACTGTAGACCCACATTGACTCCTTGTGACTTTAAGGGGCAAAGTGCTTCCAAGCGTAACATCAGTATTGACCGTGTCAAAAGATATGGTTAGTCTAAACTCCCCCTGCTCCGATGGATGGCACGCTTCGCTAAACGGTCCGATGGCTGTTAAATCACAATTGAGAATAGTGGTGAGACTATTAATTCGGAGTCGAACGTACGTGTGCCACAACGCACACGATCGACGTCAGAGATTCAGTACATTTTCTACGCAGTCGTAGGAACATGACATGGCTCCATCAACCCCATGAAACAAGCGGATGCGAAGAGAAGGCACCCAAATTTGAATTCCTCCTATTGGTTAAGTTCCTCGATACATCAGAGAAGTTTGTGTCTTGTGTCCATGCAATCATACCGAGCCATGCATGCGGAAGCAAAGCTAGCAAACCTAATTTTGCATTCATTACATATACTAATCTGTCACAATAGTTATCGCTCTCTCTATTAGCAACCAATACTGAACCATCAGCTGATGTGTAGCGCGTATCACCAGATTCCAATTAGAATAAAAGTAGTTGTCTTGCAATAGAGTAGATCCGCCGCAGCCGCCACAGCCATAGCAGAATCCAATCCATAGAATCCAGCACTTCCAAAATGATGACCATGAACAGAATTTCGTCTGCCGCCGCCGCAATGGCGTTGCTCCTTCTCCAGCTGGACAGCAGTGATGCCTTTACAGCACGTGGACCCCACGTCGGCATCTCCTCCTCAGCGGCCGCCCTCACCATAGTGCCAGTGCCCATCCGCCTGTCGTCTCCTACGGTTCTCTTTTACAGGAACGAAGAATCGGATTCTCTTACCACAACCGCCACCGCAACGCCTCCGGCACCAACCACTCAAAGCACCAAACTCAAGAAACCCACCATTTACCCCATTTCATCGCTGCTCGAGCTCCAAGATTTCTTGGAAGAAGACGACGAGCGGCTCACCGCCATTCAGTAAGTAGTACACCGGGCCCGCTTTGTGAAAGTAGTACACACATCCATCACACTTGATCGCTCATCACTCCTACTCCTTTTTTCTATTTCATAGATTCGTGGCACCTTGGTGTAAAACCTGTCGTCATTTGGGATTGCATTATCGGAAATTGGCCATTGATTATGGCGACGTTGTCGTGGATCGACATGCCCAAGACGGCCAAGTTCGATTTGCGACGGTCGAGTACACGGATGTTACCGCTCGATTTATTCAAGAACAATTGCAGATCCAAGCCGTACCTACATTGCAACTCTACAAGGGCAAAGTGAAGGTGTGGGAATCATCCAAAGCCGGCGAGAAATGTGATGATGATCACCCTCCGACGGTTGTGGGCGGAGGTAAAGGTGTCATTAAGAATACCATGCCATTAAAACGGGAAATCCAATCCTGGTTGGAACTGTCGTCGCAAGAACAAGCAGCGCGGTTAGAGCAAGTCCACGACGATGGCATTCTGGAAGAAGCCATTGAAGATTCCTTTTTTGACGACAATCACTACGCGGTCTTTTAAATGCAAACATCATTAGAAGGAGGAGAATCAGGGTACCTGCGGTCGACATGATCACCCTACTGTAACAATAAGAAAAAGAAAGGAGGGAATGAATAGGAACACCCTTCCTGGCAAACAATAACTGCCAGGGAAGGGGTTGTATCCCTGCATTCCATAGACGTTAGCACATAGAGCACCACAGCGCCAGCCGGTAGTAATACAATGGTTCATAAACAAACAAATCAAGAAAACTTATATTCTCATATGTATGTGTTGTACGGGAAGAGCCGCATAGTTCGATTGGCGAGCAAACGACCAGTGGTTTTTGGCATCCACCATGTGTGACGGCGTCTAGTCTTCTTACCACAAGAATTGATGAACTCAAAGGAAACCCCGCACCGTACTTGCCGTGTCATAACGAACTACGGTACTACAACCATAGCTAACCTAGTCACAAGTTGGTAACACGAGAGGAACGTGCTGAACTGTTGTGCACCACTATAGAGGCCATAGGATATTTTCGACACAACATTTATTATTCCGCTCTAATCTATATTTGTATCATCTTTCTAGTAGCAATGTTGGCTTCTCCTTTTTTCCTTGCTGCTTTCTAAAATGCACCATCCTCCGGCTTGGGACTACTACATTGAATTGTATTGTATATCTACAACCATCACATCAAATCTGGATCAACCATTCCCAAATACCCCGGGTCTTGAGACAAAGCATATCATACCAATACAGTTTACCAGGTATATGAACATGATTGTAATCCATCAAGAGTTCTGTACCAGGTTCCATATCTTGTGTCGCAAAGATCCCAAAACTGGAAGGAGCCCGACGTTGTGCGTACAGGGCTTCAAGCTTTGCTTGGCTTGCGGTTGTTGCTGTGGCGGCGGTGTGTTGTTGTAGGGTGGCCGTGGCCGTGGTGGTTTCCTGTAGAAATCGATTGATCACATTGGCGCGTTGTTGATGATGGCCACTAACATCATTCAAGTACACACCTTCATCCAAATCCAACAAGAACTCAAGTCCATGGCCAACATAATCATTGACATATCCCCACGTAAGGGCATTGCAGGCATCTTCGTCGTTGCCCAATTTGGCAAAGAATTCACGGACGGAACATTCATCTGGAAACCGTGCCGTATAGCGACTGTCCCATAGTTGTTGTCCCGCTTTGACACGAGTCAAAGTAAAGACACCCCGACCCTTGCCGGGAGATGATTTGACTTCAACCGGAATATGCCAGCTATTACTCAGGCGGGCTGTAGTTGCTGTGGTTGGTTGCTCCTTGTCGTTCTTTTCTACTCCCATGTTCCACGAGGGATCCAATGTCGATGCTTCCGGTCCTACCGCATCATAGTAGGCTTGTCGATACCGTTGCCATTGTTCTTGTGACAAGGGAGGAGTTGCGTTCTGAAGTTTGAGAAAAGGACGACAATCGGGATACTTCCATTGGGGGATTGGGCATGTATCCCCACCACTACCTCCACCGAATCGTAGAAAACCAGCATAGGTAGACATGGACGTTGGGGTCGTGGCTTGACGACTGCTTTGAAACAATGTGGTTCCATAGGCGTGCACCAGAGTCAAAAATACCAGCACGGCTGAGAATGCAAAACACACAAGTGTCTTGTAGTAAGGGCTGTCATGAGGATGTACCTTTTTGTGAGACAATCGCCCTGTTTGTTTCGAGTTGGGATGGACCTGGTCTTCGTCATCTTCCGTGGTGGTTGTGGATGCTTCACTGTCTTCCAAACAGCAGGTGCCTCCTCCATGAGCTTCATTGCCAAGACGTGATGTCGGCGAATAGGATCGAGATGCTGATCGGTGTAACTTCATCATCTTCGCTTCTTGATTTTGTGTTCGGTTGCTTTGATTCGCTTCTGCTTGTTTTGCAAACAATGAGGCGCAGTTAAGTAAAGTGTGCTTGTACAGTGATGGTCCCTTGCTGGATCAGTGTCGGATCATAACTATGGCAACAAAATCCATATATTTCTTCTACTTGGGTGCCGCCAAACAGAGATTCATTTATCTGCGTAACAGCACAATACAGTACTACTAGTAGTTGCTGCCAACAAGATTTGAATTTCCCAGAGGAGGAAGAAAGATGGAAGAGAAGCCAATCCTTTCTTTCCCAAGAATGAGAGAATATATCTCGCCAAATGTATCGGCAAGTCCCGTGAGAAAAGACATAGCGACATGTGTCACATGGCCAAAAAGTGCAGTAGTACCGAGCTAAATAATGGGATATCATGACATCATCCTTGGACAAATGGTTAAACAGCCCAAATTTTGAGGGCACGCGTTGTTGTCACGCACTGTAACAAGAAAAATGCTTATAAGAAGGCGACTCGCAAAGAGCTGGCCGACCCACCAATATATCACACTGGTTTTTGGCCATCCTTGTTTGACCCCTTCCCGTGTTTGGTACTCGGATGGATAGCCGGTAGGTGCTAATACCAACTGGTGCCAGTACCACCAGACCTGCAAGCAGGACTAGTAGTTAGATAGGTGAGCAGGCATCCATTTCACGCAGAGATCCATCTATGAATTAGGCCTCAATATGAACATGGATAAGGCATCGCATGTGGGTGCTTACGTAATCCGCGGCGTAGCCGGGCCGGGGCCATGCTTACCGGCGGTTGGACTGCCACGATTAGTAGCTACCGCGGGTATTGGGTATTCATTGTCGTAGAACAGGCATCTAGCATTTCACAGAGAAGGCATCCATCTCACGCAGAGCCACCGCTTTGCGAAGGGCACCTTGGGATTGGAATCGTCTAAGCTCATCATGCTGACCTGGAGACGTATCTGAGTGGAGGCGGACCAGAAAGTCGGGGACTCCACAACCATACGGTAGTAGTGACATCGTTGAATCCCCGGCCGTATCGTCTGATGACTGCATCATTTAACACAACAAATGTACAGTGCAGTACTGTAGTATTTATGGCCGTACTTCCAGTTCCTGGCAGCCAGTAGCTAGCTCTTGTCATAGTTGTTAACAGGTTGGTGTTTACACTAACTAGCTGTAGTGCCACTACGTACTGCTGTTGGTGTGGTACCTGGTACAGGACGATGAAGAGAGCTATGACACGTCGACGAGGCACACTTGGAGTCGATGTGCGTCGCTTTTTTTAAGTCACGAGTTGACCCGAACTCTGATTCAGTCCCGGACCCTCAGACATTCAGGAGTCGCTCCTTGACAACATGGGTCATTGAATGAATCTTGTGTGGTCGGAGATCGACCAGCAGCAATAGATCCACCTTTGCAACCAATGACTACTGACTGGGTTCATCATGCAGGCCTAAACATGTTGTGGTTCGGTATGCATGAGTTTGTACGTACCTAGCTAGTACCGGTGGATGCTACTTTACGAAATGACTTTTTTTAAACAATCGGCTGCCAAGATCCAACTAACATCGCTTGGTTGCCGACAAAAATATAAAAAGAAAAAATCGGTCGCATCATAAAAGAAAAGTCATAGAAATAAAGGACCTTTTTTTGTGTGGCTTGTGAGAAATCTTGAGAGAGTATCTAGCGCCGAGGACGAAACAAAAGAAAAACAAGAGAGCTATTATACTAGCCAGAACGATCCAGGTATTTTGTGGGTGCCAAACGATATTTAAATCTGACAACAAGCAGACAAAACAAGGAACAAATTAATATTTCAAAACCAATAAAAAGACACTAGCAAAAAGATGACGATTTCGTTGAAGACGAGCCGTGGTGGCGTCCTTGGCCTCTTGAAGTTATGCATGATGGCAATGTTGATGATCTCTGGCACTGCAAACGCCCAAACGTATACCGAATTGGATGTTTCCAATTTCGAGTCCACCTTGATGGCCAACAATTGGACGTGTGTCATTTTCTATGATGCCCAAAATACGGGGTTCGTCGAAGATTCCCACAAACTCTTGGAGCATTTGCATCAATACTTACTGGCTAGCAAAGCTGATATTAGTGTTGGTTTGGCACGCTTGGATATTAGGAAGCATTCCTATTTGCGCCGGATTTATACTGATGAAGATGATGCCGAACCCTTCTTTGAAAAATTCTATGAAAATTATCCCGACAATGTCGATCCCTTGGTGGGGTTGAGCGATAAGACCTTCATGGGCGCTGGAAACGTCTATTGGACATCTCGTATTGTGGTCTTTTCCAAAGATTTGAATGGCTATGGCGAGCTGCACAATTTGGAATTCAAGTACAATGGAGATCCTCCCATGCAAGCGGCCATGATAGCCCGATGGTTGGATACCGCCTTGGTGGGAAAACCGCCAGAACTCATGACAATTGTTTTGCCATCGCCCATGCAAAAACAAAAGGATGAAGCCTTGGAAAATTTGGTCAATGAAGTGGTGACCAACAATGACTTTGATTATGTGTCCTACAAGGAAGCTCGAGCCTTTGAAGAAAAACAAAAACCGTCCGATTTTATTCTGGAAACGGGGGCCTCCAAAAATCCGGCTCCTTCTTTGGCAGTTGCAGGCAAGGACGAAAATGTGGTCAAGCCTTTTGCCTACAATAAAATGGGATTCAGCGTCATCAAGGATACCACTGAGTGTTTGGAAGAATTATCTCAAGTCATTCATCGATACCTCGCATGGGCCGAGTCATATGAACAGCTGTGGGATGCCGACCGTAAAGCGCGTGAAGATGCTCAGACGTCGTATGGTGCACATTTGCAGGCTCTCAATGACCAAATCAAGGCCTTGATTACCAAGTCGTTTGGAACTGAAGGCGAAGCCGCCACAGCAACCACCCCAGAATCGAAGAATTTGGGCAAAATGGATACACCACCCCTCAAGGCCTATTTGGAAGAAATGGTCTTTGGTATTGGTCGCTCTCCTGCTACTCTCAAGGCGTACATTCAAAATGATTTGGTGAATGCCTTGGGTGCCACTGCCGAAGAACGACGCGCCAACAAGAACAAACTGAAGACGGAAAAATTCGTTTTGTTGGAACGCATGAAGGAACACATGCAAGTTTGGATGAATGCCCAAACGAATCCCGACCGGTACTCCATTTTCTTGGCCGAACTCTTGTATCAATGGCATAATTTGTTGGTGGATTTTCATAACAATTTGCAAACTTCGTATGCCGAGTATCGTGCCAAGCATCCCATAAAGGCGGAATTCCCCAAGGCTTCCATGAGCGTCTTGGATATGAACGATGCCAACAACAAGGACGTCTTGTCGAACTATAACGCCTTTCACGATTTGTACACCAAGACGGGAATGCCCGTCGTGTTGAGCAATGTCAACTTGACCAAGTATCATTTGACCTTGGAACATATGATCCAGAATTGTGGTACCGCCGAAGTCACCGGCAAGGTGAAATACAATCCTGCCGTGGGAAAAAAATCCAACAAGAATTGGGCCGGATTGGAAGACTATACCTTGGATCAATCCTTGGTGTTTTCCAATCGTATCAAGGAAGTAAGCGCCAAGAGCGACAGCGACAGTGACAGCGACTCCGATGAAGACAGTTCGGACGACGATACCGACAAGATCAAGGTATTTGATACCACTATTACCTTGGAACAATTTGTCAAGCTTTCCCGGAACGATGTCAAGGATTTGTACTTGAACAATGCTGCTTTATTGGACATGTGCGACAAGCTATTGTACGAGAATACGTTGTACGGGAAGAATCAAACCTTTCAAATTCCAACCGTCATGGGAGCGTATGACTTGATGCAACGCATCACCTTGTATCCATTTGCCGATACCAGCATTGCACTCTTTGTGGGTACCAAGGGTACGCATTCCAAGTTGCACTTGGATCCTTCCGCCATGGGATTCTTTCAATATTTGGTCTCGGGTCGAAAACGATGGACCGTGTATCATCCCTCGGAACGGCCATATTTGTATTCCCGCATTTTTTCCGAATCCTTTGTCCCCGATGTTCTGGGCATGGACGATGCAGCGGCTGTCAGTACGACCAGCACTGCCGACGCCTTTTTGTCCCAACGATATCCCCTATTGCATCGAACAGAACAAGTGTACGAATTTGTTCAAGAACCAGGCCAGCTTGTGTACATTCCCCCCAACTGTCCTCATGCGGTAGAGAATTTGGACGATGGCAAGGATTTGAATGTTGGCATTGCCATGAATGTGTTGCCGCATGAGGTTGCTTTCGGTGCTCATTTGCACGAACAAATTCATCTCGCTCGTGAGTTCGGGTACACCGAATTGGCGCTCAAGTACAAGTTGTTTGAAGAATCGGCCGATCAACCGGCCACCAGCAGTAACAGTGATTCGCCTCTTTACATGACCCTGGCAGACTTCAAGGCACAAATGTAAGTGCTGCAGCAAGGAAGTCAAAGACAAAATATACATGTAGAAGGGAAACAGTAAAACAGAATAAAAATATTTGGACAAATTCCGCTGCTCGATGCGCCTGTCGCATTTAACTCTTACAGAAAATAGATAGTATCCAAGATGCTACTTGTACCAGAAGACCAATTTTTCCCCCGTGCTCTATGAGTCACAAATGATGGATCGTTGCAGTGTTTATTAAGTAGTCTAGTAGTAGAAGGTAGCTGCTACTGCTAGAAAAGTTTCAGCAAGGGACAGGTTGGACGCTGGTGCCAAACGAAGGAATGATCCAAATAACTGGACGCACAGTCGCTTTCTCGTTGCGATCCTTCCATTGGGAATCTCCGAACCTCGAAGATCTTTCGCCACCAACCCGAGGGGCATGATGCGACGGACACACATCAACAAAAGGTATCCTTTTTGTTATTTCGACTAGCTAGCTAGCTAGAATGTAGAGAAAGCCAGCATCGGAAGAAAACCAAACGATGGGCCCATTATTCTGAAACAACTAACCAACAACTTGGATTAGCTTAGCCTTTGATAAGTTAAAAAAAAACCTGACGAAAATGATAAAGTCTTTAATGGTATCACTATTTCTTTTTGGTGTTGTGACACTCCCCACCAGTCAAGCCTTTGTGAGCGCAAAGACCACCAGGAGGCAAATCCAAATCCACACCCGCAAAAGTAAACAACGACAATTGCGACCCTGCCTTCATAATATTCTCAAAATTCGAGGAGGCGATGCTTCTTCATCTCCATCGCCCTTGCTCATGGCGGGTGCCAGTGATTATTCCGAAGCGGCCAAAGCTCTGTTTGGAAATATCGTTGGACCGGCTTCCATGTTGACAGGAGGCTTAGTACCCCTGGGATTTTTGGCCGAACCCTTGCCAGTAGATGCTGACAACGAGAAAGCCAGAGCTTGGAAGAAAAAAGCACGATGCTTATACATGGCCCTGGCCGTGGCCAGTTTGGTCAATGAATTGGTCGCCATTATGTATGCCACTGTGGCCTGCAACAAATTGACAGAAGTTGCTTCCCGACCAGCAGTCTCGGTATTTGCCTTGATCAAACGCGATTATGAACTGTCGTGGATTGCTACCAATGTCCATTTCATGCTAGGATTGTTTGGCTTTTGCGCCATGATCACTTTGCGGGCCCTTTGTATTTATCCCAAATTGCTCAATACCTCCACGGCAGGATTGGCATTCTCGGCATTTTTGGGCATGGTGAGCATTGTCAATGTCGGAGTGTCCGAAGGGGATGGACGTGGCCACGCATTGGGTGGAAACGTCGTCTCTTTGGGAATCCGATATCTGACGCTATTACTCAAGGCCTTTTATGAGAAAAAGACTGTTATGGGGATGGTATCGTTTGGTCTATTTTGTTACTCGGCGGTACGAACGATTCAGAATTTAATGAATCCAGAATCAAGAAAAGATTAGACGAGTGATCAATTCCGGTGTGTGGAACGGAGGAATCTATCGGACTAAGAGCTATGTTGCCTCGAGACACGCAGCGCAGTGTGATAGTACGTTCAACCCCCAATGTGGCCCCAAATAAACAGTCTAGAGGAAATAAAACAAATGTGGCTGGATTGGTGGATCGGGAAGAGATGGCGCACCGAAATTCAAAGAGAGAAAATCATGCCAGAAATACAGTTAGTTTAACCCACAATGTCAGACTTCACTAAAATTACTCGCTCATATATGCGCAACTAGAGTTAGTGTAGCAAAGATCAACACCACTAGCAGGTCGGTAGCTCTAAGCTTGTAGGCACACCGCTAGCTCGCTACCTACCAGCGTAGATAAAATAGATAGAAGGAAAATTCAATGCTGGACCCGGTGGCAACTTCATCAGGAATTCAGGTGCCGCCTTCATGGGGCAGTTCTGCAACAGCCTACTCCATGGTACAATGAGCTGCAAATACTCCCCTTCTGCTTATTTTCTTCATTTTCTGGAAGGTGCTAGACGCCCGGACAATAATATCAAAAGAGACTTCCACTCCCGGACAATAATATCAAAGGACACTTCCACCCCCTGCACGCAGCTGTCCCATTGCCAAGCCTTTCAGATCTGATTCTTATTTCTTTCCGTCACCTGGGGAACTGGAAAAGCACCAAACTTGCAAAACTCAGCTTTCAGGAGTTGCGTTTTGCATTGCCATTATATTCATCTGAGTTTTCTTTTGAGTTTCTTTCTGACTTCGCCTTTTGATGAGTTGCCTTTTATAGTTGCCTTTTGAGTTTTGCCGTTGTTTTGAACTGGTTTGCTTTGAATACACCCTAACCCTAACTCACATAGTGGGAATGCCAGTAAATCTAAGTCGTATCTAAGTACAGAACGAGCTGCAGCACATGGATGTTACACTGTCGATACGTATGACATGTTTCGCACCTACGTGTTAAAATAACCGATAATCGCCAGCCAGCCTTACACTGAGCTTTTGATAGCTAAATAAATAATGATCAAGTGAGAGACTGCACATCAAATTCCAACCAACCAAACCCAAAAATCTCTCCTCAGTCCTCGCATTTGACACGCAATTAGTGGTTGTTAGGACAAGGAGGTTTGGCTGGTAGCGTCAACAACAGCTATAGTGGAGACGTGCTATAGACCGCGAGTAATTTTGACATCAAATGCTAACATGTTAAGCTAGAAAGAACTACAACAACGCAGCCAATGTTCCAGGCACACAACAATCCACAACAATCCTAGCAGAGCTGCTGCGTTTCTACGACTTCGTCCGCATCAAAAGAATCATCGTTGTTGCTGCCAAACTTCATATTCGCAATGGCTCCAATCAAATCATCCTCCTCGTCATCATCATGATCATCATCATCCTCGTCACCATCAGATCGGTGGCTTCCGCCAGACATCGATTCATAATCAACCTTCTTGGACCTTTTTTCATTCCGTTCAATGCCGTCCTTTATGGCGTCTCCCAACTTGACCATGGTGTCGACATCTTCAAACTTAATTGAAATGGATCCTCCACTCGTGTTGAATATCAAGGTCGTTGCTTCGGCCACAACATCAAATGGAGCATGCTTGCTTAACTTAACGTTGAATTCAGTGTGAATTTGGGCAGACATGATGATGCTGGTTCGTTTTCCTGTATGGAAATTATAATGAGGATTGTTGCGACTGTGGCCAGTTTGATTGCTTGCATTCTATCTTCTTGCCCACTTACACAAAAATCCCAGTCATTTAAACAACAGAAATTTCTTCCCGCCAGAAACGTTTTCACGGAGTGCCGGTCTTCTTTATGTAATGCATCTGGAACGGCATTGCTCCTATCGCTAGACCGATGCAACAGTGTCATCATTTTGTGTCATTATTTTTCTTTCTGTCATGAACTGCACTAGCATGGATTGGAAAGTTGTTACATTCCCAGCAAGTGGAGACCACGCTGCAATGTCCTACGGCGCATCAATCAAGTGGACTATGTGTGGATGCAGCTACCAATCGTTTGGTACCCTTTCATTGCTGCGTTCGACAACATTTCCAAATTACTTTGTGCTTTTTGTTGATGGCCCAGAATCCAAGGACAAAATCTACCTACCGACGGAGGCAAAGTGGCTTGTGGAGACGAAGCGAGTACTTACAAAGACGAGGGGAATCAAAGTTCTACGCACAAGAATGTACTTTGGCCCAGGTTCTACTAGCACTGGAGTGGATTCGATCGAGTTTTCCGTCGGATATCATGAAAAGCTCGTGGTCGCGGGCATCGAGTTGGCTCAGAGCACTGTCCAGGAGTATCAAGATCGACGCGGCTATTGAAACGACAAAACACCCAAGACCACCACGTTCGAGTTTTCTAACATTTATCTAGTCATTATTTTCTTGATCCTCCTGTAGTTGTTTTGTTGCCTTTGCCAAATCAATGAGCGTAGGGATGTCTTGTTGAAATTCTGGAAGATTGACAACGTCGCGAATGTGCTTCGATCGCTCCTCCCCTTTCTCTGCACTCTCCGTTGGATTAGCACTCTTGCGTTTCTTCCTTTTCGTCTCCGTGTCTGCATCCATAGCTGCAACTGCGTGTGATTTAGAAGTTTCATTGTGTCTAAGAACATTCATATGTTTTTTTTTCAACTCTCTTAGACATGCCAACCTCTTGTCGTGTTTCTTGCCCGTCTGGTGTGCGCGTTCAATGGCATGTTCATTGTGTGATTTCAGCCCACGGAAACGTTTTAAATCTTCCAGCAAGTGTTGCCAACCATGGACTTTCATTGGTGTTGTCGGCATGAGATTGCGCCATAACCTTGCTGCAGACACAATGACGCGTTCGACCGAGATCAAATCGTTGTCAGACAGTGACCCCATCGGTTGATAGCCGTAATGGGACATCACGTCCATGCACTGAAAGACTCTCTCAAACGCACTTGTGAAGAGCCGGATCTCATTTGGTTGTGCTCTTTTCTTTTGTTCCGCTTCTGGTAGGCTGTCAATAAATGCAAGCAAGAGGTCTCTCACCCGCGCCATGGCCGCGGTTGCATGCCGAAGCAGACGGCGACATTCATTGCCTTCCATATCACCACCATGATGCGCAGAAGCGTGCACATTGAATTCGCTCCTCAGCATCCTCTCCACTCGCATCCAAAGTCCCCGTGTTTTCTTACCATAGTCTTTTTTTTTTCTAATGCATTTGCTTCCGCGGTGAGCTTCTTATGCTTTGTTTTGCTTGCATTATGTGCGTCGGTTGCTTTGGTCACTGCCGTAACTGCATTAGCAACCACTTCCTTTTGAAGACGCCACTCCTCCTCATGCTCATCATCATCGAAGGCATCCATTTCTTCCGGCTGAACGAGTCTAAGTTCCTCTTCCATGGCAAGCTTGTGCTCTTCTGCCTCAACGACATCATCCCACAACCTGTCAACCTCTAAAGCACAGTTCGTTCGTCGGTCGCGCAAAGCAATGAGTGGCAGGGGAATGTCTTCTAGACGGCTGTAGATCCAATGCTGCAAGTATTTGAATGGTTTGTTTACCAGCAGATCCACTCCGTGGAGAATCGGAAATATCCAATCAATCGGCTCAACACAATTGCATGTTGGTCTTTCCATAATTCCTCTCTCTTGGTCTTTGTCTTTGCGCTTCAATTGGCCGTTCTCCAGTTTGTCGCATGTCTCTTTCATCAGATGCAACGTCCATGGTCGACCAACAAAACATGGAGCCTTCTGATAATCTCTCAATCTTGACATACATCGCCAGCAATGTTGGCCAGCCATGTCAGGCTTGCCGAGTGCAGTGGAGTACCAAGCAAGATCTCCCGATCCAAACAATCTAACCTTCGCGTTTGCTTCCTTCAGCTCGATCAATGAAGCATTGATATCTGACAGAACCTTGCTGTCTGATAAAACTTTGGTTGAATCTTTCCGACAATCAACGTGCCCAACCAAACGATTCACTTCTGCAACGACTCTACCTCCTTTCACCTGAATCAGAGCAACATTGACTCGGAAAGCTCGTTGACCATGATCTGCTGAAAGAACGACGTGCATTTCATCCGGGGACATGACTTTCTTTAAAAGCTCGGCTTCGACTGTCGCTCTGACAGGCAAGACCCATCCGTGTCGATCCGTCTCCTCTTCTAAGAAGTCAAAGAAACGTGGCTTGATGTCTGGATGAACTTCGAGTTTGCGGATGACTCTCTCCGAGTTGAGTGGGTTACACTTGTCCGCATTGAAATACGGTCGCATCCGTCTACCATGCTCGTATGTCAAATTGTTCTTCTGAAACATGGCGATTTGTCGGTGAGGATTCATTTTGAAAGAAGCAACATGCGAGGTTCGACAGACATCGTCAAATGCCTTTCTTTCGTAGAATCTATGAAGCTTAATGAGCCAGAAGCAAACGTCGTATCTGGACATGCTTCTACCCGCAATTGCATTGTATAGTTGCGGAAGCCAACCTTTTCCATTCTTGTAAAAGTTTTTCGGTGTGTCCCCTGGAACCACGGCAACAAGTCTCTTTCCGTGGCCAAGGCCACCGTGCTTTGGAAGATTCATTATCCCAGGCTCTCCATCGTTAGACATCAACAGTGCTATCTGCAAGAAACCCTGGATTGCTCGTTTGCTCCAAGGACAACAGAATCTATCAAGGAATGGTTTGTGTCGTTCCTTTTTGTGGACGTTGATGTTGTCGTCATATTTGTCTTTTGAAAGGGTGTCGCAGTACTTCTTGTTCGCTTCTGTTTGCATGTTACACCCAAGAGTGCGCAAATTTGATCGGAAAGCATCGATTGATGTTTCTTTTATTAACAGGTCAGGCTTTGTAAGATATTCAGGCCGAATGATAGATTGCAGGAGCGTCAACACGTCTCTGTTCTCGGGTTCGTGGAGGGAATTGGTCATCTCAGTAGGGGCGACAACTTGCGACGGGTTGATTGGTTCAAGATCGTTCACTCGAGTGACTGTTTCCGTAGGAACAGTGGCAGGATCCACTCGCCGCACAAGTGGCGGTTGATGGACATGGAGCATGCTCCGCCTAGCATGGTATTGGTCGCATCGCGACTGAAAAAACTTTGCAAGTTCAGTTTGGTTGTCGGGGATTGCTTCTGTTGGAGTTGTTGATGTATGGACACAAAGAAATCCTACTCTTGTCATCTTGCTGACACCTCCCTCCTTGACGAGTCGCCTTTCCGTGCTAGACATTGATTGGATTCCTCCAAATCGTTCCGATTCTTCACCTGTAAACTGACGATTCGTCAAATGCATCTTTTCTAGGGCCCGAAAAATCCTCCGTGGTGCAATCATCTCTGGTAGTTTTGCGTTTACTTTTGGACACCAATACGTCAATGGCATCCACTTTCCATGCCGGACGCGCGGATGCACGGATGCCACGGCTACAAATGCCTGCCCGATTGCTTTGTCGTCTACCATTGTTGACCTAACTTCGCAATGTTGTTGTTTGCATGCATGGGAAGCTACCTATTGAATTAGGTCAAGTTTGGTAGGGCATGTGGCTGTCATTCTGACTGATTAGCCTATCGAAACGACACGTCCTGTGGATGTTGACTGTTTGAATGAGGCATCTTTGCGCATAAACTCGAAATATTTGAATATTGTGAGGCAAATCAAATTGGGTGGAGCGGCTCACTCGGTTGACGTCACTCTATGTTTTTGTATACAAATTATTTCTGTACCAGTGCTACACAAAAGTGGTCGTAGCGACAGTGTTATTAATTCCTTATGTATCGGTTGTTATAATTCAGTCAAGGTGGCATGAAAATCACAGAACGCGCCAAACTCAACAACATGTTGTGTCTCGAAAGATTCGGATCTTTTGGATGGGTGGTGGTGGCACCTGCACGCAGTTTTTCTCCTTGTCCCAGCCATGAACACACAAACAAAACAAACTCACTCCATCTTCGTACATACAATATCTGGTCAGAAATGAGACTACTCTTCTTTTATGCCCAATACTCTTCTCGGATGTTCACATTTTGACTCGATCCATCCAATACAGTGCAGTGCTAACATAGCTTGGTGCTACTACTGTAATAGCACCCTCGAATTTAAATACCGTACGTATTATCCGAATGAGAAATATTCGTCCTTTGTATTAGTACCATTAATACTCTCCTCGGGGGCTCACTTTTTGACTCGTCCAACGGTCTATCCAATACAGACAGCACTTGCTACTAGTAACTACTACTACTATCAACTACCGTGTTTGTTTCTTCATATCATTCGACAATATATTATTTTCATTATTTTTCAAGAATGTATCCACTACCTACGACTTACGAGGACCGGTCCGATATATGCGTCGAGACCAATTGTGCCATTTTACCACTGGGATATCTCTTGTTGACCTCGGACATGTGCTTTGATTTGCAATATTTATTGGCCCCCTCGACGGCATCCGCCAAACGTTTGCTCCATTATTACCAATTGATTTTGACACCCCGACCCGCCATGCTATCACCAGGATATTATTTTCCCCTCTTTATCATTCATCAACTCTGTGTGGCATGCCCATCGATTCATAATTATTGGACGCTGGCCTTGTGGCTGCCCATTTCCTATCGGTATTATTTTCTGTTGAAGCAGTGCACAGTGGATGAACGGAATCTACAACAGAATCATGCCAAAGTATTGCAACATTGGTGGACGGTGGTCGTCTTGAGATTGGGCCTATATTATATCAATTACAGCAATTTACAGGCATCGTCATGCTATGGCGGTGGCAGTGATGGCAATGACAGCAATATCCTAATCCATCCCTCTGAATGGATGTCATCTATACACCGCTATTTGATGGGTCTAGCGGGTCTAGCGGCAACATAGAAAATACCATAAACAATAAACGGACAGGGGGCCATTTGATTGGCATTTTATTTTATTTCCTACAGTATTATTTACCACGATGATGAATGAAACGAAATGATTGTTTCCCACGATAATATACGACAATAAGTTATGATCCTAGACTGTTGTTGTCCCACGATGTGACTTCACGATGCAGTCTTGTTCTTGTTACTATCCCTCGTCAATGCACAGTCTTGTTCTTGTTACTATCCCTCGTCAATGCACAGTCTTGTTCTTGTTACTATCCCTTGTCAATGTCGCTACACTCTAGGCTTAGACATTGCGTTTTTTAGTGACAAAGTCACCCCGCTTTTCCGCGTTTGAGCTTTGGAAGGCACGGTTACGCTCCTCCAAAGTTGGCTTGCGCTTTTTCAAAGGGTTGAACATTTGGTCAAAGGTCGCCCGTGTTGAGTTGGGGCGAAAGCGTGATTTGCGCTCGCTGCTCATGTCAATGTTGATGAAAGTGTCCGACATAGGAGGAGCAACCCGTGCCGGAGGAACATTTTCAGTCTCCATCGAAGCACTTGTAGGAGCTGCGGCAGCAAATTGAAACGCAGAAGCAGACGCTTGCGGCGGCACCATGGAGTTTGGGCCATTGCCATTCGTCGTGTTGTTCGACGAGGTCCCGAATTGAGAGGTCCCGAATTGAGAAGACGCCCCATTGCCATTGGAAGACACACCATTGCTATTAGCTCCGAATGAAGAAGTCGAAGCTTGAGGCGGTGGCACCGTGGAGTTTGGACCAGTGCCATTCGTCGTGGTGCTTGACGACGAGGAAGGTGGCCCAGGTGGTGGTCCTCCATTGTTAGTAGCATCGTTCGAGGAGGCAGGAAACAAATTTCGAGGTCCTCCGAAAGTTGTGTCACTGGTACCGTCTTCAATCCGACGAAGTGGTGGAACTGGATTGCCAGTAAGAGCGGACTGTAAGATCGTCAAGGTGTTTGTGTCTTCAACTTGCTGGTTGTGAATAGCACTAACCCCCCAAAGATGTGAAGAATGAGAGCAGCTACAAATGCACTTGCAAAAACAAAGAAAAACAATCAAACACCAATGTTTAACTTTTGTGGGCAGCCCCAGTGCAAAATGTCAGAGACTGATGTCATTGAAAGTGCTGGCCACAGAAGGGAAAGGTGTGGGTGAATGGCTTAACACCTTTCTCACATGAAAAAAACTAAGATCAAAGTGCCTGCTCTGCAAATGGTCTGCGTTCATGTCTCTCATGATGAAAGGTTATTACAATCTAGATTTTTTTTAGAAAGCTAAGGAAACCCCCACCCTCCATCTGCAAAACCTTTTTTTGTGCTAAGTTTTCAATGGAGACCTTTCTCTCTGAAAATCTTAGTGTCAGCGTAGGTCTCAGTCTAATGGGGAGCACTCCACCTGCTTGCAAAGATGATGATGTCAACCCCACAGTTGAATCTAACTGCATGATGTTTGAAAATAAACCGCAAAATGTCCTTTGACACACCACAGGGTTCAAGTGTGAACAGATGTGGGCCATCAATGACCCCCACTCTGACATCATCTCTGGGAAACGTTAGTTGAACTCTTTTCATCTTCTTGAGGTTTCTAATCTTTTGCACACTCACAGGACCAATGAGCCTTCCAAATGGTGTTTGCACATTGAAACAAACAGACTTACCCCAGAATTCACCGCGGCATCACTCACATGCAGCTGCCAACTAATGATGATCAACCCCAAAACTGTTCATTGTGATTGAATGTTAACAAACATCATTTTGTCTGTCTGACACATTTTCTGCATGCAAAACACATGCAATCTCTCCTCAATTTTTGAGGAAAGTTTTCAAATTATTTTTTAGTTCTAGTTTTAGGGGAGACTCAAAATCATGCACCAGAATCTCCTTTTTGACAAACCCACAATCATCTGACCTTCAAGAGTCGACTGGACTGTTTTTTTATGCACGCCTAACAGTTTTGAACCGAAATGCATAACTTATTACTTATGAGCAATGCCCCAATGTTTCCACCAAAGAGTTCTACTCCCTCCGTTCCCTATTTGCCGCCGGAAGAAAGCTAATTGGAAATAACTTTTTAACAATAAGCAGCTACCCCCTACTTACAATGCATTAGTTAATAGATCTCTTTTAGCTCTAAACAACAATGCATAACATGTAATAGTTGTGAGCGAGTTATGACTGTCAAATTAGCTAAATTCGCACAGCAATTTTAGCTACTTAGTTTTTACAGTCAGCATGTCTGGTTTCCCACAGCAGCAGAGTAGCGAGCCATTGGTCATTTAGGTTTTCAAACATGCTGATTCCGAATCTGGCTTCTAAAGTAGGTGCTACAATTGAATGTAGTTGAGCTACTGCATGTCCGTTGTGAATTTTGTATGTTGCACATTAACCAATGCATTTGAAAACTTATTTAGGGACCCAAATTCTCACTATGAGTCTTTAGTGTACTCTATTTTTGCCGGCACGCGACATCGGGCGGTAAAAGGGGAACGGAGGGAGTATCAAATTCATTGAAAGCCCATCAAGCTACTGCTACAGCAGCTGGACAAAGGGGCCTCTGTGATAACAGTGAGTTACTTAGATCTATTTTGGTTTTGCCCGCTATGCGCGCTAAAGCACTTTGTCGCACATGACCTCTACGAACTTTTAGAATAGGAGGTCGGAGTTTCGCGCCATTTTGGGCAGTCAATGAAAGGTTCAACGAGGTATTAGTAAACAGAAAACAGTTGAGTCCGTCGTACTTCTTCACTCTCATCATCATTCTTATTCGTTGATGGTTCATGCAACGACGACGATTGATTCTTTTGATTCACTCATCTTGACGGAAGACAAAAAACAATCAATACAATCCAAACGTATCTCACTACTGCTTGCTTGCTTACTACCCAGCTAGATCGATTCAAAGGTAAGAAATGTTGTTTGGCGTTCGGTCAACGGTGGAGTTTCAAAGAACGTCCTGCACGGTCAACGGTTCTCTCGCAACACTGTCAACGGTCTCACAGAACCGCTCCGTCTTTCGCAAGTATAGACTCAAAAACAAAGCAATGTCGTGGCAACGAAACCCAGAAACTGACACTCTCACGGTGTTGGACTGGCTGATTGCTGGCCATGGCACTACCGATCAAAGAAATGCTTTCATAATGCAAGATCATTTCGACCGTGAAGCTGAACGAGAGCACCAGTTGACAGACACTTTGATTGGAACAGTTGCCGAATTGGACCCGCAATTGGCAGCCGCTATAAGGAAGTCAGTCACCGAACAATTCGAAGAGCGAGACATGGAACGAGCCCGAATTTTGCTCGCAACGATTCAGGGCAATCCGCTTCCTCCTCCTGTCGACCGGACAGCCAGTGTGACTCCGTCACTTGTAGCTCCACAATCGACAACCAGTGCGATAACGGCAGCCGTCGCCCAAGTCGCAAACAGTAACACGGACAGAGCTCGAGTTGTGGTCGAAATTCTTCGAGGTAATACCCCTCCCGAAGCCCAAATGTTTCTCGCAGATGTCGCGCGAAACGCTTTAAGGTAACCGCAATTACACAAGTAAGCAGCAAAGGGGTACCAGCAGCAAGAACAAGACTGCAAGAGCAATCGATCGTCGTCGACATCTCATAACAACATTCATGAAACAAGCGAGCAGCAACGGGGTATCAAAAAGGACAAGACTGCAAGAGCCACCAATCGTGGTCAACATCTCATAAATAACATGCATTGTGGTAGCAAACAATACAATAGCAAGTGAAATAAAATAACAATCAATGATTACGATCCATCTTCGATATAGCAAAGTAGAAGTAGCCGACAGGCAACCCAAAAAACAAGGCCACAACGTCTCTTTTGTCGCTGGTGACTGTGCTACTATAGATTTCGTTTCAACGGCGCTGTAGATTTGTTTTCGTGTGTGCGTGGCACTAATCTTTTTTCATACTATCATAATAGGGGCACCGTCATGTATTGTACTCGGCTATACAACGGATACAGCGAGGTATCCCCTACCACTACATTTTTTGTAAGTCGTGCTGACACATTCCATTAAAAATCTTAATTGAATTAGTGAATTAACTGCACTATACATTGCTTGCTGAAAAAGTTTTAGATTCCACCACCGTATACGAGCACTTCTTGCATGGCCGACAAGGGTTTCTCAAAGGAGTGTGTCATTTGATTGTATACCGTCCACGGATCGGCATGGTAGTACAGGATATTATATTCTTTGGCCGTGGCGACCATGATTTTGTGAATTTCCGAATGGTGCGAATAGTCCACCTTGGGGAATACTGTCGATGTACAAAATACAAAAAGAAGTAATGCGTCAGTTTCATTTCGTACTTGTCCTTCAATCTCACAAAGCGTGACATACGCAGCAGGTACTTACAATGATGAACGGTATGAAAATTCAGCCACAAGAAAATTCCGGCTTGTTTAAAGGGCAAGTGACAACTCCAATCGGCACTGCTATTCAATTGGGCTTCTCCCCAATCTTGACTTTTGTTGCGGCGGGTCACATCGTGACAGTGACTGGCATTGTGATTCATGAGGGCCATGGTAAAATAATAATTGGCCAATATGGATTGCATGCCAAAGATTAACAAGAGTCCGTGCCATCCCCACGCTCTGTAAAATAAAATGTGTTCCAAGGGAAAGAAAATCTTGCCAATGCTCCATACTTCTTCTCCTTGTAATAACGCGATGGTATGAATCAAATAGTTGCCGTAGGTTCCAAAACAGAGAATCAAATGCAACAATTTGGGTGTCACGTGCTCTTGAACCCAATTTCGTTCTACCGTGGGATCGGTTACCAAAAAGGGATCCGTACCAAAATAATGATGATCCCATGGTGTATTGGTATACATGTGATGATGGAGGAGATGATCGCGATACCATCCTTCACTGCTAAAGCCCACGACGTCCAAACTGAGTAAGGCCCAACCCCATTCTTTGTAACGAGGTTGATGGACCCAATTGTGTCCAAAACTACCCAACACCGATCCTACCACACCTGTCGGAAACATCCAAATGGCCTTGCCAGTGTACCACATGGAACTCATACAGAAGACCCACAATCCAAAGGTGATCCAAAAGATGATGCAGCATTCCCAGGTGGGTCCTCCTTCCGGACATTTGACACTGGCCAAATGTCGTGCGACTCGGCGTCTTAGCACGGAATAAAAGGCATCGTCCGGAAGAAGTGATGGCAATTGATCCTGATCCAATTGTGCGTCGTGATGGACGGGGAAGGGCCGGCAATCTATGGCTTCGTCACGAGTGGGTCGTCGTTTGGCCAAGGCTTCCGCGCCGGCTTGATCTTTCACCAAGTACTTGGACAAGACTTTGCGGGCCTTTTCGTAATTGTGATGATGCGCCTCGAAAGCAAAGGTCGCATCTTCAAATCGATCTCTTGCCAATTCCAGTAGCTGCTGTCCACCGGGATGATTAAAGTTGCTGAGGTCGTACCACTTCTGCCCGATTCTCCAGTATTGGGAGGAGGGAGGATAGAAACAAATCCGAGTACTCCATTTGGGCGTAGCAATCTCCTTTTGTTGTTCTTGTGCCGTAGAAGAAGACGACGCCTCCTTTACTCCTACTACGAGCTTGGATTTGGTAGACGCTGCCGCACTTCTTTGCCTCAGGGTCGTCGCCGTACCATTGCTGTTGTTGGTGCTGCCGTTGGCGGTTTCTTGTTCCTGTTTGCACATGATGGATTGGACTGTCGGGGTTGCGCTGTTGTTCCTGTCGATGTCAGCTAGCTAGCTACAGTATCTGCAGAATAAGACCTACTAGCTAGTACTTCAATAGAAGTCCGAGGGTTGTGATGTATATAGATTGAAGCCTTGCTTTTGGTCTCTATTGGATGAGAATTCGAGTCCAGGAAGGGATGCTCGATCGATCGCTGATGAGACAACTAAACAATTCTCTTGTGGGCTGGTGGAGTCAGTCTTGCAGAAATTTGAAAAGATTTAGTTCATGTTTCTCGGCGGTGCGCAGTACTTACCTGCTACTGGTACCAGGTACCAGCTACCAAGCCGGTAGGTACTGTAGGTACTGTCTCTTATACACATCTCCGAGCCCACGAGACTAAGGCGAAAATCGTATGCCGTCTTCTGCTTG
>ENA-ORBV01003207-ORBV01003207.1-microbial-mat-metagenome-genome-assembly--contig:-NODE-3207-length-33218-cov-3.857970_pt1 | contig 33218 bp, 32 predicted proteins | sample MGYA00237777_ERZ505514 | MGnify/ENA primary metagenome ERZ505514 (study PRJEB26160, sample SAMN06269048) | microbial mat metagenome | isolation source: Oligotrophic lake microbial mat | place... | reverse complement strand
AGGAGAAAGAGCATGGTCGCGCAGGCGAACGGGAGCTCGGCGAAGAGCGCGTCCGAGAGCCAGAGCAACTGCAGATTCAGCATCACGAGCAACGTGACGATCAGCGCCCAGCCCGGACTCAGCCAGCGCCGGCCGAAGACGTAGACCGCGAGCCCATAGAGGAAGAAGAGCGCGGCGTACGTCAGCCGGAGCGCGTGTCCCACGATCGCCGGATCGCGGCTTCCGACGAGCCACTGATGGCCGGCGACGATCATCGGCAAGAGCGGCGGATACTGCACCGCTTCGGGCTTTCCCGGCTCGTTCAGGAGGCGATAGCCGTGGCCTTCGGCGAGCGACGTCCCGAGCGTGTAGTAGACGCCGGCGTCGTAGCGGAGGTCGAGCGGGCCCGTGAGACGCGGCGCCCAGAGCGCCACGGTGACGAGGATTATGACGCCGACGGCGAGCGCGTCGGCGCGGTGGTCAAAGAGTGCCGTGGGTGACGTTCCAGGTGATGTCGCCGGCCGGCAGCGGCGCGATCACGGTCTTTGCGAAGGCGCCGTTCTCCCACCGGTACTGCCGGAGCTCGTGTTGATCCTCGGAGGCGACGTAGATCTCGAGCCGGCCGTCGCCGTCGAGGTCGGCGAGATCGACCGGCTGCTCGAACCCCGACGACTGGGCGTCGATCACCGTGCGCTTCCAGGTCCCGCCGTCGCCCTGCTCGAAGAGCCAGAGGCCCGACGCGAGCGCGCCCGCGACGAGATCCATCTTGCCGTCGCCGTTCACGTCGCCGGCCTGGATGGCGCGCATCTGACGGTCGGGGACGGTCGCGACGACGCTGCTCGAGAACTCGCCCTTGGCGAAGCGATATTCCTTCACCGTCACGGGCCGGACGATCTGGCCGCCCGCGCCGACGGCGCCCTCCCACACGACGTAGAGCTCGGACTTGGCGTCGCGGTCCATGTCGGCGACGAGGATCTCCTTGGCGTGGGTGTCGCCGGGCGCGTCGACGATCGAGCGCTGAAAGCCGCCGGGGCCCTGGCGATACATGATCACCTGGCCGGGTTGCTCCTCGTCGAGCTTGTTCGGCTTGCTCGGGGTCGCGAAGAACTCGGCCACGCCGTCGCCGTCGACGTCGCCGATCTCGATCTCGTGCACGAAGGTGTCGGGCTGCTTGTCGACCTCGACGACCTTCCACTCCTGCTCGGGGTGGACGACCGCGATGACGCCCTGGTCGTGGGTGGCGATCACGAGGTCGTCCTTGCCGTCGCCGTCGACGTCGCCGCGCTCGATGTCGCGCAGGCGGTCGAACTTGCCCCCGAACTTGGGATGCCAGTGGGTGGCGTCGGTCCAGGCGCCGTCGGCGAAGCGCCACGTCTTCAAGAGCGCTTGCGTGGCGCCGATCGTGAGGAGGCCGTTCTCCCAGGGCATCGCCTTGTGGAAGGCGTTGCTCGCCGGATCTTCCAGGGTCGCGACCTTCCAGCCCGCTTCCGTCTTCCGCGCGATCAGGAGCTTGGCGGCGCCGGGGATGGGTTGGATCTTGCCGTCGGGCTTCTTCACGTCGGTGAACTGGGAGACGGTCAGGAACAGTGCCGGGTAGGGTCCGCCGGTGAGCGGGTCACGGCGTGGTGCCGTCGCCTGCGTCGGCGCGGCGACCGCTGCGGGGACGTTTTTGCCGGCGTCGCCCGCGGGGGGCGTCTGTTCGCACGCAGCGAGCACGAAAACCGCCGCCGCCATGACCCAACCGAGCTGCCGACCCGTCCAACGCGCCATGGGGTCGTGACGTAGATTGGATCATGGCAGCTTGCAAAGGGGGACACGGAGGCGAACGGATCGGCGCGTTTGCTGTGCGTTTGTGTACGCCGACGTTTTGTTTTGTAACGCTCGACGGTCGCCGGGTCTGAGGAAAAAATCTCCAGGAGCTCAGACTTTGCCTGAGCTCCTGCGTCGATCGGTCCGGGGTTTCCCTGAGGCACGCGCGTTGCTCTTACGCGCGACATGAACACAGCCGAGCTCCAGACCCCGGAAGAATCCCCCTCGACCTCGCGTACCGCGCTCCGCGAGTTGTTCACCAAGGTCTCCGAGAGCTGCGACCTCCCCCCGCTGCCGGCCGTCGCCGTCCGCGCCATCGCGCTGGCCCGCGACCCGAACGTCGGTTCGGATCAGCTGGTGCGGGTGGTGGCAACCGATGCGGCGCTCGCCGCGCGCGTCGTCTCGATCGCCCGCTCGGTGCGCTACATGCGCCGGGAGGCCCCCCGCAGCCTCGACGCTGCCATTCAGACCGTCGGCTTCCAGGCGCTCCGCCGCATCCTGATCGCGGCCTCGGCGCGCGCCGCGTACCGCGCTGACGACGCCGTCGCCCACGCGCTCTGGGAGCACGCGCTCGCGACCGCGCTCGCGGCCGACGAGCTGGCGTTGCTCGCCGGCGAGCCGCGCGGCGGCAACTCGTTCATCGCCGGCCTCATGCACGACATCGGGAAGCTCGTGCTGCACCTCTCCGACAGCAAGAACTTCGCGGCGCTCAATCACGACGACGAGGGCCGGGAGCACGAGATCTTCGGCGTCACCCACGATCAGGTCGGGGCCTGCCTCGCCGAGCACTGGGGGCTCGAGGACGACGTCGTGTGGGCGATCCTCTCGCACCACCGCGCCCCGGTCGAATCCCCGCTCGCGCAACGCATCGGCATGGCCGACCGCATCGCGTGTCAGATCGGCTTCGGCTGCACCCGCAACGCCGAGACCGTGGAGCCGATCGAGCTCGACTCGCCGGAGATGTTGCAGGAGGTCGCGGAACGCGTCGCGCAGTCGTTCGAGACCGAACGGACGCTATTCAGCTAGCTCCTGGGGCGTCCCTCGGGGGCAATGCGTTGCTCTGCGACGGCGGCCGTCGGGAAACGCGGACGGTGGAGGGGATCGTCGGCGGGTCCTACGGAGGCGGAGCGCGCGTACGGCGCATCGGCGGGCGACGACGACGCATGAGTGCGATCGGCGCATCCGGGGCGCATGGCCCTCCCTCAGCGGTCGGCGCGTTGCGCTCGACTTGCGTCGTGGCGCTCCTGACCGAGATCGGACCCGCCGACGATCCCCTCCACCGTCCGCCTCGAGCAACGGAAATCGCAAGACGCATGACCCGGAGACGAGCAGCCTCGTCTTCCGAGTTCCGCCGATCAGGGCGACCCCTCCGCCGCGCGCGTTTCCCGCCGGCCGCCGTCGCAGACGCGCCGATGAATGCTCGCATCTCGCCCGGCGGTGCGCGGTGCTACTCGAATTTGCGCTCGGGCCACCAGGGGTAGAACTCGGGCATGTCGGCGCTCGGGCGCATCGTGAAGTTTGGAGGGCGCTTTTCGAGGAACGACGCGACGCCTTCGTGGGCGTCGGCGGAGCGGCCCATCGAGAAGATGGCGCGTGAGTCGACCTTGTGGGCTTCCATCGGGTGGTCGGCGCCGAGCATGCGCCAGAGCATCTGACGGGAGAGCGCGACCGACATCGCCGACGTGCCCTCGGCCATCTCGCGGGCGAGGTCGCGCGCGGTGTCGAGCAGCGCCTCGGGCGGCACGACGCGGCTGACGAGCCCGGCGGCGAGCGCTTCCTCCGCCGTGAAGACGCGGCCGGTAAAAACCCATTCGGCCGCGCGACTGATGCCGACCAGGCGCGGCAGGAACCAGCTGCTGCACGCTTCCGGCACGATGCCGCGTTTTGCGAACACGAAGCCCATGCGCGAGCCCGCGGCGGCGATCCGCACGTCCATCGGCAAGGTCATCGTGATGCCGACGCCGACCGCGGGGCCGTTGATGGCGGCGATCACGGGCTTCTTCGACTCGAAGATGCGGAGCGTGAGGAGGCCGCCGCCGTCGCGGTGGGTGTCGATGGTCAGCGGCTTCGAGCCACTGGTGTGGTCGAACGCGCCGCTCCCGCCGGAGAGATCGGCGCCGGCGCAGAAGCCGCGGCCGGCGCCGGTCACGATGATGACCCGGACGGCGTCGTCGGCGTCGGCGCGATCGAACGCGTCGATCATCTCGTGCATCATCCGGACGGTGAAGGCGTTCAGCTTGTCGGGACGATGCAGCGTGAGCGTGAGGATCGGCCCGTCGACGTCGTAGCGGATCTGTTCGTAGTCCATGGGGCGATGTCTTGCATGCGGCGCTCGCCGATGCACGAGAGCGGGGGCAGTCAGCCCTGGCCGCGGTGTAGTTGGAGCTGCTTCGCTACGCGCTCGGCATCGATCTCGCCGTAGATTCGTTCGACCATCAGGATGAAGGCGCCGGACGGTCTCAGGCGACATCCACGAACTTCTCGAAGGTCGAGCGGAAGGCGTTCATGTCCATGTTCATCCGAAACCCCCACTTGCGAGCGACGTGGGGTGCCTTGTCCTCCGCGGCACGGCGCTGCAGTCGCGAGCGGGAAGTGGGATGAAAGAAGTCGATCGACGCTTTGCACCGGCGGTCGCGCAGCGATTCGGTCCAGAGAGCAAAGCGATCGTCGCCGGACAATTCGGCTGTCAGCTCCAGAAAGAATCCCAGCGAGCGCTTCTCCCCGAGGCGCAGGGCATGGTGACGCAGCCGCTCGGCCGACAAGGCATGGCGCTGACGGTAGAGACACACCGGCAGCGTGCGCGCGACGTCGGCGTCGCGATGCGCCAGGCGAACCCCGCGGACGACGGTCTCTTCGAGTGTGTAGGCAGTGTCCTCCTGCGCGCTCTCGTCGGGCTCCTGCGAAAGTGGGGCGCCGAGCGTTTTGAGCTGCCCGCGCAAGCGCGAGCTGTCCTCCTCATCTGGAGCAGGTGCGGCGCTGGACACCAGCGTCCGAAGCGTTTCGGCCATCGGGTGCGCGGCGTTCGCTCGGTACACATCGGCACCGCCCTTGCGCTCGGAGACGACGAGCCCGAGCGACTGCATCGCGCGCAACTCGCGGTAGGCGCTCGCGAACCCCACCAGGCCGAGCCTGGCCAATTGCGATGCCGAGCCCGTAGCCGCCTTTCCCCAGAGCAGCTGAAGAAGGCGCCGGCGCGTCTTCGAAGTGACCAGAAAATCCAGCATCAGGCTATGATATCCATATTATGGATAACTACAAGTCATTGAGTTCATTTGGCATTCTGGCTCTGGCCAAGATTTGGAAGGGAGGGCGCAATCCGGTGCCGAATCGTGTACCTCACGACCCGCGAGGGCGATGGCATGAGGGTGTCGGGACGGCGAGTCGTGGGGGGGCGCCTACTGCTGGCTGCCCTGGTCTTCGTCGGTCTCTTCACGATCTATTCCGCCACCGACTCGCCGCTGCCGACCTGGGACGCGCACGGCAACATCTTCCCGGCCTTCAGCCTCCTGAACGACGGCAACTTCGACCTCGCCCCGTCAGAGATTCCGTTTCTCTTCGTGTGGAAGCTGCCGGCGACCGGGCGGTATTTGCAGCTCTCGATCTGGGACCGCATGGTGATCGAAGGCTCGCCGCCGGAGGCGCTCTATCGCGCGGGGAAGCTCGTGCCCGAGCGGCCGGCGCATTATTTCGTGACGCGCGCACCCGGCGGTGCGTATGTCGGGACGGAGCCGCCGGGCTCGGCGGTCGCGGCGGCACCGTTCTTCAAGTGGATGACGCTACCGGACACGGCGGCGAGTCTGAAGAACGTCGTGCCGCTCGTCCGGAAGAGCAAGATCGTGGCGGCGTTCTACACGGCCGCGACGGGGGCGATCCTCTTCGCGACGGCCGCGCGTCTGGTCGGCCCGCTCCGCGGGTTGCTGGTCGCGATCATCTTCGGCCTCGGCACCTGCGCCTGGTCGCTTGGGAGCCAGGCGCTCTGGGCGCAGACGCCGATGCAGCCGTTTCTCGCGCTCGGCATCGATCAGTTCCTCCGGATTCGCGACCGGCGCGGACATGCCGTGACGGCAGGGCTCGCGCTCGGGTGTGCGGTCGCGTGCCGGTCGACGAGCGCGTTCTTGGTGGTCGCGATCGGCCTGTTCCTGCTCGTGCGAGACAGGAAGGCGCTCGCGCTCTGCGTCGCCGGGTCGCTGCCACCGATCCTGCTGCTCGCGGGGTACAACGTGCACTACTTCGGGTCGCCGTTCGTGGAGGCGCACAACCTCATGGGTCCCGCCGTCGCGATCGCCAAGACGGGCGCGCCCGATCTCTGGTCGACGCCGCTCTGGCTCGGCGCGGCGGGGCTGCTCTTCAGTCCCTCGCGCGGGCTCTTCGTGTTCTCGCCGATCATGCTCCTCGCGTTCTGGGGCGCCTATCGTGTGCTCCGCGATCGCACGCTGCCCGAGCTCTACCCGATCATCGCGGCGGCGGCGGTCGTGATGGTGATGCGCTTCAAATGGTTCGACTGGTGGGGCGGCTACAGCTACGGCTATCGCCCGCTGATGGACACGATCGTACCGCTCGCGGTGCTCGTGATCCCGGCGGTCGGGACGCAGCGCTACGGCATGCTCTGGCGGGGGACGTTTGCGGTGCTGCTCGCGTGGTCGATCGGCGTGCAGTGGATCGGCACGGCGTACGACGCCCAGAGCTGGGATGCGCGCACGATCTTTCAGGTGCGGACGGCGGACGGTACAACGCGTGACTTCCTGGAACCCGATGCGGCTGCCGCCTTCGCGAAGGCGCAGGCTCAGACCGTGACGCGGGCCACCTACAGCGTCGACGATCCCAAGCATCGCGATCGCCTCTGGTCGATCCGCGACAACCCGATCGCGTTCTACTTCACGCACCGACGCGAAGCGCTCGAGCGCCGGAACGCGAGCCTCGAGTCGTTCATGCGCCCGCCGGTCGAGGTGCGTCGCCCCTGAATCCGATCGGCCGCGCAGCCGCCGTCAGGGCAGAACGACGCCCCCGAGCCCCAGAAGCTCGACGATCCGCGGCGTCTCGTTCTCGGGCTTCTCGCGCCGGGGCCAACGTCTGGTGCCACTGGCACCAGTCTCCTGGGCGCCAGTCACCCCGGCGGTCGCTGTCGATTTCCGGTACGGACCCACCGCGCTCGACGACGTTCCCCGACAGATTTGGCGCCGTCTCTTGAGCCCCGCCGCGCGGGAGACCACCGCATCGCATCTCGACTATGGCGCGACCGCTGGCCTGCCGGAGTTGCGGGAAGCGATCGCCGAATACCTGACAGAGGCCCGCCGTCAGCTGCCGCCCCGACCAGATCATCGTCGTGCACGGATCGCAGCAGGCTCTGGCGCTGACGGGCGATGTCTTGCTCGACCCCGGCGACCGCGTGCTCGTCGAAGAGCCGGGGTATCCTGGTGCGACGCTCAGCTTCTGGGCCGCGGGGGCCACCGTGATCCCGGGCGCCGTCGGACCGGAAGGGCTCGATGTCCGCGCCCTCGCGGCCAGCATGCGGCGGGTGCGCCTCGCCTATGTCACACCGTCACACCAGTTCCCGACGGGCGGCATCATGACTCTCGCCCGTCGCCTCGCCCTGCTCGACTGGGCGGAGCGGAACGAGGCGTGGATCTTCGAGGACGACTACGACAGCGAGTTCCGTTTCGGTGTCCCCCCGTCGAAGCCCTGCAGGGACTCGACCGTCACGAGCGCGTCATCTATGCCGGCACCTTCTCGAAGGTGCTCTTTCCGTCGCTCCGTCTTGGACATCTGGTGGTCCCACAACGGGCCCTTGCCCGCTTCATCCGCGACGGACACTTCGACCCGCACCTGCGTCGCGTTCGAGCCCGCAATGGTCAGCGCCGCCCTCGTCGCCGCGCTCGACGAGCACGTAGGGGACCGGGTCGAGGTGCTCGGTGCCAACCCGGCCTGCACGTGATGCTGCGCCTCCGGGACGTGCCGCTCGCCCACGAACCCGAGCTGATCGCCGACGCGGAACGCGCCGGCGTCCGCGTCTACTCTCCGGAGCGGCTCTACCACGCACCACGCGACCGCCCCGAGGCCGAGCTGCTGCTCGGCTATGCCTCCCTGTCGCTCGCCTAGATCCGGCGGGGCATCGCTCGCCTTGCAGGTGTGCTCAATGGCGTTGCTGGAAGAAGTCGGGGGCGTCGTCGGAGCCTTCGTCGATGACCAACCGTTGGCGGAAGATCGACTATCCGCACCCGACGCGACGGCGTTGCCAGCGGCTCGGATCCTGTCGTGTTCGGCCGAAAGACGGGCGTGTCAGCCCGAGAACTCGGTGGCGAGGTCGTCGTTCGGCGGCGCGACCGTGAACCCAGCCATGTCCGAAAAAGCCTTCGCGAACGCCGGCCGCTGCGACAACGCTGCGAGGTAGCGCTGGAACGCGGGGTGTCGGCACATTCCGTAGCCGCTTGCCCAGAACACGTTGTGGCCGACGAGGCAGTCGGCCGACGTGAACTCCTCCCCGCAGACGTAGGTGGACCGCTCGAGGCGCGCGAGGATCTGCGGTTCGGCTTCCTGCTGAAACTTGCTGCGATAGCGAGCGATGGTTCGCTCGTCCCGCTCCGACGCCGGCAAGACATGCTCGTGAATGCGAACCTGCCAGAGCATCATGTCCATCCAGGTGGACGCAAAGTGCACCATCTGCAGATAGTCGGCGCGTTCGGGTGAAACCCCCGGCGGCGGCGCCAGGTTCTTTTCCGGGTACGCGTCGGCGAGGAACGTGACCATCGCCGCGCTCTCGATCATGTACTGCACGCGGCCGTCCTCCCACGTGATCTCCAGGAGGGGGACGTTGTGGTTGGGGTTGATCGTCCGAAAACCCGCCTCGTACTGCTCCCCGCCGTAGAGGTTCAGCGGGTGGATTTCGAAGTCGTCGCCGCGAACCTCGTGCAGCATCCATCGGACGCGCGCGCTGCGGGTCGCCGGGAAATGATAGAGCTTGAGGTGCTGGATTCTCATCGCGGTATCGGCTCGGTCGACGGCGTCACATCTCGTCGAGGCTGCGCGCGCCGGCGATCAGCGTGAGCCCGATCACGACTTCGACCGTGATGAAGAACGTCGCGAAGTCGGCGCCCTGCAATGCCCAGGCGAGCGTCCGGGTGATCGCGGCGCCGCCGATCAGGCCGGCCGGCACGTAGAGCAGGGCGGCGCGGCCGTGGCGGCTGCCGATCATCATGGTCACGCCGGCGACGAGGAAGAACGACGCCAGGTCGCCGACCTGGGTGCTGCGCGCGAGGCCGTCGAGGAGCGGCATGCCGAGGCCCGCCGCGACGCGCGCGGGGTCGATGAGCCAGGCGACGCCTTGCAGCGCGAAGAAGGCGCCGAGGAGCAAGATGATCGTCCGCAGGCGGTCTTCGCTGATCACGCGAACCTCCCTTGGGCGCGATACTTGTCGATCAGCGCGGAGTAGTCGGTCGGCTGTTGCTCGAAGCTCGGGCGATCGTCCGACAGCGGCACCCACGGCTGCTTGCTGCGCACCCAGATGTCGCCGACGGGCTCGACCCAGCTCGTGTCGTCGAAGGTGCCGGCGCGGACGCTCAGCATCCCGACGGTCGGCTTCTGGCCGTGCGCGATGCGGCTGCCGCAGTCGCCGCAATACCATCCGAAGCGCAGGTTGCCGGCCTCCGACGTCCATTCGACCGTCTTCGGCTCACCGGCGATGAAGCTGAAGGACGACTCGAGCACGGTTGCGGGCGTGGAGAACGCGCCGCCACCGATCTTCTGACAGTTGGTGCAGTGACAGTTGTAGATCATCAGCGGCGCAGCGGTGATGCGGTAGCGCAGCACGCCGCATTGGCATCGGCCGTCGATCGGAAGTGTCGCCATGAGCGGTCTCCTTTGCGGCGGTACCACTAGCGCGTTTGCCCGCTGTCGCAAGCGCCGTCACTTGACCGTGCGCGGCGGCGCACGATACCGGAGTGCGCATGCGGATGACTGCGGTGGCGAGGTTGAGGCTCTTCACGACGATTCGCGATCACCTCGGAATGCACGTGAAGAAGTTGCACGCGCGGATGACGCGCAAGGTGTACCAGGCGGGCGCGACCGTCCGGAACTGTGACGGGAGCTGCTGCTTGAAGGGCAGCGTCGCGTCGGTCGACGAGTACGAGCGCATCATGGCCCACAAGAAGCTGATCGCGCCGTACATGACGTCGCGCGCCCGCAACAAGCCCGATCGCTGGTTCGAGGCGCGGGTGAAGAAAGACCCCGACTATCTCTGCGGCAAGGCGGTCGCGACGCGCGTCCTCGACGGCCAATGCGTCTTCCTCCGCGACGATCGCCTCTGCGCGCTCCACGTCGCGGGCGAGAAGGAGCTCGGGACGCCGTTCAAGCTGAAGCCGGCGATCTGCCTCCTCTGGCCCCTCTGTGTCGTCGATGGCGAGCTCGACGTCGGCTACGCGTCGTTCACGGGCCGCAAGCAATGCTGCGCGCCGGTCCGCGAAGGCGCTCGCACGATCTACGACGTGATCGGCCCCGACGACGGGTCAATCCGGATGATGGCGAAGGCCGAGAACACCCGCGGCGGCAGCGGCGAGATGCCCCCGAAGCTGCCGCGCCGCTGACGCTGCACGCGTCGGCCGCCATCCACCCCTAGCCGCGGCTTCCACCACTTCCGGCCCCGTGTTAGCGACGGAGCCGAACGGGAGGACCGATCACATGCAAGACCCCGCCGCGCCACGCGCGACCTTCACCACCATGGAACGCAGCACCGCCGACGACTGGGCCATCATTGCCGGCGGTTTCGTCGGCTTTGCGCGCGGCCTACCGGATCGCGTGCTGGGCCATCTGCAGCTCCTCGACGGCGACTACGGCGGGTTCGCCGTCGATCGACTGCAGCACTCCCTGCAGACGGCGACGCGGGCGCAGCGCGCCGGTGAGGACGAGGAGTACGTCGTCTGTGCGCTCCTCCACGACATCGGCGACACGCTCGGCTCGTACAATCACGCCGACATCGCCGCCGCGGTTCTCAAGCCGTTCGTGTCGCCGGCCAACCATTGGATGGTCGACAAGCACGGCATCTTCCAGGGCTACTACTTCTTCCATCACCTGGGGATGGATCGCGACCAACGCGAGCAGTTCCGCGGTCACGAGTGGTTCGAGCGGACGGCGCTCTTCTGCGAACGCTACGACGGCCCGGCCTTCGATCCCAAAGGCGAGACACTGCCGCTCGCGTTCTTCGAGCCGATGGTGCGGCGGGTGTTCGCGGCGCCGAAGCAGTCGCTGTACGCGGCGGTCGCGTAGGCCGCTACCAGCGGCCGTCGTATTGCCGCGGTCGAATCGCGCTCAGACGTTGAAGCGGAAGTGCAGCACGTCGCCGTCCGCGACCTCGTACTCCTTGCCTTCGACGCGGAACACACCGGCGGCGCGGCAGCCGGCTTCGCTCTTGTGGGCGACGAAGTCGGCGAACGCCATGACCTCGGCGCGGATGAAGCCGCGCTCGAAGTCGGTGTGGATGACCGATGCGGCCTTCGGTGCTTTCCAGCCGCGCTCGATCGTCCAGGCGCGTACTTCCTTCGGGCCGGCCGTGAAGTAGCTGACGAGACCGAGGACGGCGTAACACTCGCGGATCACCTGCTCGATGCCGCTGGCCGTGATGCCGTACGACTGCAGGAACTCGACGCGCTCGGCGTCGTCCAGGCCGACGAGCTCGGCTTCGACCTTGGCGGAGATCTTGATGACGTGGGCCTTCCGCGGCGTGGCCCAGGCGCGGAGCGCCGCGACGTGCGCGTTGTCCTCGGCGAGCGAGCTTTCGTCGACGTTGGCGCAGAAGATCACCGGTTTCGACGTGATGAGGCCGAGCTCCTGGAAGAGCGCGGCGCCCGGCACGCTCTCGCGCTCGGGGAAGGCGACGGCCGGGAGTCCCTTGTGCAGGTGCTCGAGCAGGCGCTTGGCGACCTCGAGCTGGGCGATCGCTTCTTTGTCGCCCTTCGCCTTCTTGGTGAGGCGGTCGATGCGGCCCTCGACCATCTGCACGTCGGCGAGTACGAGCTCGGTCTCGATGACCTCGACGTCGCGGACGGGATTGACCGAGCCGTCGACGTGGACGACGTCGGAGTCGTCGAAGCAGCGCACGACGTGGACGATCGCGGCGGTCTCGCGGATGTGGGCGAGGAACTGGTTGCCGAGACCCTCGCCGGTCGACGCGCCCTTCACCAGGCCCGCGATGTCGACGAAGTCGACGGTCGCGGCGACGATGCGCTCCGGGTCGACCAGCGTGGCGAGCGCCGCGAGGCGATCGTCAGGGACCGGGACGACGGCCTTGTTCGGCTCGATCGTACAGAAGGGATAGTTCGCGGCTTCCGCGTTCTGCGCCTTGGTGAGCGCGTTGAACAGCGTGGATTTGCCGACGTTCGGAAGACCGACGATGCCGATCGAAAGACCCATGGTGGATCGAACTAGCTAGCCCGCCGCTGCGGGACGGGCAAGCGAACGATGGCGATCCCCGCTGGCGCGATGCGCGACCCGTGCCGCGGGCGAGTCAGCTCGGAAGCCGTTCCTGTTCGATCTCGCGCACCGCGCTGAACTCGGGATCCTTGTGAACCAGGACGGCGCGTTTCGTCGCTGCGGTCGCGGCGATCCAAGCGTCGGCGACCGAAAGCCCCCCGCGCGCTTTGAATCGCGCCGCGAGCTCGAGGATCTCGGGGTCACAAGACACCCACGACACCCCGGCCGCGTCGATCAGTCGTAGCGCGGTGCGGGCCGACTCTTCGCTCTCGGTCGCGCTGACTCGATAGAGCAGCTCCATGCGGGTCATGAACGAGGCAAAGTTTCGCGCCTTGCCGCGCCGGCCGAGGCGCAGAATTTCCTCGACCCGCGCCGCTCCCGGTTCGTCGCTGCGGAGGGCGAGAAGCGCCGAGGTGTCGAGGACGTAGGCCTCAGCCATCGTTCCGCCGGTCGCGTCGACGATCACTGAGTAGTCGTCGCACCTCGCCCTTCTTGCCGGAGCCGCGGAGCGACGCGATCGGGTCGTCGGGAATCGGAATCACCCGAACAGTGCTGCCCTCGACGATCCACTCCAGTTGCGTGTCGGGCTTTATGCGGAGTTGTCGCCGCACCTCGGACGGAATCGAGACTTGTCCGCGGACCGTGACTTTCGTGCGCATGCTGCAGAAATATCATGTAGAAATCTCATCCGACAAGTAGAAACTGGCAACGACATGACGATCGGTGAAACGACTTGTGTAGGTCTCGTCAGGGTGGTCTCGTTCAACGGCGGCAACAGGTACGCCGAGCCGAAAGCAGCGCCAGTCACCCCGCGTTTGCGCCGGTTTCGGCTCCTCGGCGGCGATGATAGGAAAGCCGCCACTTTCACGCCTTCCGAGGAGCCTTCCCGATGATGAAGCGCGACGTCTACACCGAAGAGCACGAGCTCTTCCGCGACCAGTTCCGCAAGTTCGCCGCCAAAGAGATCGAGCCCAAGCTCGAGAAGTGGAATGCCGACGGCATCACCGATCGGGAGACCTGGCAGCGGATGGGCGCGGCGGGGTTCCTGGCGCCGTGCATGCCCGAGGAGTACGGCGGTGCGGGCGTCGACTTCCGCTACGACGCGATCATCATGGAAGAGCTCGCGTACCTGCGGGCGCACGGCATCATGACGACGGTGCACGCGTCGATCTGCCTGCCGTACCTCGTGACGTTCGGCACCGAGGCGCAGAAGCAAAAGTTCCTGCCGCCCGCGGTCGCCGGCGACCTGCTCTTCGGCATCGGCATGACCGAGCCCGGTGCCGGCTCCGATCTCGCCAACATCCAGACCAAGGCGATCCGCGAGGGCGACCACTACGTCGTGAACGGGGCCAAGACCTTCATCTCGATCGGCCAGCTCGGCGGGGCGTACGTCACGGCCGTGAAGACCGATCCCGCCGCCAAGCCCGCGCACAAGGGCGTCAGCCTGCTCATTATCGAAGCCGACACGCCGGGTTTCATGCGCGGCCGGAAGCTCGAGAAGCTCGGGTTCCCGTCGCAGGACACGAGCGAGCTCTTCTTCGAGGACTGCAAGGTGCCGGTCGACAACCTGCTCGGGAAGGAAGGGCAGGGCTTCAAGATGATGATGGACAAGCTCCAGCAGGAGCGGCTGTCGATCTGCGTGACGGCGATCGCGTCATGTCGCCGCGCGCTCGACGACACGATCGCCTACACGCAGCAGCGGAAGGCGTTCGGCAAGGCGATCTCCCACTTCCAGAACACCCAATTCACGCTCGCCGAGCTCGCGACCCAGATCCAGATCGGCCAGACCTTCGTCGACCAGCTCGTCACCGCCCACGTGCGCGGCGACGACATCGTCTCCGAGGTCAGCATGGCCAAGTGGTGGACCACCGATCTCCAGAAGAAGGTCGTCGGCGAGTGCCTCCAGCTCCACGGCGGCTACGGTTTCATGAAGGAGTACCCGATCTCGCAGGACTACGCCGACGCCGCGGTGCAATCGATCTACGCCGGCTCGAACGAGATCATGAAGGTGATCATCGCGAAGCGGATGGGGCTCGGGGGGTGAGGCGGCGCTCGGACGGCGTCAGTCGGCGCGATCACGCAGCTGGGCGGCGCTGCGGGACAGGAAGGGCGGACTGTAGACGGCTTCCCAGCACCGTCCGTTTCGTCTCAAACACGATCCGTCCAGTAACGCGGATGCCGTTTGGCATGGGCGACGGCGATCACACGGACCGCGGTAGGCAGCTCGATGAAGAGGGCCACGTAGGGAAAGCGGCGCACGAGCTTCCGCCGAACGCCGAGATCCTTGGCGACCCCGAAGGCGGGGCGACACTCGGGGCCGGGCGCGGCGAGTGTACGCACTGCATTCCGGACCTCTTCGAAGAATTGGCGGCCGAGCCCGGGACGCTGCGCTTCGTACCAGCCAACGCCGGCATCGATCTCCTCCACGGCTTCGGGATCGAGGCGAACCGGTTTGGGCATCAACCCTGGAAGCGTGCGAGCAACCGCTGCTCAACGACGTCCCAGGGCTCTCCACCCTCCGGGTCGGCCCACGCCGCGCGGGCGCGGCGCTCGATCTCGGCCGTCCATTCGGGGTGGAGCTCTTCCGCGGCGTCCGAGGGCAAGCTGGCGAGCAGCTTCGCAGCGAGATCGGTACGCTCCTCGACGGAGAGGGTCTGGGCTTCCTCGAGCAGCTTCCGCGCGCGGTCGGTCACGGGGTGGATCGTAGCCGTGGGACGAGCATCGTCGCAACGACTTTCTGGCGGTAGGGAGACGAGTATCGGTCCCGGTTGCACGAGCACCCGATCTCGCAGGACTACGCCGACGCCGCGGTGCAATCGATCTACGCCGGCTCGAACGAGATCATGAAGGTGATCATCGCGAAGCGGATGGGGCTCGGGGGGTGAGGCGACCGCGCCAGCTGTTGCTGGCCCGTTAGATCGTCATCGCGGGCGCTCGTAGCTTCACGCGGCGCGCCGCAGCTCGCAGTCGCTCGTCGAAACAACCGAACGTAACTTCGCCGCCCGCACGCGTGAGCTCGAGGGCCGCAGCGAGGTGCACTGCATCGTAGCCGCGCAAGCCGTGACGCTCGGCGAGGTTGCCAGCCCGTCGGACGAGCGGCTCGCTGACGTCTACGACGTTGAATTCCGCCCATTCCTCGTCCAAATGCTGAACGACCTGTCGCAAACCCTTGGCGTCCAGACCGCCCTCCCGACGCTTCCGGGCGAAGGCTGCCCGCGCCTCGGCATAGGCGATCCTCACGGTGGCGACGGCCGCGGAAGAGTCGAGCGCGCGCATCACCGCAGCGCGGCCAGGCTCGTCGATGTACAGCTTCACGAGCGCGCTCGTGTCGACGTACAGGATCAACGTCGATCCTCGCTGACCATGTCAGAAACGAGACGTCCCCTGCGTTTCGGCTTGAGCGGGGGTCCGGCTCCGGGCTTGCCTGTACCGCGCTGCAGAATTCCACGTTCGGCGAGCCGGTCGAGCAACTCGGCATCTGCGCTTTGTTCGACCGGCACGAGGCGTGCGACCGGTTGGCGGCGGCGATCGCTGATGGTCACGGTATGCCCGCGCGTCACGGCGCGAAGGTGTGCACTCAGCTTGGCGCGGAGCGCGCGGACTCCGACGATTTCCCCGCGGGGTTTCATGTGTGCACGATAATGGACCGCTCGTGACCACGTCAACGAATTCTAGTACCGGTGAGGTCAGCGTGGCCAAGTGGTGGACCACCAATCTCCAGAAGAAGGTCGTCGGCCGGCTTCATGTAGGAGTACCCGATCTCGCAGGACTACGCCGACGCCGCGGTGCAATCGATCTACGCCGGCTCCAACGAGATCATGAAGGTGATCATCGCGAAGCGGATGGGGCTCGGGGGGTAAGTCGGAGCTGGATCGGCGTCTCGGCGGTCCCACCATCGGCATTGACTGGGTGACTACCGGAGACTACCGTGGCGCCGATGAAAGCCGTCGGAGTGAAGCAGCTCAAGGCCCGCCTCTCGGAATATCTCCGGCTCACGAAGGCGGGCGAGACCATTCTCGTCACCGAGCGGGATGAAGTCGTTGCCGAGCTGCGTCCCGCTCGGCGGCAGCGTCTCCTTTCGGAGGATCTCGAAGAGGTGCTCGACGAGCTGGCCGCGGCCGGACATCTCACGCGCGCGAGTCAGCGTAAGCAACGGTGGACGTGGCGAGTCCCCGGCCTCGGTCTACCCGCCGGCACTGCGATGGCCCTCATCGATCAGTTGCGTGAGGAGCGGTAGCTCGCGCCGTGGGAGCCCCCCTCTACGTGGATACCTCCGCGATCCTCCGGGCGGTCCTCGAGTCGGGGACGAGTCCAGAGATCGAGTCGCGCATTCAGGCGGCCCCGGTTCTGGTTACGTCGCGACTGGCACTCGTCGAGTCGTCACGCGCATTGGCACGACTACGCGCCCTGGGCAGCGCGACCGAGGCGCAACTCGCCGATGCGAGTCGCGCGCTGGACGGGTTCTGGACACGTTGCGAGCTATGGGAGCTGGATCGTCCCGTTTGTGATCTTGCGCGGGTGGTCGCACCTGCCACGAACCTGCGCACGCTCGATGCGCTACACCTCGCGACATTCCAGCTTGCGCGCCAGCGACTGGCAGGCTTGGAGCTTCTGACGGCCGACGACCGTTTGCGGGCCGCGGCCGGCAGTCCCTCCTGAGTCGGTCCGCAAGAATGTCGGGCGACGATCCGCTGGCGGTGGTCGCCGAGTGCGTGCAGCTGCACGGCGCATGAATAGTGATCATCCCGAAGCGGGATAGCGTCGGGCGCCGCGCTCCTGCGGCGTCAGTCGGCGCGGTCCGCAGGAGAGTAGCGCTGCGGGACAGAAGGGCGGACCGTAGACGGCCTTTCCGGCAGCATCGCGACCGAGCCCGAGACGTGAAAGCCGCCGAGCAGCACAGCGAGCCCGCGTTGGCGGAAGCGCAGGGCCAGATCGGTGGCGCGGATCATCTGGTTGGTCTGCACGCCGACCAGCGCCACCACAGTACGCGCAGCCGGGTCGCGCCGACATCGAGGGTGAGCGCATGCAGGCAAGCGAGGGTAGTGCTCGGCAGCGTCGCGCGAGGCGGCCCGGGTGTGGTTCGCCGCGCAGGCGCGCCGCGGCTGGGCATCCTGTCCCATCACACGGAATGGGTGCGGGGAGACGGTCGAGCCCTTCGACATCGGGGTGGCGTGTCGGCGTCAGCGCTCGATGCCGAGCTCGCACTCCACGCACGCGAACGCTTCGCCGCCGAGGTCGATCCGCACCTCGACGTCGCGGGTGGCGCCGTCGCGGATGGGGCCCTTCGCCACACCTTGGCCTTTGGCGACCGCGCGGGCGTCGCGCATGGCCGAGCAGGCGATCGTTGCGTCCTTCACGGTCTTCTTGGTGTTGTTGGTGTAACGGACCTGCGCGACGGCCGCGCCGTGCTGGCCATACGATACCCGGACGTCGATCGAAGCGACGGGGCGCATGATGGCGGCCGCCTTTCGGATGCAGGCGGTCGAGACCTTGCCCCAGGTGACGTCGACGCTCTGCTGCTTTTGATCGGCGAGCAGGCTCGATTGGCTGTGCCCGGGACAACCGGGATCGTCGGCTTGGCGGCGATAGCCCGCGAGCGCCCGCATCTCGTCGAGGAACGGCTCGCACGGGGCGTAGGCGCAGAAGCCATCCGGCCCTTTGGGGCACGGGGTCTTGAACCATCCCGCGCTCGCCGGCGTCGACAGTGCCAAGAGGCACACCCACGCCGTCAGCAGCTGCACCCCCACCCCGCCACCCATGCGACTCCCGTAGCAGTCGCGTCGGGAACCACAAGCCACGCGCGAAATCTGGAACGGATCTCGCTTCCTCTCCCGCAGCACCAAACGCCGCACGACCGCGAGGAGCGGGACCACGAAGCCAGCGACGAAGACGGCGACGAAGCACGCGACGAAGCACGCGACGGCGCGCACGAGCACGAGCCACAAAGCCAGCTGAACCCGCCGCGTCCCACCCACGACCCCACCGCGCCGCCCCGTGACCCCCGGACGCGGGGCGGCTTCCCGACCGCTGGCTTTCCTCCCGCGCGATCTCTGACGTAAGGTCCGACCGCTTTTTCTACAAAGCGGAATCGAAAGGCGGGGTGATGAGGCGGCTCTCGTGGACGGTCGTTGTGGGCGCGACACTCTGCGTGGCCGCGGGCTGCGGCGGGGGCGACGTCGTGCCGATCGCGCAGGGCTTCGGCGCCGGCAGCGTGCCGACGTTCGAAGGCCGCGTCGCGACCGCCAATCCCGTCACCGTTCCGCCCGTCGCTCAGCATCCGTTCATGGCGCGGACCGGGTGGAACAGCATGCATAGTGACGGCCCCGCGAGCGACACGCATCGCGAGAGTGGTCCGCTCGGCCGCGACCCGGTGATCACGTCGACGGCGCGCGGGCTGCTCGGCGGCGAGTGCGCGTCGGTGACGTTCGATCGCCAGGGGCGGATCGTCACGGTCTGCACGACGGCGCTCCGCATGCAGCTGCTCGTGCTCGACCCGAAGACGTTCCGCGAGCTCGCGTCCTACGACCTGCCGCCGCGTCCATCGATGAAGTCGCTCTCGATCCGTACCATCACGACCGACACCTCCGGCGGAGCGTATTTCTACTTGGACGACGAGGATCGCGCCGTCGTGGGAACCGCCGCTCGCCAAATTGCCGTCATCAGTCACGACGACACCGGCTTCCACCTCGACCGCTCGTATGATCTCGCCTGGGTCGTGACACCGCCGGGCCGCGACGACGCACTCGTCACCGTGCTCCCGGACTGGAGCGGGCGCTGGTACTGGTTCATCACCCGCCTCGGCATGGTCGGCACCGTCGAGCGCGAGACCGGTCGCGTCGAGACGCGCCAGTTCGAGGGCGAGCGCTTCCAGAACTCCTTCGCCGTCGGGCCCGACGGCGCGTTCGTCGTCACCGACCATGCGCTCTACGCGCTGACCGCCGACCCCAGCACGGGAGCCCCGACGGTGACCTGGCGTGCCGCGTACGACCGCGGCCGCAGACGCAAGCTCGGCCAGATCGACCAGGGCTCGGGCACGACGCCGACGCTGCTCGGCGACCAGTGGGTGGCGATCGCCGACAACGCCGAGCCCCGCCTGAACGTGCTGATCTATCGCCGCGGCCGCGATGTGCCCGACGCCGAGCGCCTCGTCTGCCAGCAGCCGCTCTTCGCCGACGGCGCGAGCGCCACCGACAACAGCTTCATCGGCATCGGCCGTTCGCTCGTGATCGAGAACAACGCCGGCTACGACATCTTTCCGACCATGATGTTCGGCACGACGTCGGTCGGGGGTGTTGCGCGTGTCGACCTGAACGACGACGGCGTCGGCTGCCGTGTCGTCTGGGAGAGCAAGGAGATCTCGCAAACGACGGTGCCCAAGCTCTCGCTGGGGAACGGGCTCGTCTATCTCTATACGAAGCTGCCGAACGCGCCCTGGTGGATCGACGCGTACTATCTGACCGCCGTCGACTTCCGGACCGGCGCGACGGTCTATCGCGCGCGCACCGGCGTCGGCCTCGGCTACGACAACCACTGGGCGCCGGTCACGATCGGCCCCGACGGTACGGCGTACGTCGGGACGATTCGCGGGTTGCTCGCGGTGCGCGACGGTTCGTAGCGATCGGCGCCGATGCTCTTCACGTCGCCGATCTTTCTCTTCTGTTTCCTGCCGATCGTGCTCGTGGTGCATGGGCTGTTGCCGCTGCGGCTCCGCAACGCGTGGCTGCTGCTCGCGAGCCTCTGGTTCTATGCCTGGGGCGAGTGGCTCTTCACGCTCGTGTTGCTCGCGGCGATCGGGTGGAACTGGGGACTGGGGCTCGTCGTCGCGCGCACGCGGCAGGGACGCGCCGGGACATCGGTGTTGGTGCTCGCGGTTGCGAGCAACGTCGCCCTCCTCGCCGTCTTCAAGTACGGCAATTTCGTCGTCGACAATCTGAACATCCTGCGGGCGTGGCTCGGGACGGCCCCCGTCGCGCTGGCGCCGATCGCGCTGCCCCTCGGCATCTCGTTCTTCACGTTCCACGCGATCAGCTACGTGGTCGACGTCCATCGCGGCGACGCGGCGCCGCAGCGGAATCCGCTCGATCTCGCGCTCTACTTCCTGCTGTTCCCGCATCTGATCGCGGGCCCGATCGTGCGCTGGCACCACGTTGCGCGGCAGATCGTCGCCCGCCACGTCGAGCGCGCGGAATTCGCGCTCGGCGTCCGGCGCTTCATCGTCGGCCTCGGCAAGAAGATGCTGATCGCCAACACGCTCGCGGTGCCGGCCGACGCGCTCTTCGGGCTGCCGCCCGAGCTCCTCGGTGTCGGGACCGCCTGGCTCGCCGTCGCGTGCTACACGCTGCAGATCTACTTCGACTTTTCCGGCTACTCGGACATGGCGATCGGGCTCGCGCACATGCTCGGCTTCACGTTTCGCGAGAACTTCGACCATCCGTACGCGGCGCAGTCGATCCGCGAGTTCTGGCGGCGCTGGCACATCTCGCTGTCCACCTGGTTTCGCGACTATCTCTTCATTCCGCTCGGCGGGAGCCGGTGCGCGGAGCCTCGGGTCTATGGGAATCTCCTCGCCGTCTTCGTGCTCTGCGGCCTCTGGCACGGCGCCAGTTGGACGTTCGTGCTGTGGGGGCTTTTCCACGGCGCCTTCCAGATCCTCGAGCGTGTCGGCCTCGACGGCCTGCTCGCACGGTCGTGGCGTCCGGTGCGGCATGGCTATGCGGTGCTCGTCGTCGCGTGCGGATGGGTCTTGTTCCGGGCCGACACGGTGGCGCACGCGCTCGCCGTCTATGCGGCCATGCTCGACCCGATGCGCGCGGAAGGCTCCGGTGACAGCGTCGCGGTGCATGTCGATGCGACGGTCCTGACGGCCATGCTCGCCGGCGTGCTGGCGGCGATGCCGCTCGCCGACTGGGTGCGGGCGTGGCGGGCGCGCCTGATCGCGCCGACCGCGACGACCGGCGCGCGTCGGCTCGACGGAGCGCTCGCGCTCGCGGAGCTCGTCGCGCTCGTCGTGCTCTTCGTCACGTCCGCCGCGGCGTCCGCCGCGCACACCTACAACCCCTTCATCTATTACCGCTTCTGATGATGCCGAGTGGGAACGACGGTTCGACGACGATGCGGCGGGCGACCGATCTGGCGCTCGTCGTGCTCTTCCTCGTCGGGATCACGGTGCCGCTGATCGGGCTCGTCGGCGGTATCGATCCCAACCAGATCGCGGGCGAGAATCGCCGCCTGGCCGCGCCGCCCCGGCTCGGTCCGGGCGGTGTGCGCGAGCTCCGTCGCCAGACCGACGAGTGGTTCGACGATCACTTCGGGTTTCGGTCGACGCTCGTGGCGACGTACGGCCGCATTCAGTTCGGCCTCTTCGGCGGCGGGTCCACCCGCGACGTCGTCGTCGGTCGCGACGGCTGGTTGTTCTACGCGCGCGAGCACACCATCGAAGGCCACTGCGGGCTCTTGCCGCCGTTCACCGCCGCCGAGCTCACCGGTTGGCAGCAGAAGATCGAGCAGCGCCGCGATTGGCTGGCGGCGCGCGCCATCCCCTACGTGCTGGTCATCGCGCCCGACAAGGTGACGATCTACCCCGAGATGTTGCCGCCGGCATGGCAGTCGACGTTCGGCCCCACCCGCACGGATCAAGTCCTGGCGTGGATGGCGGCACACTCGACGGTCGAGATCATCGATCTGCGGCCCGTGCTGCGGGAGGCGAAAGCGCGCGACCGCGTCTATCACCGCACCGATTCGCACTGGAACGACATCGGCGCGTTCGCGGGCTATCGCCGGATCGCGGCGTGGCTGCACCCGAAGTTCCCGCCGCTCCGTCCGCTCACGCCGACGGACGTTCGGCGCGAGGAGACGGTCGGTGTGGCCGGGGACTTGGCCGGCCTCCTCGCGATCGTGGCGTACCTGCGCGAGGAGCGCATCGCGCTCGTGGCGACCACGCCGTCGTCGTGTGTGCCGGTCGCACTGACGCCTTTGATGGCCGCGCATGAGCGTTGGTACGTCGAGGCCTACGAATGTCCGGAGGCCGGCGTCGGCCGCGCGGTCGTGATCCGGGACTCGTTTTTCGACGCCCTGCAGCCCTACTTCACGGGACATTTCCGGCGGGTCGTGTACGTCCGGCACATGTTCGCGTCCGCCCTCATCGCCGCGGAGAACCCCGACGTCGTCGTCGAGGAGGCGATCGAGCGCGTGTTCACTCGCACGACCGACCTGCTGGAGAGCGACCTCCCGGGCGGTTGAATGCGACCGCGCTGCTGTTCGACCGCGTTCCGAGTCTTTCACCGGCCGGGCAATGGGTCGAACGTGGTTTGAACTAGCCAGACGGGTGGTCTAGCTTCCCCGCGGTTCACGATCTTCACACCGGGCTCGCATTCAGCGCGCGCCGCTCATCACGAGAGGTTCCCATGGCCGATCTCGAACAGTTCCGTGCCGACACCCGCCAGTGGCTCGAAAAGAACGCCCCGGCGGAGATGCGGACGCCGCCGAAGTCGCAGGACGAGATTTGTTGGGGCGGCCGCAAGGCCGCCTACCCCCCGCCCGTGACGCGCTGGCTCGCCATCATGGCGGAGCGCGGCTGGACGGCGCCGATGTGGCCGAAGGAGTACGGCGGCGGCGGTCTCTCGAAGCAGGAAAACAAGATCCTCGCCGAGGAGATGGCGAAGCAGCACCTCCGGCCGCCGCTGATCGGCTTCGGTCTTTCGATGATCGGACCGCTCCTCTTGCAGGAAGGCAGCGACGAGCTCCGCAAGGAGCACCTGCCGAGCATCATTCACGGCAAGATCCGCTGGTGTCAGGGTTACTCCGAGCCCGGCTCGGGCTCCGACCTCGCGAGCTTGCAGACCAAGGCCGTCCGCGACGGCGACACCTACGTGCTGAACGGCCAGAAGGTCTGGACCTCCTACGCCGACAAAGCCGACTGGATGTTCATCCTCGTTCGCACCGACTTCCAAGCGGCCAAGCACAACGGCATCACGTTCCTCTTGATGGACATGACCTGGCCCGGCGTCAGCGTGAAGCCGATCAAGCTCATCAGCGGCACCTCGCCGTTCTGCGAGACCTTCCTCTCCGACGTGCGCGTGCCGGTGACGAACGTCGTCGGCCAGGTGAACGCGGGTTGGACGATGGCGAAGGCGCTGCTCGGCCACGAGCGCACGATGATCGCCGACGCGTTCAAGGAGCGCGACGACGCGCGGAAGCTGATCGATCTCGCGAAGCGGCACGTCGGTGAGGACGGCGGCAAGATCGCCGACCCGCACATCCGGGACCGCGTGGTGCAGGTGGAGATGGATCAGGCCGCGCTCGACCTCACGCTCTCCCGCTCGCGCGACAGCATGAAGGCGGGCCACAAGCCCGGCGCCGAGACGTCGATCTTCAAGTACTACGGCACCGAGCTCAACATGCGCCGACGCGAGCTCCTGGTCGGCATCTGCGGACCGCAGGGTCTCGGCTGGGAAGGCCCGGGTTTCGCGCCGGACGAGCTCCAGATGACGCGCGACTGGCTGCGCTCGCGCGGCAACTCGATCGAGGGCGGCACGTCGGAGATTCAGCTCAACATCATCGCCAAGCGCGTGCTCGGCCTTCCGGATTGAAAGGTTCCCCATGGATTTGGTTCTGAACGAAGACCAGGAGCTGTTGGCGCGGACGGCGCGCGAGTTCGTGAGCGGGCGCTCGTCGCTGCGGCGCATTCGGCAGCTGCGTGACGCGAACGACGCCGACGGCTTTTCGCGCGATCTGTGGGGCGAGATGGCGGCGCTTGGCTGGCTCGGCATCGTGATCCCGGAGGATCTCGACGGCGCCGGGCTCGGCGCGATGGATCAGATGGTCGTGCTCGAAGAGCTCGGCCGTGGGCTCATGCCGGAGCCGATCCTCTCGACGGTCCTGCTCGGCGCCAACGCGCTGCTGCTCGGCGGCAGCGCCGCGCAGAAGAAAGCGCACCTCCCGAAGGTCGCCGCCGGCGCGCGGCTGCTCACGGTCGCGTATCAAGAGGCGACGAGCCGCTACGACCTGAACAAGGTCGCGACCAAGGCGACCAAAAGCGGCAACGGCTGGACGCTCTCGGGCGAGAAGATCCAGGTGCTCGACGGCCACGTCGCGGATCAGCTGATCGTGAGTGCGCGGACCTCGGGCGCAGCCGGTGACGCCAAGGGCGTCACGCTGTTTCTCGTAGCAGCCGACACGCCGGGCGTCACGATCGAGCGCCAGGCGCGCATCGACAGCCGGAACGTCGCGCTCGTCCGCCTCGACGACGTGAAGGTCGACGCCGATGCGGTCGTCGGCACCGTCGACGAGGGTGGCGCGCTGCTGGCGCGCGTCGTCGACCGCGCCACGATCGGTCTCTGCGCCGAGATGCTCGGCGCCATGCAGGCGGCGTTCGAGATGACCAACGCGTATCTGAAGACGCGGCTCCAGTTCGGCGTACCGATCGGGAGCTTCCAGGCGCTCAAGCACCGCGCCGCCAAGATGTACATCGAGCTCGAGCTCGCGCGCTCGACGGTCATGGGCGCGCATCGGGTCCTCGACGAGCAGAAGGACGACACAGTCATCGCCAAGCTCGCGAGCCTCGCCAAGGCGCGCTGCTCCGACGCCTTCGTGCTGATCGGCAACGAGTGCGTCCAGATGCACGGCGGCATCGGCGTCACCGACGAGGCCGACATCGGCTTCTTCTTCAAACGGGCGCGCGTCGCGGAGATGACGTTCGGCGATGCGACGTTTCATCGCGACCGCAGCGCGAAGCTCGAAGGGTATTGAGTAGCTCGTCGCCGCTCGCCGCGCTCGCTGCGCGCATGGAGGCGGGCGGCGCCAACCTCACGGTCACGACGCCGGACGGGGCGTCGATCGCGATCGGCGCCGACCCGACCCGTACCCGGGTCGTCTTCAAGAGCGCCGGCGCGGTCGCGGCGTTGCAGCGCGGCGATCATCTGGCGCTCGCCGAGGCGTATCTCCACGGCGAGCTCGACCTCGCGGGCGATCTCCGCCAGGCGCTCTTCGTCACCGACTTCCTCGACATGGGCCGGCGCTCGCGGCTGCGCGAGGCGCTCAACTGGTTGCGCTACATGGTCGATCGCCGGCGCTTCGACCGTGCCTCGGTCGCGGCGCACTATGATCGGCCACCCGAGTTCTTCCTCGCGTGGCTCGATCCGTCGCGGTCGTACACCCACGGCTTCTACGCGTCGGAGGCCGACGACCTCGCGTCGGCGCAGCGCCGGAAGCTGCAGTACGCGATCGACGCGCTCGGGCTCACGAACGGGTCGGAGGTGCTCGACGTCGGCTGCGGCTGGGGCTCGTTGCTCGAGCACGCCGGACGGCAGGGCATTCGCGTCCACGGGATCACGCTGTCGCGCCAGCAGCACGACTTCGTGGCCGCGCGCATCCGGACCGAGCATCTTCCCTGCACGGTGACGCTCGTCGATTTCTTCGACTACGTGCCGCCGCGGCCGCTCGACGGCGTCACCTTCATGGGCAGCCTCGAGCACATTCCCGACTATCGCTACGTCGCGCAGTTCGCCGCGCGCCACCTGAAGCCGGCCGCGCGGCTCTACGCCGACTTCGTGACGACGCGCGAAGGTCGCCTCGCCGGAGCGTTTCTGCGGAAGTACATCTTCCCGGGCGTCACCGGGTACGTGGAGGTCGGGCGGCTCGTGTCGGACCTCGTCGCCGCCGGATTCAACGTGGCTGAGCTCGGTGACGACACGGCGAGTTGCGCCGCCACGGTGCGGGATTGGGCGCTGGCGCTGCAGCGGGATGGCGAACGCCTTGTGGAACGCCATGGTGCAGTCCCAGTTCGCGCCTTCCTGCTCTATTTATGGAGCTCGCATCACTTCCTGGCGACCGAACGGACCCAGGCCTACCACCTGGTCGCCGACCGCCGGCCGGGCGGGGGCCAAGTTACGACTTGATCCTTGGGGCTCCGAGCCCATAGTCTGCGGCCGACGCGGCTCCGGCGGCATGTCGGCCCCATCCGCACTCCCGAAGCACCGCACCGAACGCACCTAAACTTTCCCCCCCACAGTAAGGACACGCACGTGAGCCTTCTTCTTCGTTACCGCACTTTTCATGCTCTCGTTCTTGCGATTGCGCTGGTCGGCATTCGTCCCGACACCGCGCGCTCCGGGTGCGACCTGATCCCGCAAGCGCAGCCGATCTTTCGCGGTTCGCTCGGATCGCTGGATCGGCCGTTCGCCGGCCCCGGCGATTTCGTCGAGCTGCACGTGCGGCCGACCATCTGCGACCAGGCCTCGCCCGGGTTGCCGGTGAGCGTCGACGACGTCGTCGTGACGTTGCTCTTCGAGCCGATCAACGGACCGAAGCGCGCCGTCGTGCTGACGACGCAGTCGTGTGCCAACGCGACGCTGGTCCAGAGCATGGCCACCTGCGACGCGGCGCCGAACGTGAGCGGCGTCACGTGCGTCCAGATGAACGCGACGGGTCCGACCGACATGGACATCGTCGAGCGCGACAGCATCCCGCGCCTGCGCTTCCGCTTCCCCGACACGACCGCGATTCTCGGCGCCGGCGCGCCCGACCGCACGCTCGCGGGTCCGGTGACGATCGCCGTCAGCTCGCTCACCCAGACGACGCTACCGTGCGGCCTCGCGAGCTCGACGTGCTCGCAACAAGCGGCGGCGCTCGGCCTCACCGCCTGCGTCGATCAGCTCTTCGCCCGTGACGGTACCTGCAACGCCAGCCTCGACGCCACGTTCGCCGATTTCACGGCGTTGCCGCCGCCGAGCGACTACCAAGCGTCGTGCTTCGCCGAGAGCCCGCCCTGCACCGCGACCGCCGACGAGACCCGCCTCACGCTCGATCGCGCCGGCAACATCCTCGTGCCGGTCTTCTGGCAGGGCGTCGTCATCAAAGATGGCGACCAGCCGGTGCCGCGCCTCTTGCGCGCGACGATCGCGCCGCCGGTGCCGGTGGTCATCCCGAGCGCCACGTTCGTGACCTCGCTCACGACCGAAGGCCAGCGCCTGCCGCCGATCTTCGAGCCGCAAAGCGATCCGACGCAGACGACGACCGACGCGCTCTCGTTTTTCGGCACCGTCGACGTGCGCCAGACCGTGCTCCGTATCGCGCACCGCCGCGGCGTCTGTCAGGGCGGCACCGAGGACGGTAAGGACTGCAACGGTGACCTCGACTGCAACGGCAACACCTGCGCCGACGTCTGCGTCGGCGGCACCAACGATCGCCTCACGTGCGGCGACGACGGCGATTGCCCGGGCGGCCGCTGCGCCGACCTCTTCGATGCGAGCGCGTTCGCGGCGCTCGCGAACGACGGTGGGGCCGTCGTCATTCCACGCGCGACGCCGACCGGCATCGAGGGCGTCTGCCAAGCGGGCGACCACGCCGCGTGCACCAGTGACGCGCAATGCACGGCCGCGGAAGACGCGTGCGTGCTCTACGCCCTCGAAGCGCAGAACCCCGTCTCGCTCGACAGCCTCGGCACCAGCACCGACCAGCTCTTCGTGTTGACCGGTCCCGAATCGGTCGACGGCGTCGACCGCAACGGCGACACCGACACCACCGATTTCGTCGTCACGCTGAACGAGCGCGCGACCGGCCAGACGTTGCCGCTCGGCGCCGCCAACGGGTTCAATCCCGACGGCAGCGCGCTCCCGCAATGCGGCATCCCCGGGACGCCGGAGTCGCGCCCGGTCTACGTCGCGGATCAGAACGGCTTCCAACTGCCGGCCGTCGCATTCGAAGACGACGTGGCGGCATTCCTCGAGCTCGAAGCCGGTGAGAACGTCTGCGACGAGAACGGCGACGGCGATCGCGCCGACGCGATCCTCCGCGTCTTCACGCTCGGCAGTGGCGATCTCAGCAGCCTGATCAACCCCCCACGCGCGATCGACCCCGCGCCGCTCGTGAACGGCCAGCCGCTCGCGATCTCGAACGGGCGGGTCTTCTTCCGCACCTCCGAGGCCGAGTCGGGCTCGCAGGTGACGTCGCTCGCCAGCATCGACTCCGAGACCCAGGAGGAAGGCGAGCAACGGACGTTCTCGGGCGCCGACATCTCGCGCGATGGCAGCATCGTCGTGTTCGTGAACGCGGGGCCGATCGGGGGCACGTCCAACGACTTCAACGGCACGCCCGACGTCTTCGTCCGCGACCGCAACGACGGCACGACGACGCTCATCAGCCGTCCCGAGAGCGGCGGGCTGTCGGAGGGTTTCGGTGCCGACGGTCGCGTCTCGGTTTCCGGTAACGGCCGCTACGTCGCGTTCGCGAGCTACAACAATGATCTCGTCCCCGGTGACACCAACGACTGCGGCGGCGATCCCCAAACCTGCAGCGACGTGTTCCTCGTCGATCGCTCGTCCGGCGCGATCGAGCGCGTGAGCGTCGGCCCCGGCGGGTTGGAGGCGAACGGCAACTCGCGCTTCCCGGTCGTCTCCGATGACGGCCGCTACGTCGCGTTTGTCAGCTCGGCCACCAACCTCCTCGGCCCGGGCGTCGACACCAACGGCATCCCCGACGTCTTCTGGCACGACACCTGTCGCTCGAACGGCTTCCCGCTCGACTGCGCGCAGCGCACCGAGCGCGTCAGCGTCACCGATGACGGCCAGGAGGCGACCGGCATCGACAGCGCCCAGCGCCACATCGACATGTCGGCGGACGGGCTGATCGTCGCGTTCGACTTCGACAGCGACAACCTGCCCTTCGGCGGCGACAATGGCCTCGAGACCGCGGTGTACGTGCGGAACCTCGGGACCGGGCGTACCCAGCAAGTCTCGTTCGGGCAGTTCGGCCGATCGCCCTCCCTCTCGTCGGACGGGCGCTTCGTCGCGTACGAGGACACCGTCGGCTTCTTCGGGCGCGCGACCACCGACATCGCGGTCTTCGATCGCACCGTTGGATCGCTTCAGCTCGTGAATCACCTCCCCGACGGCTCGCTGCCGGCCGAGTCGTCCTACGAGCCGAGCATCTCCGACGACGGCCGCTATGTGCTCTTCGCGAGTGACTCGCCCGATCTGCTCGGGCCCGGCCGTGACACGAACGGCATCACCGACCTCTTCCTGCGCGACCGTACGCTCGGCCAGACCGATCGCCGCAACGTTTCGACCGCCGGCGTCCCGTCGAACGACAACGCGGGCGTCCTGTCCGGGCGCCTCTCGCCCGACGGCACCCGCACCGTGTTCGTCACCGGCTCGGCGCAGATGCTCGACGGCAACGCCGACACGAACGACGTCGCCGACGTCTTCGTGCGCGAGCCCGTCAGCGGCCGCCGTCTCGTCGAGCTTTTCCCCGACGGCGTGCTCGACGACGTCGTGCTCGAAGTCCTGGATACCACCTTCTCGCGCGGCGCGGTGCTGAGCCCGCTGACGACGCTCTGCCCGGCGGGCGAGGTCGTGACGGCGTTTGGCCGCACGGCGTTCCTCCGGCCCGAAGTTTCCCCCGACGTCGGCACGGTGGAGTGTCCGGGCGGGTCCCTGAACGGCGACACCGATCTCTTCGATCAGGTCGTGCAGCTCTGGACCGGCAGCGGTCCGGTCCTGAATCTCCAGCGCGCCGGCACCGCGGTGGCGCTCGGGGAGAAGTACGTCGCCGCGATCGTCCCGGAGAGCGGGCAGGGCTCCGCCGACCAGAACAACGACGAGGATCTCTCCGACGGCGTCGTCCAGGTCTACTCGATCGCGGGCGGCGCGTGGACGCAGACCTCCCAGTCGGCCACCAGCATCCGCTTCTGCGGCAACGTCCTCGCGCTCACTACGTCCGAGCTCCAGCAGGACAAGGACCTGAACGGCGACCTCGACATGCTCGACGTCGTGCTGCAGCTCTACGTCCCCGAGTCGGGACGGCTCATCAACCTCGGCGAGGCCGTCGACGAGCTCGTCTGCAATGACCAGATCGTCGCGTTCCGCACGTCCGAGATCGATCAAGGGAACGAGGACCTGCAGGGCGGCACGCAGGGTGGCAGCGAGCCCCCCGTCCCGCCGACGAGCGTGATGCAGGGCTACGTCATCGGCCGGCCGGAATGTCTCGCGGCCGGTGCGCCCGCCGACTGCCTCCGCAACAGCTTGCAAGAGGCGACGCCGTGCAACGAGGAAGCCTGCGATCCGCGTGTGCCGTACAAGGTCACCGACTGCACGGTGAAGTTCCTGACGGTGGAATGCCTCCAGCGTGGGACCTTGGCCGATCCCTTCTGCGAGACCGGCGGCTTCAGCACGGACCTGAACGGCGACACGCCGCCTGATGCGCGCGACGTCGTGATCCAGGTCTTCGACGTCTGCACCGGCAAGGTCACGGTCGTCGGCACCTTCGACGGCAACGGCGATCCGTTCCTGTCCGACGATGACGACGGACCGGGCGGCGTCATCTATCCGGCCTCGGGCCGCTGCATCGAGACGCTCGGCGGCACCTGCGAGACCAACGCGCAGTGCCTGACCGGCGCGTTCTGCGACGAGAACACCTGCAAGCGCGACCACCGTACCTGCGCCAACGCCTTGGACTGCCCGCCGACGGTGCCGTGCGAGACCGGCGCGCGCGGCAACATCATCGCCGCGAGCCCCGACACCGACCAGGACGGCGTGCCGGATCACCTCGACAACTGTCCCGATGCGGCGAACCCCGATCAGGTCGATACCGACGGCGACCGCGCCGGCGACGCGTGCGATCTCGATTGCGTGACGTGTCCGGGCGCCACGGCGACCCCGCCGCCGACCGCCGTCACGCCGACGCCGCAGCCGACGAGCACGACGGCGGCGACCGCGACGCCGACGTCGACCACCGGACCGGTCACGCCGACGCCGACCCTCACGTTGCCCCCGAGCCCGACGCCCGGACCGACGCCCGCCGGGCTCGATCCGTTCCATTGCTACGGGGTGCGCGCGCCGAAGGCCAAACCCGGCGTCGACGTGACGCTCGTCGATCGCTTTGGCTCGACCACGGTCGGCGTCAGCGAGCCGCGCCGCGTCTGCAATCCGGCCGACGTCGCCGGCAGCGACCCGACGGCCCCGACGCATCCGGGCCATCTCCTCGGCTACCGCATCCGCCGGAGCGGCCCGATCGTCACGCTCCCGAAGCGCCAGCAGATCACGAATCGGTTCGGCACGATCAGCGTCGACCTCGTGCGCCCGGAGCTCTTGCTCGTCCCGAGCGCCAAGAGCCTCACCGGCCCACCGCTGCCGCTCGATCCGGTCACCGTCGATCACTTCCAGTGCTACCGCATCACACGCGCCCGGACGCGCGTGAAGGATCTCGCGGTCGTCGATCAGCTGGGTGCGCTCGGCATCGACGTGAAGCGCCCCCGCCGGCTCTGCGTCCCCGTCGACAAGAACGGCGAGACGCCCGGCGCCGGTCAGCACAGCGCCGCGCTCACCTGCTACGACTCCCGCGTCGCGAGCTCGTCGCTGCCGTTCGTCGGCCCGCATCACCTCTTCGTTGCCAACCAATTCGGCGCGCTGACCCTGGATCGGCTGCGGCCGGCGGAGCTCTGCGTGCCGTCGTTGGCGCCGTGAAGCCGGGCGATAGGTCGGTCGACAGCTCCGTAGCCTGAAAGACTCGGCCCCCTCGTTCGTCTCCGAACGGGGGGTGCCGATGCGATCGTCGTGGTCCGGCTGGGGCGAGGGACAGGAAACCGAGAGCGACGAGACGGCGTCGGCGCTGGCCGACCCGCGGTTCGGGGTGCTCTTCGTGTTCTACCAACGCGACCCCGTGTATGCGCTCGGCCTCGCGGCGCTGTCGGCCGCCGCGAAGCAGGCGTTCCCGGATCTCCGCTGCCACCTGCTGCCGCTGTTTCCCCACGACACGGTCGCAGACACGGTGCGGACGGCGCTTGCCCTCCGTCCCGGTCTCATTGCGGTGTCGGCGATGTGGCCGACGTGGCTGCCGGCCGTCCCGCACCTCCGGGCGCTCAAAGCGGCGCTCCCCGCCGTGCCGATCGTCGTCGGCGGCTAGCGGACCGTTTCCCCGCCGCGCTTCTCCCACAAGCTGTCGATTGGCGTTTCGTCACCGGCTCGGACTCGCCTGATGAGGTCGACGAGCGGCCGCTCGCCGTCACCCGTGCACACGAAGCTCCGGCGGCAAGCTGGCGCGCCCTTCGATGTGGTACTGGCGGTGATCGAGGATCTCGTCGCTGCGGATGCGGCAGCGAGATTGCGGTACCGTGCGTGACGCGCGCGTGGATCGCGGAGCGCTTGCGCGTGGGTTTATCCGAGCTGGGATTTCGCGCGTCGGATGCTATGGCACCGGGCCATGATTGCTTCAAACGAGAGTCGTCTCCCGCGCCGCCAGTTCACGACCGTCTTTCTCTTGTCGCTCGGTGTCCTGATGTTTCAGATCGCCCTCGGACGGATCTTCTCGTTCACTATCTGGTACCACTTCGCGTACATCTCCGTGAGCTTGGCTCTCCTCGGGTTCGGCGCAAGCGGATCGATGCTGGCGGCGTTTCCGGGGCTTGCGGGCCGCTCGATCGATCGCACCATCGGGATTTGTTGTGCGTGTTGCGCGGTCGCGGCGCTGCTCGTCTTGTTGGTCGTGGGCGGCGTGCCACTGAGCCCATTCGACGTGCTCAAAAGCCCGACGCAGTTCGCGACGCTCGTGCTGTATTTCGCAGCGGTGTGCCTACCGTTCTTTTTTGCCGGGCTCGCCATCACGATCGCGCTCCAAGCGGCCGGACGCGAGGTGCATCGCCTCTACGCCTGGGATCTCGCGGGCGCCGGGGCCGGATGTGCGCTCGTCGTGACCTGCATTGATCAGTTGGAGACGCCGCGCGTGCTGCTCCTGGTGGCCGTGATCTTCGCCGTGGCCGGCGTGATCGCGGCCGGCGGGCGCGCGACCCGGAGAACCCGCAACTTCAATCTGGTGTTGGCCGTCGTGCTGCTCGCCCTTGTGGGGCCGCTTCCGATGAAGCTCCCCTTCATCCCGAGCCGGGACAAAGACATTTACGTCGCGATGCTAGTCCCCTGGAATTGTGGTTCCTAACAAAAGTCTGGTCACTGGCCATGTACCTGCTGCGTACGGATCCCGAACCG
>ENA-ORBV01003205-ORBV01003205.1-microbial-mat-metagenome-genome-assembly--contig:-NODE-3205-length-33230-cov-9.575725_pt1 | contig 33230 bp, 26 predicted proteins | sample MGYA00237777_ERZ505514 | MGnify/ENA primary metagenome ERZ505514 (study PRJEB26160, sample SAMN06269048) | microbial mat metagenome | isolation source: Oligotrophic lake microbial mat | place... | reverse complement strand
TCTACTGGACCCAGGAGTACTTCATCGGGGCCTTCAGTGATCCGGTCCTGGAGGTCGGTTACAACAACTCCGTCGCCGCCAGCACCTTCAACTTCACGGGATTTAGGGACCCTACGGAACCGACAGACGCGACCCCGGACCCCTTCACCTTCGTCAGTCAGGTCAATGTCGCGGTCTCGTCACTGGTCACGTCAGCACCGGTAACCATCACCGGCATCAACATGGCGACCCCGATCTCGGTTAGCGGGGGTGCGTATTCCATTGGCTGCACGGCCACCTTCACGGCATCACAAGGCTCGCTTTTCAACGGCCAGACGGTGTGTGTGCGCCAGACCAGCTCCGCCTTGCCAGCCACGGCAAAAGCCGCCGTACTGACTGTCGGCGGAGTCCTGGATGCGTTTATCGTTACCACGGGCCCACCGGACGCGATTCCAGATCAGTTTACCTTTGTGGACAAGGTCGATGTCCAGGAAGGCACCGTGATTACCTCGGCTCCGGTGACCCTCACGGGGTTCAATATCCCGACCACTATCTCGGTGGTGGGTGGCACCTACTCGATCGGCTGCGGGGCGAACTTCATCGGGGCGGCGGGCAGCATCGGGGTCGGCACGAGCGTCTGCGTCAGGCATACCAGCGCGATTAGCCAGACCACCCAAACCAACACGACCCTCGCCATTGGCGGGGTCAGCGACACGTTTACCAGCACGACCGTCGTGACCTTCGCCACCCGGAATGATTCCGCCACGACGCTTGTGAACACGCCGGTGCAGATCAACGTTCTCAGCAATGACATTGGCTATGCCAACCCCGTGACCGTGAGCATCGCCACCCTGCCCACCCACGGCATGGCTGTGGTCACCGGATCGCCGGGCATCCAGGCAAACGTGCGCATCACCTACACGCCGACTCCCGGCTTCCAGGGAACCGATACCTTCGTCTACGCGGTGGACGATAGTGTTCTGTCGGGCACGGCCACTGTCACGGTGGCGGTGACCAGTGACGCGGATGGTGACGGTGTCCTGGATAGCGTGGATAACTGCCTGGGTTTGTCGAATGCCGACCAGCGCGACACCAACGGCGACGGCTACGGCAACATCTGCGACCCGGACTTCAACAACAACGGCATCGTGGACTCCCAGGACGGTGCGCTCCTGAAGACGCGGTTCGGTTCGACTACCCACCCCGACCAGGATCTCAACGGCAACGGGATCGTGGATTCCAATGACGGGGCGCGGCTCAAGGCGAAGTTCGGCAAGGCGCCGGGGCCATCGGGCCTGCACCCCTGAGGGAGACGCCCCGCTGCGCAAACGACGTCATTCATGAGATTCGACTTCCGACGAGTTGACCAGCTGCCACGCCTGGCCTGGTGTGCAACGCTCACGCGAGGCCATGATTCGGTCGTCGTCCACCATGGCCCCTGGGTGGAGACGCGCGATGACTGCTTCTTTGAGGCGGCCTGGGACGGCGATTTTCGAGCCGGCCGCTTTGACGAGGCAGCCACGATGCTCGGTACCGGGGCGCGTATAGACGGCGACTTGATCGTCTTCTCGACCGCGACTGACACGGATTTCTATCTTTTCTCCGTGGCGTCCGGTGACACGCTGATCGTCTCCAATTCGCTGGCCTTTGCCATGGTGCAGGGCAAGACCTCGCCCGACATCCGCCATCCCTACTATCTCTACGATTTCTTTGCTCTGCGCCGCACCGGACTCACTCGGGACCCACGCCGGTTGCGCACGGCAGACGGCAAGCGCCTCAACGTGCATATGTACCAGCGCTTCGCCGTGAACCAACGCCTCGACATCGAGGCCCGGGCAATGACCCATCAGCCACTACCAGTAAGTTTCGACTCGCACGTGGCAACGGTCAGGATGACTATGGCGGCAGTGTTTGAGAATGCTGCTCATCCCGGACGCCGGTATCCATTCACCCCAATCACGATGATTTCCAGGGGCTATGACTCCACCGCCGTATCAGCACTTGCCGCCAAACTGGGCTGTCGTCATGCCATCACGTTCTCGACAGGCGAGCTCGGTTACGATGACAACGGCGCGGACAACGCCGCGCGCCTGGGTCTCAGCGTCACAACGTCGAAACAGTTCGACTTCCAGCGGCTACCCGGTCATCCGGAAGCCGAGTTCTGTGCCTCGAATCCATCGGGGTCCGGCATGCTCATCGCCGGCTTGAGCCAGCAACTTGAAGGCAGAATACTGCTCAAGGGCGACTCCGGCGATTTTGTCTGGAGCCTGAGCGAGATCGACGCCGCACGTGATTTGCGTCGCCCGCAGATACGCGCACTGGCTACCGCCTCGATGAACGAGTTCCGCCTGCGTACGGGAACCCTGATTTTCGATGTGCCCGGGATCGGCGCTATTCATAGTACGGCGATTCATGCCCTCAGCAGCTCCCCGGAGATGCGGCCGTGGTCCATCGGCGGAACCTATGATCGGCCCATCCCCCGGCGCATCGCAGAGGAGGCAGGGCTGCCTCGAAACGCCTTCGGACAGGAGAAAATGTATGGCGCCAACCTGGCCGGAGACGAAGACACCCTGAAGCCCGAAACCGTGGCCGACTTCGACAGGTTCTATGCGGCGGCGAATGTGCCCTGGAGTTTTCGCCAACGGCATCGCTATCTGCGCCGCGATACGTTGACTCGCCCTGTCGATGCGCTGCTGGAGTATTTGAGAGATACGCCAGGCGCCGCAAAGCTCTACAAGCGCTTTGCGCCGTGGCTGATGAACGTGACCGCTCACCGCGCCAATGACTGGCGACGTCTATCCCCTTACTTGTACCTCTTTCACTGGGGTTTCGACAAAACAAAGGCGCGTTACGAGTTGTAAGCAGCAATTGCCTCGCCCTTGCTCTGCTTGGTGCCCAGGGCCGGACTTGAACCGGCACGCCCTGTTAGGGGCAACGGATTTTAAGTCCGTAGCGTCTACCAGTTTCGCCACCCGGGCCAGGCGGCATTGTAGGGCGTAGTGTGTGGGTGGAGGCTAGGGTCGGAATCGAACCGGCGTACACGGCTTTGCAGGCCGCTGCATGACCACTCTGCCACCTAGCCGCTGTATTGGCCCCGCGCTGGGCGACGTCGCGCGACGTCCGTGCGGAGGCAGAATCTGGAGCGGGAAAGCGGGCTCGAACCGCCGACCTGTACCTTGGCAAGGTACCGCTCTACCAACTGAGCTATTCCCGCTTGCAAGAACTGCATATGCTACCGGCCAACGCTGCCGTGTCAAGAAAGCGGTGCACCTTCCTGCCGGTCCGGCCAGGCGGCGCGCACATAGCCAAACATCGACCACAGCGTCAGACCGGCGGCAAAAACCAGGAAAACCACGCCAATTTCATAGATGGGCAGGCCCATCAGAGGTGCCGCATACAGCATGCAGGACAGCCCGGTCATCTGCATGATGGTCTTCAGCTTGCCGTACCCCGAGACGGCCACCCGGTGCCGGGTCCCGAGGCCCGCCATCCATTCCCGCAGCGCCGAGACGGCAATCTCCCGCCCGATGATGATGGCCGCCAGGGCGGCGATGGGCACGCGGGGATCCGACTGGACGATGAGAATGAGGGCTGTGGACACGATGAGCTTGTCAGCGACCGGGTCCAGAAAGGCACCAAACTGGGAGGTCTGCTCCAGGCGCCGGGCAACATAACCATCCAGCCAGTCCGTGATGGCCGCGAGGATAAAGATAGCGGCTGCCGCCGGTCGGGCCCAAGGCGACGACCAGTAGAAAGCGATGGCCACCAGCGGAATCGCCGCGATCCGAAACCAGGTCAGGGCCGTAGCAGTGTTGAACTGGGGATACACCCAACCATTCTAGCCGTTGAGCACGCTCCGCGTCGGGGCTGCGGTCCACACCCCCCGGCTCAGGGCTGACCGCCATGGAATTGGTCGTAGATGCGCTGGGCGAGAGCACGACTGATGCCGTGGACCGTGGCCAGGTCCGCCACTCCCGCCTGGCGGATGCCCTGCAGTCCGCCGAATTGCCGCAGGAGGGCGCGCCGCCGCTGGGGACCGAGGCCGGCTATCGACTCCAGGCTCGACGTAATCCCGGCCCGCGCGCGCCGCTGCCGGTGTCCCGTGATGGCAAAGCGGTGAGCCTCGTCCCGGATCTGCTGGATCAGCAGAAGCGCCGCCGAGTCGGGCGGCAGGGTCCGGCCGGCAGAGTCCCCGGGAAACACCAGCTTCTCCTCGCCGGCGCGCCGGTCCCTGCCCTTGGAGACGCCGACCAGGGGCAGGTGGGCCAGCTGGAATTCTTCAAGGACCGCCCTCGCCTTCTCCACCTGCCCAGGCCCGCCGTCGATGAGGATGAGATCCGGCAGCGGCGACTCTCCCCGCCGAACCCGCGCGAACCGCCGCTCCACCACCTGCCCGATGGCGGCGTAGTCGTCTCCCGGTTCGATGTCCCGGATGTTATAGCGCCGATAGTCAGACTTTATCGGCCCGTCGGAGCCGAACACGACACAGGAGGCCACCGTCTCCTTGCCACTCGTGTGGCTGATGTCAAAGCACTCAATACGCCGGGGCACCTCGTCGAGCGCCAGCGCTTCGGCCAGCTTGTCGAGCTGCACCCGCAGCGAGGCACCGGCGGCCAGGCGGCTGGCGAGGCCCTGGGAGGCGTTGGTGGCTGCCATTTCCAGCCAGCGCTTCCGGGTGCCCCTGACCTGGTGCCGGATCCGCACGGGACGGACGCTCCGCGTAGCCAGTGCGGCTTCCAGGATCAGGCTGTCCAGCGGCAGGACCGGCACGAGGATCTCAGCGGGCGGCTGCTCGTGCATGTAGTGCTGCCCGATGAATGCCGCCACGATCTCGTCCGGCTCGGTAGCGGCTGTCACGCGCGGGAACCAGGTGCGGCTGCCCAGCACCCGGCCACCGCGGATCAGGATCACGGCCACGCAGGCCTGGCCCTCCTCCTGATACACGCCGATGACATCCGCTTCGTCAATGCCCTTGCCCGCGATCACCTGTTCTGCCTGGATCCTGCGAATCAGGGTGATCTGGTCCCGGAGCAGCGCGGCTCTTTCGTAGTCAAGAGCACCGGACGCTTGTTCCATCCGGCTGACGAGACCGGCCAAGACAGTCGTGTTCCTGCCTTCCAGAAACAGGATGGCATCCTCAACGTCCCGCCGGTAGTCGGCCTCCGGAATCAGCCCGACACAGGGCGCCGTACACCGCTTGATCTGGTACTGGAGGCACGGCCGGGTGCGATTGGCGAAAAAGGACTCGGAACACTGGCGTACCCGAAAGAGCTTCTGGAGTTGCGCCAGGCTGTCCCGCACGGCGCCGGCGTTCGGCCAGGGCCCGAGAAAGCGCCCCGCTGCCTTCCGGGAGCCCCGATGAAACTCGAAGCGGGGAAACTCCTGCTGCGTGGACACGTAGATCCAGGGGTAACTCTTGTCATCCCGCAGAACGACGTTGAAGCGCGGGTGGTGTTCCTTGATGAGGTTGTACTCGAGCAGGAGTGCTTCCTGCTCGGTGCCGGTCACCGTCACCTCAACCCGTTCGGTCAGGGCCATCAGCGCCTGGGTCTTGGGGTGGTGGGCCTTTCTGCCGAAGTAGGTGGAGACCCGCTTGCGCAGATCCCGGGCCTTGCCGACATACAGGACCGTGTCCCTGCCTGCCAGCATCCGGTACACGCCGGGCCGGTGCGTCAGTGACGCCAGGAACGCCTTGCTGTCAAACGCCTCGTCCATGACCAGCGATCCGCAGGGCGACTTCCATCGCCTGCTCGTAGTTCAGGCGGGGATCGACCTGGGTGCGATAGTCCCTCTCCAGGTCCGAGTCGGTGAGGCCTCGGGCGCCACCGGTGCACTCGGTCACGTGCTCACCGGTCAGTTCGAGATGCACACCACCCAGGTGGGAACCCGCCGCGCGGTGCACCTCAAAAGCGGCATCCAGTTCAAGAAAAATGTTTTCCAGGCGCCGGGTCTTGAGTCCGGACGTGGCCGTCTCCGTATTGCCGTGCATGGGGTCACAGATCCAGACCACGCGCGCGCCCGCCTCGTTCACGGTGGCAATGAGTTCCGGCAGCACTTGGCGAATCCGCGCTGCGCCGAGCCGGTGAATCAGTGTCAGCCTGCCGGGGCGGTTCGCCGGGTTCAGGGTCTGCAACAACCCCCGCAGGGCTGCCGGGCTGGTGTCCGGTCCGATCTTCAGGCCGATGGGGTTGCTGATGCCGCGAAAGTACTCCACGTGGGCGCCGTCGATGTGGCTCGTGCGTACGCCGATCCAGGGAAAATGCGTGGTCAGGTCGTACCAGCCCTGCCGGCGCTCGATAAAGCGCGTCTGGGCCTGCTCATAGGGCAGGTGCAGTCCCTCGTGGCCTGTGAAGAAGTCGACCCGCCGCGCCTGGTCGATGGACTTGCCGGTGAGACTCTCAAAGAAATCGAGGCCGTCGGATACCGTCTGCACGAGACGGTGGTACTGGTCAGCGAGTGGCGAATGCTGAACCCAGTCGAGATCCCAGTTTTCCGGGTGATGGAGATCGGCAAAACCACCGTCGATCAGGGAGCGCACGAAGTTCAGGGTCAGGGCCGAGCGCTCGTAGGCCCGCAACATAAGTTCCGGATCCGGCTCACGGTCCTGCGGGGTGAACGCATTGCGGTTGATGATGTCACCCCGGTAGCTCGGCAGCGTCTCGGCGCCCCGCGTTTCGGTGTCGGTGGAGCGCGGCTTAGCGTACTGCCCCGCCATGCGCCCCACCCGCACCACCGGCCGCTTCAGCCCGGAGACAATCACGACGCTCATCTGCAGCAGGATCTTGAGCTTGGTGACGATGGCGTCCGAGCGGCAGTCGGCAAAAGACTCGGCGCAGTCCCCACCCTGCAGGACGAAAGCCTTGCCGTCGCCGGCCAGGGCCAGCTGGTCCCTGAGGGCATCGACTTCCCAGGAGGTCACCAGGGGCGGCAAACGGGCAAGCTCCGCCATCACCGCCGCGGCGCGTTGCTGGTCTCTGTATGCAGGAATCTGCCCCGCCGTACGGTCCCGCCAGCTGGCGGGGTGCCAGCCGACATTCACTGTTGAATCAATCATGCGCGGTGACTATGCCACAGGGCTTCAGGCGGGGTCATGACGGGTGTCGCTTGGCAACTTCCCACAGGGCGTCAAGTTGCTCCGGGCGGAGCGTCAGCCACTCCAGGCCCTGTTGCCGGACTGCCGCTTCGACGCGCCGGAACCGGGCCTCGAACTTGCGGCTCGCTTGCCGGAGCGCCTGCTCCGGGTCCACGTGGCAATGCCGGGCGAGGCTCGTGCAGGCCAGCAGGAGGTCGCCCACCTCTTCCTCCACAGCGGCTTGCTGGTTCAGGCGGAGGGCAGCGGTTACTTCGTCCAGTTCTTCCCGCACCTTCGCCACCACGCCCTGGACATCGGGCCAGTCAAGACCGACGCGCGCGGCGCGCTTGCCGAGCTTTTCCGCCCGGATCAGTGCGGGGAGTGCCTGGCCCACGCCGGCCATCGCCGACGTGTCACCGCCGCGCCGCTCACGCTCCTCGGCCTTGAGCCCTTCCCAGGCGTCCTTCTGGGCGCTGGCCGTGGCGACGACCGCGGCCCCGAAGACGTGGGGATGCCGACGCACCATCTTCTCGCTGATGGCCGCCACGACATCACCAAAGTCGAACGCCTGGATCTCCTGCGCCATCTGGGCGTGAAAGACGACCTGGAGCAACAGATCACCCAGTTCGTCCCGCAGGTCCGTCAGGTCGTCCCGGTCGATCGCATCCGCGACCTCATACGCCTCTTCTATGGTGTAGGGCGCGATCGAACCGAAATCCTGCTCCCGGTCCCAGGGGCAACCCCGGACCGGATCCCGGAGGGTCGCCATGATCTCGAGAAGAGTGGCTATGTCCCGGCTACTGGTCTGCTTCATTCAACGCTTCCCGCAGTGTGTTCAGTATGTGCGCCGTGGCGCCCCAGATATGGTGCGGACCGTACTGGATCGCGCAGACGGGCACGGTCAGGCCACGCACGGTGCGCTCGCTCCAGACGAGATGCGCAGGGTCCCGCAGGTAGCTCAGCGGCAGCGCAAAGATCTCGGCCACCTCCACCGGGTCGGCCAGTAGCGAAAAGCCAGGCCGCAACAGGGCCACGACGGGGCTCACCGCGAAGCCGGTAATGACGGCGTGGGGGGGCAGATGGCCGACGACGTCAATAAAGGCCGCAGCTATACCCACCTCCTCCCGGGCTTCCCGCAGGGCCGCAGCAACCGTCCCCCCGTCAGCGGCCTCGACCCTCCCTCCAGGGAAACTGATCTGCCCGGGATGATCCCGCAGGTGATCCGTACGCCGGGTCAGCAGAACTTCCCACCCGGTGGGCCGATCAACCAGCCCGACCAGCACGGCAGCGGCAATCAGGGGCTCGGGAAAAAGTTGTAGCGCGATCCCGGCAGGCAAGCGCGCCAGAGCCTCCGCCGGCAGGTCCTGCGGCGGGCGGGTGTGCCTCAGGCGATCGATCAACCGGTCGATCACCTGCCAGTGACCGGCGACTTTAAGACTTGATGCCACCCTTCGTCAGGCCCTTGGCATCCAGCAGCCGGCCAATCTCCTTGCTGGAAAGATCCGTAAGCTCCGCCGCCACCTCGCGAATCGGCCGGCGTTCCGCGTAGGCCTTCTTGGCGATCGCCGCGCCCTTCTCGTAGCCAATAACGGGGTTCATGGCGGTCACGAGGATCGGGTTGCGATCGAGAGTCTCTGCCAGCTTGTCAAGATTGACCTTGAAACCGGCGATGGCCTTGTCGCCGAGCAGGCGGCTGGCGTTCGCCAGCAGCTGAATGCTCTGGAGCAGGTTGTAGGCCACCACGGGGAGCATGACGTTGAGCTGGAAGTTGCCGGACTGGCCGGCGATGACGATGGTCGCATCATTGCCAATAACCTGGGCCGCAACCATGGCGACCGCCTCGGGAATGACGGGGTTCACCTTGCCCGGCATGATGCTGCTCCCGGGCTGGAGCCCCGGCAGTGCGATCTCCCCGAGGCCGGCCAGGGGACCGCTGTTCATCCAGCGCAGGTCATTCGCAATCTTCAGCAGCGCCACTGCCAGGGTCCGGAGCTGGCCTGACAGCTCAACTGCGGTGTCCTGGCAGCTCAGCGACTCAAACAGGTTGGGAGAAATACTGAACTTCACGCGGGTGTTCTCCGTGAGAAGCACGGACACCTTCTTGCCGAACTTGGGATGGGCATTGATGCCGGTTCCCACCGCGGTGCCACCCTGGGCAAGCCGCGTCAGGCGCGGCAGGCAGTCGCTGATCCGGTCTTCCGCGTTGGCAATCTGCTGCGCCCATCCGCCCAGCTCCTGACTCAACCGCACTGGCATGGCGTCCATCAGGTGCGTACGGCCCGTCTTCACGACCGCATCGGTCTCGCGGGCCTTCTTGCCGATCACCCCGCGGAGATGCCTCAGTGCCGGGAGCAGCGTCTCCGAGATCTCCAGCGCGGCGCTGACATGGATTGCGGTGGGCACCACGTCATTACTGCTCTGCCCCATGTTGACGTCATCGTTGGGGTGAACCTCGGCACCCAGGCGTTTCGTCGCCAGCCGCGCGATGACCTCGTTGGCATTCATGTTGGAACTGGTTCCGGAGCCGGTCTGGAAGACATCGACGGGAAACTGCCCGTCGTGCTGACCCTCCGCTACTTGCAGAGCCGCGGTCTGGATGGCCATCGCCTTCCCGCTCTTGAGCAGACCGAGCTCAGCGTTGGCCCCCGCCGCCGCCCACTTGATGAGGCCCAGCGCCCGGATGAAGCCGCGGGGCATAGGCAGCCCGCTGACTGGAAAATTATCCACAGCGCGTTGCGTCTGGGCGCCCCAGAGCGCGTGATCCGGAACCCGTAGTTCGCCCATGCTGTCTCGTTCGATTCGATAACCCTTGCCGGCCATTCCTGCTCTCCTGACAGATAAAAAGGATCCCGCGTGGCGCGGGCAAGCCCACGCTGATCCTCGGTGTTGGTGTATGATTTCTCGCTGAATTATAGGGATTTTCCGTAAGATCGATATGGACCGGGAACCACTTACCGCAATTTCGCCACTCGACGGCCGTTACTCCGCCAAAGTGGAATCCCTGAGGGGCATTTTCAGCGAGTACGGGCTGATCCGTTTTCGGGTTCTGGCCGAGGTCCGCTGGGTCCAGTTTCTGGCCCAGGAGGCCGGTATCGAGGGTCTGGGCCCGCTCTCCCCGGTGGTCAATGACGTGCTCAATAACCTGGCGGAGCGCTTCGGCCCGGACGATGCTCGTCAGGTGAAGCAGATCGAGTTGCGGACCAATCATGACGTGAAGGCGGTCGAGTACCTGATTGCCGAGCGCCTGGGCAATGATGCCGACCTCGGTAGAATCCGGCCGTTTCTGCACTTCGCCTGTACTTCCGAAGACATCAACAACATCGCGTACGCCCTGATGCTTCGGCATGGCCGGGACGATGTGCTTCTGCCCCAGTTCCGCCAGTTGGTGGCGGTCGTCGACACCATGGCGCGCAACCTTGCCGAAGTGCCGATGCTGGCCAGGACCCACGGTCAGCCCGCCAGCCCGACCACGATGGGTAAGGAACTTGCCAACAGTGCCTGGCGGCTCAAGCGCCAGCTGCAGCAACTGCGGGCGGTAGAGACGCTGGCGAAGATGAACGGCGCCGTGGGCAACTTCAATGCGCATCGCGTGGCGTATCCGGCTGTCGACTGGCCCGGCGTGTCCCGCCGCTTCGTCGAGTCGCTGGGCCTGGTCTGGAACCCCTACACCACCCAGATCGAACCTCACGACTGGATTGCCGAGTACTGTCATTGCCTGATCCGATGCAATGTGATCCTGCTGGACCTGGCCCGGGACTTGTGGGGCTACATTGCCATCGGGTACTTCCGCCAACGCAAGGTAGACACGGAAGTGGGCTCGTCGACGATGCCCCACAAGGTCAATCCCATCGATTTCGAGAATGCCGAGGGCAATCTCGGCGTCGCCAATGCACTGCTGGCACACTTCGCCGAAAAGCTGCCTGTCTCCCGCTGGCAGCGGGATCTGAGCGATTCGACCGTGCTGCGCAATCTTGGTGTGGCAGTGGGTCACAGTACCCTTGCCCTCCAGTCACTACTGACAGGTCTGCGCAAGCTCGAAGCTGACGCCCCGCGCATGCGGCTGGAACTGCAGGCAGCCTGGGAGGTCCTGGGCGAGGCCGTCCAGACCGTCATGCGCCGCCACGGGCACGCAGACGCCTACGAGCAGCTGAAGGCCCTTACGCGGGGTTCGGCTATTAGCCGTGAATCCCTCAGGGCGTTCCTGCGCTCCGTCGATCTGCCCGGGACCGAGCGCGAGCGCCTCCTGGCGCTGGCGCCCGAGGACTACACCGGCGACGCGGCCGTTCTCGCCCGCCAGGCCGCCGAGTCAGAGCCCTGAGACCCCGCCTGCGCGGCTTAGTCGTCGCTAAACGTGATCCAGTTGGCACTTCCCGCCGGCGCTGGCTTCGTACAATTCAGCGTGGCCGAGATCAACCCCCCAGACGGAATGCCGACGGAGCGAACCCAGGGTCGCCGCTGGGTGCTGGCAGCCAAGGAAGACACGCTCGCGGCCGCCATCGAGATCGCCCAGGTTGCCCAGCGGGGCCTCGCCATACTTACGCCGGACCTGGAGCCCGGTGTCTACGATCACGAGCGCTTTCTCGAAATCGTCAAACGTCTGGTCCTGGCCAAGCGCTTCGCCCGGGTTCGGGTGCTGATTGCTGAACCCCAGCGCACCATTCGCCTGGGCAATCGCCTGGTCGGCCTCGGCCGACGGCTGAATACCTACATCGAGTTTCGCAATGTTCACGAAGACTACCGGGAGCACCGTGAGGCGTTTCTGCTCGCCGATGACGTCGCCCTGCTCTACAGAATCAACCACGCGCGGTGGGAAGGCATTGCAGACACCTACGAGCCTGCCGTTGCCCGCCGCTACCTCAACCTGTTTGAGGAAATCTGGACGGCCTCCGAAACGTCCCAGGAACTCCGCCAGTTGCGGATCTAGCCCGGGGGGTGCAGCCGCTTGGTGAACGTGGCGAACCCTGATCCCCCCATCTCACTCACGGTTGCGGCTGTCGTTGAGCGCGACGGCATGTTCCTGCTCGTCGAGGAACGTATCGCTGGCCGGCTGGTGCTCAATCAACCCGCAGGACATGTGGAGAACGGTGAAACACTGCGGGCAGCGGTCATCCGGGAGACTCTCGAAGAAACCGCGTTCACCTTCGTTCCGGAGGCGATACTCGGGGTCTATCTGTGGGGGCGCGGCGCCGGCGGGCCACGCTTTCTCCGCGTTGCGTTCTGCGGTCGACTGACCACTCACGACCCCCGGCGAATGCTCGATACGGGCATAGAAAGGGTGCTGTGGCTGCCCCGTTCTGAACTCGTCGCGGGCGCCGGGCGGCTGCGCAGCCCGATGGTGCTCCGGTCTGTGGAGGACTTCCTGAGCGGCATCCGGCAGCCCATCGACCGCTGTGAAGCCATGACGCGGGACCAACTTTTGCTGCAGGCCCTCACGCTCTGAGGTTTCCCTGGGAAATCTCCAGCGGCTGCTAGACTTTGCGCCATGGCCGAGGCTCCCCAGAAACTGGTTATCGTCGGGCTTTCCGGTGGCGTTGATTCCGCCGTGGCCGCCCTGTGCCTCCTCCGGGAAGGCTACCGCGTGCGGGGCTTGCACATGACGAACTGGGAGGACGCCAATGAGTACTGCACGGCGGGTACTGATCTGGCTGATGCACGGCGGGTCGCCGCAGATCTGGGCATCCCCTTGCATGAGGCCAACTTCTCCCGCCAGTATCGTGCTGCAGTCTTCGAGGATTTTCTCCGGGAACTCGGCGCCGGTCGCACACCGAATCCCGATGTGGCGTGTAACAGGCACATCAAATTTGGCGTGTTCCTGGAACATGCCACACGTCTCGGAGCGGATTTCATCGCCACGGGACACTACGCCCGTGTGACCCATGACCCGGAACCGCGGCTGTTCAGGTCCTCTGACCGGGACAAGGATCAGACGTACTTCCTCCACTCGATCGAGCGGGCGGCCCTGGCCAGGACGCTCTTCCCCCTGGGGGCACTTGAGAAGCACGCTGTTCGCCGGCTCGCCCGCGAGTATGGTCTGGCCAATCACGCGAAGAAGGACAGCACAGGCATCTGCTTCGTCGGCGAGAGGCCGTTTCGCCAGTTCCTGGCAGAGCATGTGAGCGGGAAGCCGGGACCCATCCTCAATTCAGCGGGCCAGAAGGTTGGCGAGCACATCGGACTGCCGTTCTACACCCTGGGCCAGCGGGAAGGGCTGAAGGTCGGAGGACGGAATGACAGCCTGCAGTCTCCCTGGTTCGTCGCTGCCAAGGACCTCGCCGGCAACGCGCTGATCGTTGTTCAGGGCAGGGACCACCCGTGGCTGCTGCGGCGGGAGCTGCGCGCCGGCGAAGTTCGCTGGCTGGCCGGTGAGCCGGTCGGCCTCGATACCGGTCTCGAACTCCACGCGCGGATCCGGCACCGGCACCTCCCGACCCGCTGCCACGTCCGCTCCGTCCCGGGCGGCCAGATCGAGGTCGTATTCGCCATGGCACAGCGGACACCAACTCCGGGTCAGTACCTGGTCCTATATCGCGGGGAGGAATGCCTCGGTGGCGGCGTCATTCTGGAATCAGGCGAGATGCAGGCCGCTGCCCTGCCGGCCAATCTGGCCACGGCGTAGCTGGAACCGATCCGCTATAATTTGCATCTCGCGTCCGTGCTGATTCAGAGAGAAAAACCATGGCGAAAATGCTCGATGCAAAGACCACCCTGGCCGTCAACGGCACGGACTACGACATTTATGGCCTCGCCGCGGTCAAGGAGGGCCACGTCAGTCGCCTCCCCTACTCGCTGAAGATACTTCTGGAGAACTTGCTGCGCCATGCGGCGAGCGGCGATGTCCGGGCCGCAGATATCAGCGCCCTGGCGAACTGGGATCCCAAGTCAAAGGACGAACACGAGATAGCCTTCATACCGGCGCGCGTCGTACTCCAGGACTTCACGGGGGTGCCCGCCGTGGTGGATCTGGCCGCCATGCGTGATGCCGTGGTGAAGCTCGGCGGCAAGGCCGATGCGATCAACCCCTTGTCCCCCGCCGAACTGGTGATTGACCATTCGGTGCAGGTGGATAACTACGGAAGCCCAGGCGCCCTCGAAGCCAACACCGTCGTCGAGTTCTCGCGCAACCAGGAACGCTATGGCTTCCTGCGCTGGGGACAGGAGGCCTTCCGCAACTTCAAGGTCGTCCCACCCAACACGGGCATCGTCCATCAGGTCAACCTGGAGTACCTGTCCCGCGTCGTATTCAGTGTTGAGACCGAGGGGCGGCGCGTTGCTTACCCGGACACGGTCGTGGGCACGGATTCCCACACGACCATGATTAATGGTCTCGGCATCCTGGGCTGGGGCGTCGGCGGTATCGAGGCTGAAGCGGCCATGCTTGGCCAGCCGGTCACCATGCTCATACCCGAGGTCATCGGCGTCCGGCTCACGGGCCAGTTGCGCGAGGGCACTACGGCCACAGACCTGGTGCTCACGGTGACGGAAATCCTGCGCAAGAAGGGCGTCGTCGGCAAGTTCGTCGAGTTCTTCGGCGATGGGCTGTCAAACCTGCCGCTCGCCGACCGGGCCACCATCGGGAACATGTCGCCTGAGTTCGGCAGCACTGTCGCCATCTTCCCCATCGATGGGGAAACCATCCGCTACCTGGAACTGTCGGGGCGGCCAGCCCAGGAGATTGCGCTGATCACCGCCTATGCCAAGGCGCAGGGACTCTGGCGGGAGGACGGCCAGGCCGAGCCACTGTTCACTGACGTGGTCTCCCTCGATCTATCCACCGTCGAGCCCAGCATGGCGGGCCCGAGCCGACCCCAGGATCGCATTGGCCTGCGCAGTGTGGCTGCTGCTTACCGCAAGGTCGAAGCCGAGCAGACCGCCGACGGCAAGACGGGCACTGTCCCGGTGCGGGTAACGACCAAGGGTCAGACCTTCGACCTGGCCAATGGCTCGGTGCTGATTGCGGCCATCACCAGCTGCACCAACACCTCTAATCCTTACGTGATGATGGCTGCAGGCCTTCTCGCCCGGAACGCGATCCAGCGGGGACTGAGCACCAAACCCTGGGTAAAGACCAGTCTCGCGCCCGGCTCCCGCGTCGTGAGCAGCTATCTCGAGAAGTCGGGATTGCTGCAGTCCCTCAATGCTCTCGGTTTCAATATCGTGGGCTTCGGCTGCACGACCTGTATCGGCAATTCCGGCCCTCTGGATCCGCCCATCGAGAAGGCTGTGCGGGACGGCAAGCTGATTGGCTGCAGTGTCCTGTCCGGCAACCGGAACTTCGAGGGCCGCATTCACCCCCTGGTCCGCAACAACTTCCTGGCTTCACCGCCCCTAGTCGTTGCCTACGCCCTGGCCGGCAGCCTGCATATCGATCTGGCCACCGAACCCCTGGGCATGGGTAAGGATGGCCTGCCCGTGTACCTGAAGGACATCTGGCCTGGCCAGAAGGAAATCCAGGCCGTCGTCACCGGCAACCTCGACTCGGCAATGTTTCGGGCGAGCTACGCCAACGTGTTTGCCGGCGACAGCAACTGGAACTCGATCAAGGTACCGAAGGGCGACAGGTTTGCCTGGGCGGACGACTCCACCTACGTGCGCAACCCGCCCTATTTTGAGGGCATGACCCGCCAGCCCGCAGCCGTCACCGATATCTCCGGTGCGCGGGTGCTGGCAATGCTGGGGAACTCCGTGACCACGGACCATATTTCCCCGGCAGGCTCAATTGGCAAGGACACGCCGGCGGGTCGATACCTGATGAGCAAAGGCGTTCAGGTTTCTGATTTCAATCAGTATGGCGCCCGCCGCGGCAATCACGAAGTGATGATGCGCGGGACCTTTGCCAACATTCGACTGCGCAATCAGCTGGTTCCCGGCACGGAGGGCGGCCAGACGCTGCACCTGCCCAGTGGTGACCCGATGTCCATCTACGACGCCGCCATGCGCTACGCCGTCGACAAGGTTCCCCTCGTGATCCTGGCAGGCAAGGAGTACGGCAGCGGCTCCTCCCGCGACTGGGCGGCCAAGGGGACCAAGCTGCTCGGTGTGCGGGCAGTGATTGCCGAGAGTTACGAACGCATCCACCGCTCAAATCTGATCGGTATGGGGGTGCTGCCACTGGAGTTTCACGCCGGCGATAGTGCCGCCTCGCTCGGCCTTACTGGCCGCGAGGTCTTCGATGTCTCGGGACTGGATGCAGGTCGTGCCCGGGAAGTGACCGTAGTCGCTCATCGGGGAGACGGGACCCAGCAGAGCTTCCGGGCCCGAGTGCGCATCGACACGCCCAAGGAGGGCGAGTACTTCGCTCACGGTGGCATCCTGCACTATGTCCTTCGGCAGCTTGCAGCGGCGGATACGGCGGCCTAGTGGAGACGTGGCCGATCTCATTGACGTCGGCGCGAACCTCACCCACGACAGCTTCCGGGACGACCTTCCGGAGGTCATCGCTCGGGCCGCCGAGAGCGGGGTTCGGCGCCTGATTGTTACCGGGACCAGCCTGGCAGCATCTGAATCTGCCGTGGCCCTCTCCCGCTCGATGCCAGGAAGGCTGTGGGCTACGGCCGGCGTCCACCCCCACGCGGCGGCCGACTTTGACGATGCGGTCGAGGAGGCAGTGAAGCTTCTGCTCAGCGATCCGCGGGTAGTCGCGGCCGGCGAGTGCGGACTGGACTATTACCGGGACTATGCCCCGCGGGAGGTCCAGCGGCGGGCTTTTGCCCGACAGCTGGAACTCGCAGCGACCAGCGGCAAGCCGCTATTTCTGCATCAACGCGACGCCCACGCGGACTTCCTCGCCCTGCTGCGGGAGCAGGGCTCCCGACTGCCGGGAGGTGTCGCCCACTGCTTCACCAACGGGCCGGTCGAGGTGGCGGACTACCTGAGTATCGGCCTGTACATCGGCATCACGGGCTGGATCTGTGACGAGCGCCGGTCCAGCGAGTTGCGCGCCGCTGTCGCCTGCATCCCGCTCGACCGGATCGTCGTGGAGACCGACGCCCCCTACCTGCTGCCGAGAAGTCTGCGGCCCTTGCCGCGCAGTCGGCGAAACGAACCGGCAACGCTTCCTGAGGTCGTCCGGACCCTCGCAGGCTGCATGGGGCACAGCCCTGAGGTGGTAGCCGAGGCCACCACCCGCAACGCTGAAACACTCTTCGGGCTCAGCTCCGGTCTTCAGTAAGCAGGTTACCCATGCGCGCGGCGATCGCTGACTGGCGCAGGCGCTCCCAGGCCAGCTGATACGCGTCCGGGCTGGTGCTGGCGCTGGACGCCTCCTTCTCCAGTTCCTGCAACAACGAATCCAGGAGGGTCACGCTCCGGGGCTGGCCTTTGCTAAAGCGGGCCCGGCCCGTAAAGCCGACGAAGCCCATTACCGGCACCTCCGGCGTGAGCCGCTTGACCGCAGCCACCCGGTCCCAGAGTCCGGGCTGGGGGTTTGCGAAGGTGAAGCGGCGGTTATCAGCAATGACCGTCCAGTCCTGCATGCCCTCGCTGCCAAAGACATGGCCTTCAACGTCCTTGATGTCGATGACCAGGATGCCCCGCGCCGTAAGCAGGGCGTACTGCAGCTGAATCTCCTCGCCGTTGCCGTCGGGAATGATGAAGTTAGCCAGCACTCCACGGCTGGCATCCCGGAGGCGACGGTCGATGTTCCGACGCCGGCGCTGACGCACCCTCCAGTACCATCCGGCGGCAACCAGGGCCAACGCGACCAGGACGACCACAAGAAGCAGCAAGCGACCTTCAGTAACCGGCATGACGCTGTCCAGCATGGGCTAGAGCCTGGCAGCCAGAGCATCGAGCTCGGGAGGAATGGTGTCAAAGTGGGCCGGCCTGGTGAGCAGCTCCATGAGCTCAGCAGGCGGCTCCACCGCAGAACCCAGCAATGGCTCAACGATGGTGTCGAACTTGGCGGCGTGAGCCGTGGCAACGACCGCCCAGTCGCGTCGGGTTCGCTCCACCTCTGGCAGCTCCCGGTAAACGCGCAAGCCAGCAGCAGTGTGCGGGCAACACGGCAGGCCGTGCCTGCGGAACTCGTCCACGATGGTGCTGCGAATCTCGGCGTCAGACACCGGAACGGCCGAGACTTCCTGCCGGAGAGCATCAACATCTGCGCACAAAGCCTGAAGACGTTCCATGTTGCTCGGATTGCCCACGTCCATCGCGGACGCGAGCGTCGGGACACTCGCCCGGGGCAGCCACTGCCCGGTGGCCAGATAGTCGACGATAGTGGCGTTGGCATTTGTGGCGAGGACGATCCGGTCGATGGGCAGTCCGACCCGACGTGCCCAGACGCAGGCAAAGCCGTTACCGAGGTTCCCCGTCGGCACGATGAAACTCAGGGGTCGCCCCGAAGCCCGCCAGTGCCTGAGGCTGGCGAGAGCGTAATAAGCGGCCTGAGGCAGGAGACGCCCCACGTTGATGCTGTTGGCGGAACACAAGCTGTGACGGGACCTGAGCCCGGCATCGGCAAAGGCCGCTTTGACCAGGCGCTGGCAATCGTCAAACTCGCCCCGGACAGCGAGCGACACCACATTGCCGCCCCAGCAGGTGAGCTGGTGCTGCTGGCGGGGCGACACGCGCCCCTCCGGAAACAGAACGACGACCCGCGTGCCCGGCCGGCGGTAATAGGCAGCTGCCACAGCACCGCCAGTGTCCCCGGAGGTAGCTACCAGAACGGTTACGGGCGCCGTCGCGAACACGCCGTCTCTGATGATGTGCTCCATGCAGTGGGCAAGGAAGCGCGCCCCCACATCCTTGAAGGCGGCCGTCGGCCCGTGGAACAACTCCAGGATCGAAAGAGCGCCGGGGGACGCTTCCAGTTGCCGCAGCGGCAACGGAAAGTTCAGAGCCGCCCGGCAGACTTCTTCAAGGCGGTTTGCCAGCGAAGATCCGGCGAAGAACGGCTTGAGAAAGGTCGTCGCCACGTCAGGAAAAGCCTCCAGCGTGGAAAAATCACCAGGAGCACAGCCGGGCAGCACCTCGGGGACATAGAGGCCACCGTCAGCGGCGGTCCCGCCCATGATGGCAGTTTCTAAACCGACGGCCGGGCTGCCACGGGTACTCACGTAGCGCATGGTGGAAACCTAGAGCGCCGCGCCGAGGTAGGTTGAGAGTCGCAGGATATCGGCGAAAACCCCGGCGGCGGTCACGGCAGGTCCGGCCCCCGGCCCCTGCACGACCAGCGGATTCTCGCTATAGCGGGCTGACGCGTACCTCACGATGTTGTCGGTGAGGTTGATGTTGGCAAAGGGGTGCCGGCGGCCCAGAGATTCGAGGCGCACCGTCGCCGTACCCGAACGGCGGTCCAGCCGGCCCACATAGCGCAGCACCTGATCAGCCTCGTTGGCCCGGGACCAGCGCTCTGCCATCGCCTGGTCGTGGGCCCCCAGAGCGCCGAGGAAGTCATCCGCACTTCCCCCCTCCAGCCCGACCGGAATCAGACTCTCCACCGACAGGTCACGCATCTCCAGCCGCATGCCCATCTCACGACCGAGAATGATCAGCTTCCGGGCCACGTCGAGTCCGGACAGGTCATCCCGCGGATCCGGTTCCGTGTAGCCCGCATCCCGTGCCTCCCGAACGATGGTGGAAAACGGCTTGGTGCCATCGAAGACGTTGAACAGGTAGGCCAACGTACCTGAGAAAATTCCCTCGATACTCCGGATCTCGTCGCCTGTTTCCCGGAGGTCGCGGAGCGTTCCAAGGATGGGCAGCGCGGCACCGACCGTGGTTTCGTAGAGAAACCGGGTGTTGCTGCGCCGACGAACCTCGTGCAGTTGGTCGTACATGCTCAGCGGGCCGCTGGGTGCCTTCTTGTTTGGCGTAACCACATGGACTCCGCCACCAAGCCATTCCATGTACCGTGCCGCGACATCCTCACTGGAACTGCAGTCAACGACGACCGCATGGGGCAGATGCTCAGCATGAACATGATGAGTGAACTGGGCCCAGTCGAGCGGCACGGAGGATTTTTCGAAATCCTCGCGCCACGTGGCCAGATTGATGGCGCGATCGCTCAGCAGCATCCGCCGGGAACCCGCGATGGCCCGCACCCGCAGATCGAGATTGAACTGGGACTTCAGGCGCGGGAGTTCGGTGGCCATCTGTTTCAGCAGCACCTGCCCCACGTTCCCCGGCCCGATCAGGCCAATGGAGATGGTCTCGGCCGAAAGGTAGAAGCCTGAATGCACGGCGCGAAGCGCGCGCGTGGAATCCTGGCGGGCCACAACCGCAGAAATGTTCCGCTCCGAAGAGCCCTGGGCAATGGCCTTCACATTGATGCCGGCACTACCCAGAGTGCCGAGAAAGCGGCCGGCAACCCCGGGCATTCCCGCCATGCCGTCACCAACCACGGCAATTACGCTGCAGGGATTCTTTATGGTGATGCTCTGCACGAGTCCTTGTTTCAACTCCGCGGCAAAGGCGCGCTGCACCACCCGCTCTGCCTCCGCTGCCATCCGGCTGGGCACGCCAATGCAGATTGAGTGCTCGGAACTGGCCTGGGAAATGAGAATGACGGAAATTCCCGCCTCCCGGAGCGCGCCGAACAGGCGATCGGCCGTGCCGGGCACACCAATCATCCCGGCGCCCTCGATATTCAGCAAGGCCACATCGTCAACGGCAGTCACGCCCTTGATCGGTTGGCTGGAATCGGAGTTCGGCCCGATGAGCGAGCCCGGTAAAGACGGGTTGAAGGTATTGCGTATCCAGATGGGAATCGACCGCTGGACGGCGGGGGACATGGTCTGCGGGTGTATGACTTTGGCCCCGAAGTACGCCAGCTCCATGGCTTCGCTGTAGGACAGGGAGCTGATGATGGCCGCCTCGGGCACGCGGTTGGGATCGGCGCTCATCACACCGTCCACATCGGTCCAGATCGTGATCTTCTCGGCGTCCAGCAAAGCCCCGACGATGGACGAGGAAAAATCACTGCCATTTCTGCCGAGGGTCGTCGGCAGGCCGTTGCGCTCACTGGCAATGAACCCCGTGACCACGGCAATACCGACCGTAGTGTCAGTGAAGATCCGGCGCGCATTGGCCCTGGATTCTTCCCACTGAACGGCCGGCCCCATCTCTCCCCGCTCAATGATGATGAGATCCCGGGCATCAACCCAGTGCACCGGGCGGCCGGGAGCCTCGGACTGGGCGCGCTCGGTCAGGTAAGCGGCCAGCAGCCGCGAGGACCACAGTTCGCCGTAACCGGCAATCAGGTCCCGGCTGCGTTCCCCCGCCTGGCGGACCAGCGCAATGGCCCGCAAAACGTCCCGCACGTCGGCCAGATCCGCGGTGAAGACCTTCAGGATCTCGTCAGCAGACGGCTTTTTCCTGAGCAGCGCTGTGACGGTGGCGCGATACCGGGTGGCAATGGCCTCCATGCGGGAGGCCACGTCCGGCGAGGACTGCTCGGCAGCCGAAACCAGGCCCAGAAGCGCATCCGTGGTCTTGGCCATAGCTGAGACCACGACGGCCTGCCGGGAGACGGCCTCGTCCAGCAGTATGTCTGCTACCCGGCGAAAACAGTCCGCATCGCCAAGGCTGGTGCCCCCGAATTTGTGGACCTGCCAGGTACCGGGATGGGTCGAATTCTGCAGCTTGGAAACCATGGATGAGCCATCAAGGGGTCAGGAAAAACGGCGGCCAATCATACCCGTTCTGACCTGCGGCTACAGCGACCAGACTACCGCCCGGGGGCGTGGGCTAGTATCTTCTCGCGATGGCCAGAATATTCATCGCCGCTATTGAGTCCCAGCGGGACCGGACTGATCTGGAAAGGTCCGTCGCCGCGCCCATCGAGCGCCAGCTCATCATCCGCAACTTCAGTGACGCGACCTACCCGGAACTCATCGATATCGAGCGGCGTGGCCACGGCTTCTATGCCTGGGGGCTCCGGGGCACCCCACAAAACATTGAAAACTGGTTCCAGATGAACGTGGGGGATTTCGTCCTTCTGGGCCAGAAGGACGCCTACAGGCACTCCGCGAAGGTTCTCGGTCGCTACGAGAACCCCAAGGCGGCTCGCGCGATCTGGGGTACCGAGACCCCGGACGACCAAGCGCGGGAGTACCTCTTCTTCCTCTCCGAGCCCATTGCGCTGGGCCTGCCCTTCAGCGAGATGGCCGATTACCTGACCGTCGAGTTTACCGAGATAGCCCAGGTACCCGCAGAAGCCATGGACCGGATCGAGGCCGATTTTGGCAGCGTCGAGCGCTTCGCTCGTCAGCGACTGCTGAATACTGGCGTAGGAGGCCCGATCCTGGACATGAGCGGCATGATCCGGATCTCTGAACGGGACATGGCGAGACTGCAAGTCAGCGAACCGCAGAATAGCAAGGACGGACGACAATCCATCATCGATACCATCATCAAGAGGCGCGGCCATCCCCACTTCCGCAATGCACTGCTGCAGGCTTACGAATCCCGGTGCGCCATCACCAGCTTCAACGCGGTCGATGCGCTCGAGGCCGCCTGCATTGTGCCGTTCAGGGGGAAATTCACCCACCACCCTTCCAATGGGCTCCTTCTGCGCTCGGATATTCACGCCCTCTTCGACCTCGGGAAGATCGCGATCGACACCGGCAGCATGTCTGTGGTCCTGACAGATGATCTGATGCAGACCAGCTACCGGCTCCTTGCGGGCCGTCCGCTGCGCTACCCGAAGGAAGAAGACCAACGGCCGAGCAACGAGGCGCTGGACCTGCACCGCCGACTCGCCGGACTTTGATCCCAGGCCGGTATACTGCCGCTCATGCTGAAGACACCTGCAGAGTTTCTTGCCTGGCCCAATCGTGCGATCTCGCTCCTCGGCATGTCCGGAGTGGGCAAGACGACCCTGGCCAACAAGCTGCCCCGCTCCACCTGGTTCCATTACTCAGGCGACTACCGCATCGGCACCAAGTACCTCGAGGAGCCGATCCTCGACAACATCAAGCGGCAGGCCATGCAGGTGGAGTTCCTCCGGGGTCTGCTGCGCAGTGACTCTATCTACATCGCCAGCAATATTACGGTGAACAACCTGGAACCTGTGGCCACGTTTCTGGGCAAGATTGGCACGCCCGGCCGGGGAGGCATCTCCATGGAGACCTTCAAGCTCCATCAGCGCCTGCACGGTTCGGCTGAAGTCAGCGCCATGAGAGACGTCGCGGACTTTATCGTCAAGGCCAAGGACATCTACGGCTACGACCACTTCCTCAATGATGCGGGTGGCAGCCTCTGTGAGCTCGACAACCCCGAGATGCTCAAGGTGCTCACCGATCACACGCTGATCCTTTACCTCCGTGCTGGCGACGACATGGAGCATGAGCTTATCCGGCGGGCGGTTGCCAATCCCAAGCCCCTCTATTACCGGGACGATTTCCTGGACAGGGAGATGAGGACCTATCTGCAGGAAACGGGTGCAGGGCATCCGGACCACATCGATCCGGACCATTTCGTGCGCTGGATTTTCCCCAGACTTGTGCAGCACCGGCGCCCCCGCTATGAGGCCCTGGCCGACCAGTACGGTTATACCGTGGAGGCCCGGGACATCCCGGACATTCGCGACGAACAGGACTTTCTGCAACTGGTCGTCGGCGCCATCCAGCGGCGCGGCAACAGGTGATCTTCTACTCCAGCCAGCTGATGCCCCGCCTGATTGGCGCGGGCAGGACCGCGCTGCATTGCCTGGCATTTCAGCGGTCAGGCCGTGGCAGAATAGTCCGGATCGCACCCCACCTTTTGAGCAAGAACCCGCAATAACTTCGGCCGCTTCAGCGAGTACTCCAGATGGATACGACCAAGGGGCAACGCCCCCTCGATGGCTACCGCGTCCTCGAAATGGGCCAGTTGCTCGCAGGCCCGTTCGCGGCGAGCATGCTGGCCTACTTTGGTGCGGAGGTCATCAAGATAGAGCCCCCCGGGGAGGGTGATCCGATCCGCACCTGGCGAGTCATGAAGGACGGCGTCTCCCTCTGGTGGCACAGTCTGGGTCGCAACAAGAAGTCCGTGACTCTGGATCTGCGCACGCCCAAGGGTCGCGCCATAGCCCGTGAACTCGCCCTGAAGTCCGATGTACTGATCGAGAACTTTCGCCCCGGCACGCTGGAGAAATGGGGCCTGGGCCCCGCCGACCTGTGGCCGGAGAATCCCGGGCTCGTCTACGGCCGGATTTCCGGCTACGGTCAGAACGGCCCCTACGCCACCAAGCCCGGCTTTGCCTCGGTCTGTGAAGGTGTCGGAGGGTTTCGTTACGTGAATGGCTTTCCAGACGACGCACCCGTCCGGCCGAATCTGAGCATAGGCGACACCCTGGCGGGCATTCATTGCGTGATCGGCGTGCTGCTGGCCTGTATTCAGCGGTCGCGAGACCCGCAGAAGCGGGGCCAGGTCATCGACGCAGCCCTCTACGAGTCCGTATTTAACCTGATGGAAGGCGTCGTGCCGGAGTACTCCGGGGCGGGCGTGATTCGCGAACCCTCGGGGTCAACACTGACCGGCATCGTTCCTACCAACACCTACCGGTGCAAGGACGGCAAGTTCGTCATCATCGGCGGGAATGGCGACTCCATCTACAAGCGCCTGATGCAGGCTATCAACCGCTCCGAGCTGGCCGATGATCCCCGCATGGCAAACAACGCAGGACGGGTTGTGCATGAAAAGGAACTCGACGCAGCCATTGGCCAATGGACCCACTCGCTGACGGCTGCTGGCGTGCTCGAGATCCTCGGCAAGGCGGATGTGCCGTCGGGCCCCATCTACAGTGTTGCGGACATGTTCACGGACCCTCACTTCAACGCCAGGGGCCTCTTCGAGGAGGTTCAGGTCAACGGCCAGCCCCTGAAGATTCCAGCAATGATGCCGTTCCTGAGCGCCACGCCAGGTCGCACGGACTGGCCGGGGCCCACCGTGGGGGCACACAATGCCGAGGTGCTTGGCGATCTGCTGGGCTACAAGCCGGACGAGATTACGACGCTGTCCCGGGACGGCGTGATCTGACGGGATCCCAGTAGCAGCTCCGGCAGGTACCGGAGATCGGCAAGCAGCCGGTGCGCCCCCGCAGCAGACAGCAACGCAGAGTCTCCAGCGCCAGTCAGAACGCCGACCGCATACAGTCCCGCCGCGTGACTGGCGCGCACATCGGCGACCGTATCGCCGATGTAGGCGCTTTCGGCGGGCTCTACTCCCATCCGGTCCAGACAGAGTAGCAACCCTTCCGGGTCCGGCTTCCGGTGCACGACGTCTTTCGCGGTAACCACCTGCTCGAAAAGGTCCAGGAGCCCGGACTGCTCAAGGGGCCGGAACGACTCACCGTGGGATGCCGTGCAGATACCCAGACGGACGCCGGCAGCTTTAAGAGTGGCGAGCATCGCACCAGTTTCGGGATACAAGAGGACTGAGTCAGCGAGGATCGCCGGCCAATGGGCCAGAGTGTCCCGGCGGAGTTTTGCCATGAGTTCAAGATCACCGCGAGACTCCAGGGGAACCACCAGATCCCAGAACGGATCCCCGAAGTTCATCGCTGCTCTAACCGCTTCCTGGGACACGAACCAGCCGTAAGGCTCGACCGCCCGTTGGGCTGCCAGCCGGTAGCCCGCGATGGAGTTGACCAGAGTCCCGTCCACATCGAACAGTACGGCGCGCAGGCTCGGGACGGGGACGGTGTGCAGGGTCACCGTGTCGCCATCAGCAACCCGGAGCGACTGCCGCAGCGGAACGGCGGCGAGGACTTCGATCTGGTCCGGGGCATAGCCCGGCACTTCGGGTAGCAGGATTCCTGCCGTTACCGGGCGTTGGCCCGGCACTGACGCGAGCACGGGATAGCACCGGGCTGCGCAGTCGCCAGGCCGTTCCGGTGCAATGGCCAAACCCGGCTGCAGGGAGAGCGCCTGCCACTCGGCGAGTCCGTCGGGATCCAGACCGAGATTGAGGGTGCCTGGATAAGGATCCATGCCCAGCGTTCTCCGGAACTGCTGGTGCGCCCAAGGCAACGAGGTAAAACCGGCTGCTTGGCCAAGGCCAGTCCTGACGACTCCAGCGACGCTCCGACTCATGGTCCTGCGCTCCGTGCAGTGGTGAGCAGGCCCATGACGACGGCGATAGCCCGGCGGCGGCTGCTAGAATTACGTTTTACACGGGATGAGGGACTGAATTCCATGAAGATTGCAATCGTTGGCGCCGCCTACACGGGTATGGCTGCTGCACGCTACTTCAAGTCCCAAGGGCACGAGGTTCGGGTCACCACGACGCGAGCAGACCGGGCTGCCGAACTGTCCGCCGTGGCGCATCAGGTAGTTGTTACCAAAGGCAGTGACGTCGCCGGGATGAAAAAGCTGATCGACGGTTGCGACGCCGTCGTGCTCACCATGGCCGGTGGCCTGGGCTTCAAGGATGGTAAACCCTTCATGGACCCCGTGGCCTACCGGGACTCGTATGTCGGCACGGCTGACGGCCTGATTGGCGCCTTGGCGTCAGCCCCGAAGCTGCGGCAGATCGTTTTCTGCAGTTCACTGAATGCCTACGGCGATGCGTATGGGGTCACTCCTGTCATCGAGACGACGCCCCCCAATGCGGCATCTCCGGCGGCGCAGGTGTTTATCGAAACCGAACAGAAGCTGGCAGCACTGGGCACTGATTCGTTGCGCATAGTGAATTTCCGCACCGGCACGATCTATGGTCCCGGTCGGGAACACCGGAACGAACTGCGGCACATTGCCGGCAAGCAGATTCCCTTCGACGGCAAGTCCGACGCCATGCTCATTCACCGGGATGACGTGGTCCGCGGTATTGCGTTTGCCATTGAGAAACAGCTGTCAGGCCTGTTTAACCTGTTCAACGACATTCCGGAGAACAAGGAAGACTTTTTCGCCAGGGTCGCCAAGCGCGAAGGCCTGGAGCCGGTCATCTGGCTCGGCGTCGTCAAGGGCCCCAAAGGCGTCTCGAACGCGCGCATCAAGGGCACCGGGTTCACCTTCGCCGATCCGGTGGGTGCACGGGAGGGTGACGACCTGCTTGCCCCTTGAGGGTCCTGCCCGCAACGGCGGTCTTTGCCAGTCGTGACTTTGGCCTGTATCTGGCGGCGCGGTTTCTTTCCGCGCTGGCCATCCAGATGCAGAACGTGGCAATCGGCTGGCTGGTGTATGACCTGACCCGGGACCCCTTCGCCCTGGGCCTGGTCGGTCTGGCCTCGTTCCTGCCGGCCGTAGCCCTGGCGCTCGTTACCGGCCACACCGCCGACCGGTACGACCGTCGGGGTATTCTGGTGCTCTGCTACCTGGTAACGCTGATCACCGGGCTGGGACTGCTGGGGATTGCCGTCTCCGGCTCCGGTCAAACCAGTCTCATCTACGGACTGCTTCTGGTCTTTGGCATCAGCAGGGCCTTTGCGAATCCCGCCGGCCAGGCCCTGGTCCCTAACCTGGTGCCGCCAGAACAACTGGGCAACGCGATCGCCTGGAATTCCACAGCGTGGCAAACCGCGACGATCGCAGGTCCCGCCCTGGGGGGGTTGCTCTATTACCTCGGCGCGTCCGTGGCCTTCGGTGCGGCGGCACTCTGCTTTCTGGTGTGTTGCCTGCTCTTCGGCCTCATCCGCAGTCGGCCCCAACCACCACCCAGCGAGATGTCCTGGGAAACACTCCTGGCCGGCATTCGCTTTATCCGCTCAAGGTCCGCCATCTTTGGCGCCATCTCCCTCGATCTCTTCGCCGTGCTGCTTGGCGGGGCCACTGCCCTGCTCCCGATCTATGCGCGGGATATCCTTGATGCGGGGCCGGGAGGCCTGGGTCTCATGCGCAGCATGCCAGCCGTGGGGGCCTTGCTGGTGGCGCTCTGGCTGGCTCAGCGACCGCTGCAATCCCGGAGCGGCCTGCGGATGTTTCAGGGCGTCGCGCTCTTCGGTATCGCCACCATCGGTTTCGGCCTCTCCACTAGCCTGATCCTGTCCTGCGTGTGCCTGTTCGTGCTTGGGGCCGCTGACATGATCAGTGTTTTCGTTCGCTCCACACTGGTGCAGTTCGACACGCCGGATGCCATGCGCGGCCGCGTGGCAGCGGTAAATTCGGTATTCATCGGCGCCTCGAACGAGTTGGGGGAGTTCGAGTCGGGCGCCATGGCGGCGGCCATTGGCACGGTGCCGGCTGTGGTCGTCGGTGGGGTGGGAACCCTGGCAGTCTGTGGCCTCTGGATGCGCTGGTTCCCGGAACTCCGCTACCGGGACCGCCTGACCAACTGACCCGGATCCAGCCACCGCAGACCCAGTCTCCGCAGACCCAGTCTCCGGAACGCGAGCCGACTCGCGAGGGCCAGCCCGCCCACGATTAGCTTCTGGCTCCGGCTGCGTGCTAGCAGCAGGGCGGCCAGCACTCCACCAGCCAGCAGGACGGGAGGGGTGGCCACGCGACGCAGAATGCGCACTCCCCGATCCACGCCGGCAAACACCCCCTCAATTTCCTCCAGGTGGCTCCGCCACTCCAACCGCTCAGCCGCACTCCGGCAGAGCAAAGCCTCCCGGCGGGCGCGGAGCTGGCTGGCCTTCAGGCTCATGGCGACCCATCCCGAAGCCGGCTTTCATCCTGCACCAGCTCGGCGAGCGTTCCCTGGAGAAACGGGGGCCGTGACGCCAGGCGCGAACGGACCTGAAACGCAGCAATCGCGGCCACCAGCAAGAAAGCCCCGGTCACCAGCGCAGAGGCAAGAATCCGGTGGGTGTCCCACAACGCGAAGATCACCGTGAGACCTGCAAACAGCACGCCAGCGCTGGCAGCCAGGACCGCAATGAGACCCAGCAGAAGCATTCTGGCGGTCCGGTGCAGCTCCTCTTGCACCTCGACAGTCAGCAACTCCAGGCGGGTACGCCCGGTCTCTATCGCCGTCGCGACCAGCCCACGCAGCGAGGCCAGCAGCTGCCCTGCAGGTCCCCGGGACTGATCGGGGTTGCGGGTGCTCACCGGCGACTGAGCAGGAGACCCAGCAGCAGTCCAGCACCCGCGGCGACGCCGACGGCCTGCCAGGGATTCTCGTGGACGTATTCATCGGCGGTCGCGGCTGCCGCCCGAACCTGATCCAGGGCCTCGTCTTCCGCTTCGAGGAGCCGGGTCTTGGCCTGCTTGAGTGACGCCTGGGCCCGGGCCCGGATCCCGTCAACCCGCTCGCCGGTCTGCGCCGCAGTGGCTTGCAGAAGTGCCTCGGCATCCTCAACGACGGTCTGCAGGTCCCGCATCAGCTTCTCGCTCGGCGTCTTCCTGGCCATGCTTGGCACTCCTCTGTGGGGAATGGTGGGTGGGAAGCTTAGCAGGGGACTGCCCGGTCCGTTGCCAGACTGCAGCGCCGCGAAACTGTGAGGAGAGTCCCGCTCGAGGGAGACGACCCTGGGGGCATAATGACCGTTGGCGGCGCCAGGGCAGGGATTGAGGGAGTACCCATGGGAATCAAATGTGCCGCCTGGGCAGCAGCGGCTGCGCTGCTGGCGGCCGTCGTCGCCCCTTCCGCCTGGTCCGAAAACAGCATTGCCCCCGGTGCCTCTGCCCGCCTGATAATCCAGCTCCGACCGGCCGCCACCGCCGCTCTCGCCACGAACCAGCGCCAGGCGCAAGCCGCCAAGCAGGCAGAGGACGCGAAGGCACCAGACCGGGTCCGCCGCCTGGCCGAGCGCTCTGCGTTGCGCCTGGGTGGTTTGCGGGAACTCGGTAACGGGATGGTTGCCGTGTCCCTCCGGGCGGCACTCGCGGGTGGCAGGCTGGAAGAAACGCTGGCCACCCTGCGCGCCGATCCGGATGTCGAGTTTGCCGAGGTCGATCAGCGCCGCTACATCCGCGCCCTGCCCAACGACCCGCTTCACGTCACCAACCAGTGGTACCAGCAGGCCGGTGAAACGAGCGCCGCGAACTTCACCGCCGCCTGGGATACCACCACCGGAGACGCGGGCACCGTGATTGCCGTGCTCGACACCGGCATTTACCGCGACCATCCGGATCTTGCCGGCCGGGTGTTGCCGGGCTACGACTTCGTCTCGGGAGAATCCGGCAGCTCGTTTGTCAGCGCCAATGACGACGACGACTGGGACGAGGACGCGTCTGATCCCGGCGACTGGGTGACCAGCGCCGAAAGCCTGAGCGGTCCCCTTGATGGCTGTCGGGTCGAGCCGAGTTCCTGGCACGGTACGCGCGTGGCAGCCATGATTGGTGCGACCACGAACAACGGGACCGGCATTGCCGGTGGCACCTGGAACGGTAATGTCCTGCCCGTGCGCGTCCTCGGCAAGTGCGGCGGCTACGACTCGGACATTATTGCGGGCATGCGCTGGGCGGCGGGCTTACCCGTTGCCGGCGTGCCAGCCAACCCGAACCCGGCGAAGATCCTCAACATGAGCCTTGGGGGCGGCGGCAACTGCAGTTCCGCTTACCGCAACGCCGTGGCGGCAGTGAGCGCGGCCGGGGGGCTGGTGGTGGCTGCGGGAGGCAATGGCAGCGGCCCCGTTGGAGCGCCTGCCAACTGCCCCGGTACGCTGGCGGTTGCCGGACTCCGTCACGTGGGCACCAAGGTTGGCTACAGCAGCTTTGGCCCCGAGGTGGGAATCTCGGCACCCGCCGGCAACTGCCCCAGCACACCCCTGCTCTGCGAATACGCACTGATCACGGCCACCAATGCGGGACCGACAGTTCCCACCACCTCCACCTACACGACGACCACGGACAACCAGGACAGTATCGGCACCAGCTTCTCGGCACCGATCGTCGCGGCCATCGCCGGACTGATGACCGCCGTGAATGGCGGGCTGACGCCAGAGGAACTGACAGCGCGCATCAAGAACGGCGCCCGGCCATTTCCGGCTCCGCAGGTCGGCCTGCCCACCTGCCCGAACCTCGATAGCGCCACAGGCCAGTGCAACTGCACCACCAGCACGTGCGGCGCCGGCATGGCCGATGCCCCCGGCGCCCTGGCCGAGGCTCTGCGCCCGATGGCCCGGATTGCCGCGCCCGGGGGCTCCGGTGCCGGCCAGAATGTGACCCTTGACGGCAGTGCCAGTGACGCCGCGTCGGGCCGGACCCTCAGCAGTTATTCCTGGTCTGCCGTCAGTGGCAGCCCCGTCTTCCTGGGGCCAACGACCGGGGCAACGGCCGCCGTCGCTGTCCCGCCGACCGGCTTGGTCATGGTGCGCCTGCAGGTTACCGATGACGCCGGCCGAACTGATGCTCAGGAAGTTGCTCTTGGCTCGACCTCCAGTAGTGGTGGCGGTGGCGGCGGTATGGCTCACCCGCTGGTGCTGCTTGCCCTCGGCCTGCTGGCGGCTCGGCGCCGGCGGGTGGCCGGGAAGTCTTGCTAGCGATAACCCAGCTAGCGATAACCCAGCTAGCGATAACCTAGGGCCTGCAGATTAAACAGCCGGGCATATTCGCCGTTCGCTTGCAGCAGCTCGGCGTGGGTCCCGTACTCGATGATGCGGCCGTGCTCCAGGACCGCAATCCGGTCTGCCTGGCGCACGGTGGAGAAGCGGTGGGAGATCAGGATTGAGATCCGGCCAACGGTGTGCTCACGGAAGTACGCAAAGAGCTCCGCCTCAGCCGCCGCATCCATGGACGCCGTGGGCTCATCCAGCACCAGCACATCTGCAGACGTGCGCATGAACGCCCGTGACAGCGCGACTTTCTGCCACTGGCCTGTCGAGAGTTCCTTGCCACCCTTGAACCAGCTGCCGAGTTGTGTGCCAAAGCCTCGTTCCAGGGTGCGGATGAAAGGCAGCGCCATGCCCTTACGCGCGGACTCTTCCCAGCGGCGCTCGTCGGCATAGCCCTCGATGTCCCCGGCGCCGATGTTCTCGCCCACGGTGAACTGGTAGCGATTGAAGTCCTGGAAAATCACCGCGATCTGCCGCCGCAGGGCGTCGCGCTCCCAGTCCCTGACATCCAGGCCGTGCAGGAGTATGCGCCCAGAACTGGGTTGATAAAGTCCGCATAAAAGCTTGATAAGCGTTGATTTACCGGCGCCATTCTCTCCCACTAACGCGAGGCTTTCCCCCGGTCTGATGTGCAGGTTGATCGCGCTGAGGGCAGGTTCGCGAGCGCCCGGGTAACTGAAAGACACCGCATCGAAGCGCACGCCGTCTGCCGGGTCCGGACCCCGGGGAGCATCCCCGGACTGAAACACCGGCGCCTGTTCCAGAAACTCGTAGAGGTTACTGAGGTAGAGATTATCCTCGTACATGCCGCCGATGGAGGCCAGGCTGGCGGCCACCGCCGCCTGACCCTGCTTGAACAGCATGAGATACATCGTCATCTCGCCCAGGGAGATACCGCCCTTGACGGCGGTGACGGCAATCCAGCCGTAGGCCGAGTAGAGGGCTGCCGTGCTGAACAGGGTCAGTGACAGCCCCCAGGTCTCCCGCCGCATGGTCAGGGCGCGATCCTCGCCGTAAATCTTCGCAAAGATCGCCTTGTAGCGGCCCAGCAGCATCGGCCCCAACTGAAACAGCTGCACCTCCTTGGCGTTGTCTTCCCGGGCCAGCACGGTTTCCAGGTAGAGCTGCAGGCGGGACTCGGGCGCCCGCATCCGGAACAGCCGGAACGCGTCACCCGAGAATTTGGTTTCCGCCACGAACGCCGGCAGGCCGGCCAGGACGAGCAGAGCCATTGCCCAGGGTGAGAATCCGGCCAGCAGTACCGAGAAGCTGAACAGCGCCACGAGCTGCTGGAACAGCGAGAAGTTCCGCATGACCAGGCTGAGCGGACGGCTCGAGGCCTCCCGGCGGGCCCGGGTGAGCTTGTCGTAAAACTCCGCGTCTTCGAACTGGGTGAGATCCAGGGTCAGCGCCTTCTCCAGGATCATCTCGTTGACCCGCTGGCCCAGCTGGGCCCGCAGAAGTGACTGACACGCGGCGATGCCCCGCTGGGCCGCTCCCAGGAGGCCGATAATCCCCGCCTCTGCCACCACCAACTCCAGAACCGGGACGTAATTCGGCGAACCGCCCGCAGTGCCCACGGCCATCTGGGCCACGATGGCATCGATCACCAGCTTGCCGATCCAGGCCGCCGCTGCGGGGAGCATGCCCGCTGCCAGGGTCAACAAGGTCAGCAGAACCGTCAGCTGACGGTTGGTGGACCACACCAGGGTGAGCGCCCGCCGGCTAAACCGGAGCACACCAAAATTCAGGCCGAGCCGGCCCAGGAGTCCGGGTAACGGCTGAGCCGGGCTGGCGGGGGTCGCGTTGGGGGGAGTAGCG
>ENA-ORBV01003203-ORBV01003203.1-microbial-mat-metagenome-genome-assembly--contig:-NODE-3203-length-33239-cov-18.911073_pt1 | contig 33239 bp, 33 predicted proteins | sample MGYA00237777_ERZ505514 | MGnify/ENA primary metagenome ERZ505514 (study PRJEB26160, sample SAMN06269048) | microbial mat metagenome | isolation source: Oligotrophic lake microbial mat | place... | reverse complement strand
GGGCTGGCATGGGGCGAGGGGGGGAGCAACGGTGAAGTCTGGGTGGGGCTGGTCTGATCGTTCATGGCGGGAGGGGCGATTGGCCGAATGAGAAGGTGAGGGAGTGCCGGTGGAATCGGCCAGTCCGCGTGCGCGGCTGCATCATTCGTTGGTTCCTGGCCGCGCGGGCGATCGGGAGAGGATGCGGGCGTCGCGGTGTTCCCGGAGGGAGCGTCGATGGGACTGCTGCAATCACTTGGCCGGCTGTGGGGCGGGCCGGGTTCGGATCGGAACATGGGCAATGCGACGGGTGGACAGGCGGCGCGGGGGCGTCGTCCTGTGGCGATTGACTTGCACACGCCGGGCCACGCGGCGACGCGGTCGGGCGGGGTGGAAGCGATCGATCGGGAGTTGTCCGAGCGCCTCGGGCTCAAGCCCAGTCCGATGCCGAGTCGGGAGGCGGGGCGGATGAAGCAGGGGGCGGTCGCGTCGGCGGTTGTGAGCGGAGAAGTCGTTGAAAGCCAAGACGTGGCGGTCGCCCAGGAGCATGGCTCCGCGGAGCCCGAACCAGGCCACACGCCCGCCGGGCGCGCGAGCGGGACCGGCCCGCGCGATGGGGCCGACGGGTTCATGTCCACGTTGCTCGCGCTGCCCGAACGCCATGGCCGCGGCAAGGTCCGCAGCAAGCAGCAGTTGCTCGACCAACTGCGCGACAACTACGAAGAAGTCCTGCGCGTCGTCCGCAAGGTCGATGGCCAGCTCGACCAGCAGCAGCGGCGCGGCGAGCGGATGCTCGAGATCGCCGAGCACACGGTCCACGGGCGACTGCCGGAACTGCGCGAGGAGACGCGAAAGGTCGGCGACGCGATCGACCGCCTGGCGACAGGGATCGGGCGAGGCCAGGACCGCCTCGAAAAGGGCGTGGCGGACCAGGTCGCGGCGGTCGAACGCGTCCAGGCGCTGCTCACGCAACTGGTCGAGAACGACCGCTCGCTGGGCGAGTCGCTGGTCGAGTTCCGCCGCACCGCCGCGGGCATGGCGATCGCCACCGATCGGCTGGGCAGCGTGATGGCGGGGATGCAGGAGCGGGCCGAGCGGCGTGATGACCAGATCGTCGCCGTGCTGGACCGGAGCCAGAAGACGCTGGTGACGGTGATGGTGCTGGGCGTGGTGAGCGTCGCGGCGGCGATTGTGATGGTGGTGCTGGCGGTGGTGTGAGGCGGTTGGGACCACGACGCGAGGCGATGCCCGGCGATGGGCGGTGTTGGGTGACTCGTGAGTCCGACGCCGCAGGCGGAGCCACACCGATCGCCCGGAGCCGCGATCGGTGGCACGGGAGGGAGGCACCGATCGCCCGGAGCCGTGATCCGTGGCACTCGCGGTGTTGCGCCAGATCAGTGTGCGGGTTTGATCGCGGTCAGCGTGGCCTCGATGGCGTCCACCGGGGTGGCCGTGGGGGTGAAGCGGGCGTTCCAGCGGAGCTCGTGGTCGTCGATCGTCATGACGACGACGCCGTGGTCGCGCGCTGGGGTCGCACGTTGATGGAACCAGAGCTCGGTTCCGCCCATCTGCGCCACGGGCGGTGATCGCAGCCCTGCGTCGGCTCGGCATCGACCAGCTGGACCCGAACAAGCGGAACATTGCGTTTGATCCGCATCAGGAGGCCCGCTGGGAAGCGGAAATGGAGAGCGACGGCGGCCAGGATTCGCCGTCCAGCGCGTCGATCGGGGGGGCGCAGTCGAGCGACGGCTGAGGGGCACGCGCCGATGAGCGGGACCGGGCGACCTATCCTTGGGTTTCAGCCACGCCACACGCCCTGCCGAGGATTGCCATGCCGTCAGCCTCAACGTCCGCGCCAGCCGCCGAGTCTGCGTCTGCCGCCGCATCGTTCGCCCGCGGCCTCGAGGGCGTGGTCGCCGGGGAGACCGCCATCTGCTCCGTCGAGCAGGGCGCGCTGATCTATCGCGGCTACGAGATCCACGACCTGGCCACGCACGCGACCTTCGAGCAGGTGGCTTTCCTGCTGCTGGTGGGGCACAAGCCCAGCGACGCGGAACTGCGGTACTTCAAGGATGAACTAATCGCCAACCGCGCGCTGCCCGGGCCCGTGATCGACTACCTCAAGACGGCCGGCTCGATGCTCAAAGACGGCACCGCAGTGCCCATGGACGTGCTCCGCACATGCGTGTCGATCCTGGGGAACATGGACAAGGACTGCCAGTCCAACGCCCCAGACGCGAACCTCCGCAAGGCCAAACGCCTGACCGCCAAGATCCCCACCATCATCGGCCACATGCAGAACGTGATCGACGCCAAGAACGGCAAGGTGGACCTGATCGGCGTCGAGACGGGCGGCGATGCCAACCTCTCGCACGCGGGCAACATGTACTACATGATGACGGGCAGGAAGCCCACGCCCGAGTACGGGCGGTGCATCGACGTCTCGCTCATCCTCTACGCCGAGCACGATTACAACGCGAGCACGTTCGCGTGCCGCGTCATCGCCGGCACACTCTCTGACATGCACGGGGCCGTCACCGGCGGCATCGCGGCCCTGAAGGGCCCGCTGCACGGCGGGGCCAACGAGGCCGCCATGGACATGCTCTCCGAAATGCGCCGCGACCTCGGCACCGAAAACGACGCCAAGAAGATCGAGTCATGGATGCACAGGGCGTTCGCCGAGAAGCGCAAACTGATGGGCTTCGGGCATCGCGTCTACAAGAACGGCGACCACCGCGCGCCGATCCTGCACGGGCTGGGCCGCAAAATCGCCGAGAAACAGGGGCCCGACAGCGTCCGCCTGTTCGAACTGGGCGAGATCGTCCAGGCCCAGATGCTCCGCGAGAAGAACATCCACCCCAACGTCGACTTCCCCTGCGGCATGACGTACTTCGTCATGGGCATCCCGGTCCCGCAGTACACCCCCATCTTCGTCGCCAGCCGCATCACCGGCTGGGCCGCCCACATCATGGAACAGCACGCCAACAACCGGCTCATCAGGCCGGTGAGCGTGTACAGCGGGCCCGCGCTGAAGAACTGGAATGGCTGAGCCGGGGGGCACTCCGACGAGCCGCGCGGCGCGAGCCCGCGGGCCGATGTGGCGGGGGTGCCCGATCGCCTGGCGCGCGCCGCCAGGCTTGTTCGGCGTAAGCGGTCATGCTCTGGGACACTCCGCGTGATCAAGTACATCGGATCCAAGCGGACGCTGGTGCCCGCGATATTCGACATCGTGCGAGGCGTGGGGGGTGCGCGGACCGTGCTCGACCTGTTCTCCGGCACCTCCCGCGTCGGACACGCCCTCAAAGCCCACGGCTACCGCGTCCTCTCGAATGACCACAACGCCTACGCCGCCACCCTCGCCCGTTGCTACGTCCAGGCCGACGCCCAGGACGTCCTCGTCGACGCCACCCGCCTCGTCGCCGAGTTCAACGCCCTCCCCGGCTCCCCCGGCTACTTCACCGACACCTTCTGCCTCCGCTCCCGCTTCTTCCAGCCCAAAAACGGTCAGCGCATCGACGCCATCCGCGAGGCCATCGCCGCCAAGGCCCTTCCCCCCGAGCTCGAATCCGTCATGCTCGTGAGCCTCATGGAGGCCGCCGATCGCGTCGATTCCACCACCGGACTTCAAATGGCCTACCTCAAGTCCTGGGCCCCCCGCGCCCACAACGACCTCCAGCTCCGTGTCCCCGACCTTCTCCCCCGCGCCACGCACGGCAAGGGCCAGGCCCACAACCTCGACGCCTTCGACGCCGCGGCCAATCTCGAAGCGGACATCGCCTACATCGATCCACCTTATAACCAACATTCTTACTTAGGAAACTACCACATCTGGGAATCCCTCGTCCGCTGGGACAAGCCCGAGGTCTACGGCATCGCCTGCAAACGCGTCGACGTGCGCAATCGCCAGTCCATCTTCAACTCCCGCCCCCGCTTCGCCGCCGCCATGCAGCGCCTCCTCGCCTCCGTCCGCGCCCCAATCCTTCTCATCTCCTTCAACAACGAGGGCAACCTCTCACGCCCTGACCTCGAATCCATGCTCTCGTCGCTCTGGGACGCCCAGGGCAAAGTCACCACCATCGAGCAGAACTTCAAACGCTACGTCGGAGCCCAGATCGGCATCTACAACCCACAGGGCGAGAAGGTCGGCAAGGTGAGCCATCTGCGGAACAAGGAGTATCTGTACGTCGCCTCGCGGGAGTCCGTGGCTGAGAGGCTCGCCACCATGACATCCCCGGTTTCGGAACAGGGCGCGCTGTTCGAGTAGAGCCTCGCGCACCGCGCCGAGCAAGCGATTCTGCGCCAGCGGGCTCTACTCCTCCACCTTCGCCTGCCCCGCGCTCGCCCCCACCAATCCCGCATTCGTCGGGAACCGATTCAACGCCGCCAGCAACTGCTCGACCTGCTGCGGCGGGTGCATCTGCAACATGCGCCGCCGCAACGCCGTCATCGTCTTGAGTTCCTGCTCGGTCAGCAGCAGGTCCTCCTTGCGCGTCCCGCTCGCGGCCAGGTTGATGGCCGGAAACAGCCGCCGCTCCGAGATCTTCCGATCCAGGATCAGTTCCATGTTGCCAGTGCCCTTGAACTCCTCGAAGATCACCTGGTCCCCCGCCGAGCCGGTGTCGACCAGCGCCGACGCGATGATGGTCAGGCTCCCGCCGTCCTCGGTGTTGCGGGCGGCCCCGAAGATGGCGCGCGGAATCTCCAGCGCCTTGGAGTCGATGCCGCCGGTCATCGTCCGCCCGGAGTTGGCGTGCCGACCGCTGCGGTTGAATGCTCGACCCAGCCGGGTCAGCGAGTCGAGCACCATCACCACATGCTTGCCAGCCTCGACCATCCGCTTCGCCCGCTCCAGCGCCATCATGCTCACCGCGACGTGACGCTCGGTGTCATGGTCGTTGCTGGATGCAATGATCCGCACCCGCGCCGGGTCCCAAGGCTTGTCGGGGCCCGCGACCGCCTCGCGCATCGCCGTCTCGATCATCTCGTCCTCGGCGGCCGCGATGTGGTGCCCCGCCTTGCCGTTCAAGCCCGCGGTGCCCGCGGGCTTGGCCCCGTCGACCGGCTCGGCGCCCAGAACCCGCGGCTTGGGCGAGATGCCAAAGGCGCGCCGAAACTCGGTGACCTCCTCCGGCCTCTCATCGATCAGCAGAAGCACAACTTCAACGTCCTTGTGGTTGCGCAGGACCGCGGTGGCGATGTCCTTCAGCAGCGTCGTCTTGCCGGCCTTGGGCGGCGAGACGATGAGTCCCCGCTGGCCGCGCCCGATCGGGCAGAACAGGTCGATGAGTCGGCAGGACGGCGGGCAGCCCGGGTACTCAAGGGTCAGTCGCGGCTGGGGGTCGATGACAGTCAGGTCCTCGAAGCGCTTGGCCTTCGCGAACGTCGAAGGGTCCATGCCCTCGATCGCCAGAATCTGCTCCACCACGGGGCGGGGGCGGACGGGGCCGGCCTGCATCTCCTGATGCCGCCCTCGCTGGCCGTGACCTCGGTGCTGGCCGGAGTGATGCCGCCCGCCCTGTTGCGGCTGGGCCGGCACGCGGTCGACCACCTCCACGGTGACCTCCAGCCCCGGGCGGAGATTAAACTTCTGCCCAAGGTCCGCCGGCATCAGCGGGTCGTCCGGGCGATGGACCATCATGTTGCTGACGATCTGGCGCACCCGCGCCTCGGCCCTGTCTGGCCACTCAAGAATCCCCGTCACCGTTCTCATGCGCCGTCCCTGGGGGCACGCCGATCGGCGTCGCCCGATTCCCGGGAGCCCGTTGGCCCCCGGCCTGTCGCCCCCGCTCGGTGCGAGAGGCGTTCAAACTCTGCTTCACTCGCCGACCCGGGCACGCGGGGTGCGCTGCGGTGGGGCTTTCAACCACCCCCACGAGGCGCGAACAACCCCTACCTATCTCGGCCTTCGGACGCGGTACGCCGCGCTCACAAACGAACTCTGCCTACCGCGAAGCCAATGGGTTGCGCGCACCCACGGGGTTCGTGGTCCGGCCCGCATCACTGCACTTGATCAACCCCGGATGGTGACGACCGAAGTCTCGGCCTCGTCCGGATATCGCCTCAGTCGGCGAGTATGAGAGCCTAGTTTCCAGCCGGGACGCTCAAAGGACGCGTCAACCCACTGGACGAGCCACCAGAGTATACGTCAGAACCGGTGGATCGGTGTCCAGAAGCGCACGGAATCCAAACCCCGCAGCGTGATATCGACCGGAAACCATTGCGAGATCAAGTCTTAGGCCGCCCAGGGGCGGTCGAAATCCTGCCCGCCGCGCTCACGGGCGAAACGGTCGAACGGAAGAGGAGCCAGCAAGTCCACGAGTTCATCCACGTTCTTCTGCACGTCGCCCACCGCCCGTTCGACCTGTTCGATGGATTCCGAGCGGGCGCGGATGGGTGTGGGCTCGCGCAGGCGAGCGCCAGCCCCTTCACCATGACGGGAAACCCGCCGAACCCGATCCATCGGGAAAGGCAGCACGTCCGGATTCCGCTCCGAGTCGCCGACCAATCGCAACCTGGGCATGTGGACCCCCTGGACAAACCGTGGCCTGACCATCGGCGTGTCGCGGGGGTGCGCTCAACTCGTGGTGGGTTCATCCTCGATTCACGCGGGTTTCTTTGGGCACGCCGGCGGCAACCCCCCCGCAGACGGCCCGTTGGCGCAGCAATTGCGGACGTGACGCCGAAGCCATCGGACCCAATCCCTGTCCGCTCGTCTGTTCTGGCTGCTCTCCGCATCTGTCGTTCAACTGTTCTCGCCCTCGAGAACGGGGTAATCCTCGGCTCAAGGCGGGCCGCTCTTGTCGTGCCCCCGACAGATCGGCTCCGAGTGTGCCCCTCGCGGGGCCGGTTGCTGCGTCGCCCGGTACTCTTGGGCCATGCCCGACCATCGCCTCCCCACCGACACCGACGACGGCCTGCTGCTCATCATCAGCGGCCCCAGTGGCGTGGGGAAAACCACCATCACCCGGGGCGTGGAGCGCTCAATCCCCGGTGCGGTCTTCTCCGTCTCGGCCACCACCCGGGCCAAAACCGACGCCGACGTGGAAGGGCTGGACTACCACTTCGTCACGCCGGACGAGTTCCAGCGGATGCTCGATCGGGCGGAGTTCCTCGAGTTCGCCGGGGTGTTTGGCAAGCGGTATGGCACGCCTCGGGCCTGGGTGGTGGAGCAGCTCAAGCGCGGCCGCCTCGTGATCCTGGAGATCGACGTCCAAGGGGCGATCCAGGTGAAACGTCAGATGTCGACGGCCTTCGCGATCTTCATCCTGCCGCCGAGCGAGGATGTGCTGCTGGAACGCCTGCGGGCCCGGAAGCGGGAGCCCGAGGACGCGATCCAGCGGCGGTTCGCCGAGGCCAGGCGCGAGATGGCCGTCGCCCGTGAGTCCGGCGTCTACGACGCGTTCCTCGTGAACCGAGACGTGGGGGCGGCCATTGAGGAGGCGGTGGAGTTGATTCAGGAGCGACGCAGCCGGAAGTGAGGTCAGCAGCTTCGATAGTCCTATAACCTCGACCGCACAACCCCGACTGAAGATTTTGGTCGTGAGGTCTTGCGATTGAGTTCCTGACGCGTTTTCGGCCCCGCAAGATACCTGAGGGGACTCCTGACCGACATTCTCCAGATGATCTTCGGCGAGCCACGCTGGCCCGCCTCGCGGCAGTGCAAGATACCCGATTGCAGCGCTCCGCATCGTTTCCTTCTGGCAGAGACGCATCATTCGACGGCGTGATCGGAGTTCGTTCGCGTGATTGCCCCGTGCTGGGCCGACCTTGAGCGCACCGGCAGCGTGCCCCCGTGTCTGCTCCTGGTTCAGGCGATGGATGGCGTTCATTCCGAGCCCGCCCCCCCGCTGGATTCGGTAACACCCGCAGTCGCCCGATTCGTTGAAGGAACAGCACCTGCGTCTCGAAGCGTCCCATCTGGCTGGTCGAGGCCGCCCGCGAGTCTCTGGCTCGCCCGCCCACGATGCAGCGCATGGTCGGATCGACGCACAGCCGATCGGCGTCGTTGGTGTCCTCGTACCCGGCCAGGCGGCTGTACACCGACTGCCGCAGCAGCGCTGTCATCGTGTGCCGAGTGTTCCTGCCGGTCCGCTGATCCTGAAGAATGCTCCCGGCCATGGCCGTCGCACCGAGGGCTTCATCGAGCTGGCGATAGGGGGGGAGGGGATCAGCCCGGCGTCGGACGTGACCGTGGAGCCGTGGAACTCCAGCCTCAAAGACCCGTCGAAACCCACCCCGGGTGCGTCCCTGCCGCCTTCACCCATCGGATGCTCCGATCCGGCCGTCCATGGCATCGAGAAAAGCCCTTGTTCTTGCGGTCAAACGAGGCGCGATGATACCAGAAAGTAAGTTCCTATCTGGGAAATCCGGGCCAGTACAACGAACCGCGACCGTTAGGGAGCGGTGTGTTATTAGACTCCGCCGGTGTGTCGATGCCCTACTTCATCACGTTTCACACCTATGCCACATGGCTTCACGGACATCCGCGGGGCTCCGTGGATCGGCTGCACAACATTCCCGGCACGCCCTTGCTCCCAGCAGATGCACAACGTGAGGCGCGGGAAGCAAGGCTTGCCGAACTCCCGGCGAGTCTGGATGCTCCGATGCGCCGCGTCGTGGACCAGACCATCCGCGAAGTGGCTGTGCATGGGTCGTGGATTCTGCACGCGCCAATGTTCGCACGAACCATGTGGATGTCGTGGTTGCGGCTGATCGCTCGCCGGAGCGCGTGATGAACGACGTGAAGGCATGGTCAACGCGGCGGCTCGTCGAGGCGGGGCTGGCTGCGAGGGGCGCGCCGATCTGGGCTCGTCACGGCAGCACAAGAAATCTTAACACCCCGAGGTCGCTGTCGCGCGCGATCGCGTATGTGTTGCAGGAACAGGGGGTGGATTGGGTTGACGGACGGCCCTCCGCTCCCTGACGGTCGCGGCTCATTTCAGGAGGGTCGCGGTTCGTTACACGAACCGGCTTACGACCGTCGTCCCGCCGCGGGTCGCGATCTCGTCCTTGATGGCGTCGACGAAGCCGGTGAGGGACATGGTGCCGAGGTCCTTCATGTGGCCGCGGGCGCGGAGGGAGACCTCGTTGGCTTCGGCGTCGCGCGGGCCGACGACGAGCATGTAGGGCACCTTCCAGTCCGCGGCGTCCTTGATCTTCGCCTGGATGCGCTCGTTGGTTTCGTCGAGGGTTACTCGAACTCCGCACTCGCGGAGCGAGTGCTCCACCCGGCGGGCGTAGTCCGCGGTTTTCTCGGAAATCGGCAGCACACGCACCTGCTCGGGCGAGAGCCACGTCGGGAACGCGCCGGCGAAGTGCTCGATGAGCACGCCGCAGAAGCGCTCCATGCTGCCGAAGGGGGCGCGGTGGATGACGACGGGCCGATGGGGCTTGTTGTCGGGGCCGATGTACGAGAGGTCGAAGCGGATGGCCATGTTGTAATCGACCTGCACGGTGCCGAGTTGCCACTCGCGCCCGATGACGTCCTTGACCACGAAGTCGATCTTGGGTCCGTAGAACGCGGCCTCGCCGGGCTCCTTGCTGAAGGGAACGCCGAGAGACTCCGCCGCGGCGAGGCAGGCGGCCTCGGCCTTGTCCCAGTTCTCTTTGGTACCGGTGTACTTGGCCGAGTCCGCATCGCGCAGGCCCACGCGGACGCGATAGTCCTTCATGCCGAGGGTGCCGAAGATGACTTTGACGAGGGCGAGGCAGCCTTGGATCTCGGCAGGGATCTGGTCCTCGGTGCAGAAGAGATGGGCATCGTCCTGGGTAAAGCCGCGGACGCGGGTGAGGCCGTTGAGTTCGCCCGACTGCTCCCAGCGGTAGACGGTGCCGAACTCGGCGAGTCGTGCGGGCATGTCGCGGTAGGAGTGGGGGCTGCTTGCGAAGATGCGGGCGTGGTGCGGGCAGTTCATGGGCTTGAGCATGAAGCCCGCGATGAGTTGGTCATCGGGCAGGACGCGGTCTTTGGAGATGGTGTCGGCGCGGGTGCGCTCGTTGATGCCAGCGGCGAGGTGCGCGGAGACGGCTTCGACGCGGCGCATGACTTCCGCGCAGGAGCAGCCCTCGCCGGCGAGGCGGTCGAGGTCGTCGCGCTCGATGATGGGGGGAAACTGCGACTCTTTGTAGTAGGGAAAGTGGCCGGAGGTCTTGTAGAGATCGAGCGAGCCGATGTGCGGGGTGAAGACCTCGGTGTAGCCCTGCTTCTTGAGTTCGCCGCCGATGAAGTTCTGGAGTTCGCGCCGGACGATGGAGCCGTTGGGCGTCCACAACACCAGGCCCTGGCCGACCATCTCGTCGATGTGGAAGAGGCGGAGTTGCTTGCCGATGACGCGGTGGTCGCGCTTCTTCGCCTCATCGAGTTGGTTGAGGTGGGCATCGAGTTCGGCCTGGGTGGCGAAGGCGGTGCCGTAGACGCGGGTGAGGCGGTCGGAGTTCTCATCGCCATGCCAGTAACTGGAAGCCAGCGACATGATCTTGACGGCGCCGATGCGGCCGGTGGAGGGGACGTGCGGGCCGCGGCAGAGATCTTCCCAGTTTTTGCCGGGGGTGCCGGTGGCGTAGAACGAGAGAACTTGCGGAACTTGAGGCAGATCGTCTTCCGAGCCGGTGGCTAGGTGCTTGACCTTTGCACCGAGCAGAGCACGAGTCGCATTATCGATCTTGTACTTGCTGCCTTCGCGTTCCAGTTTTGCGAGGCCTTCGGAGGGGTTGAGGTCATAGCGGGTGAACGCGCGATCCTCCGCGACGATTATCTTGATCTCCGCTTCAATTGCCGCGAAGTCGCCGTCTTTGAGGGGGCGGTTGTCGGGGAACTTGATGTCGTAGTAAAAGCCGGTGGCCAGCGGCGGGCCGTAGACGAGTTGGGCTTCGGGGACGATGCGCTGGATGGCCTCGGCCATGACGTGCGCGGCGGAGTGGCGGATGAGCATGAGGGCATCGGGATTCTGCTGCTTGTCCCGAGTCTTCGGGGTCACAATGTCGAGTTTCACATCGTGGTCGATGAGAGTGGAGAGGTCACGGAGTTCGCCATCGATCTTGCAGCCAAGCGCATCCTGCGCGAGGCGCGGGCCGATGGCCTCGGCGACCTGTCGCGCGGTAACGCTCTGGGGGAACTCTTTGACGGAGCCATCGGGGAGAGTGATGCGGGGCATGAGGGGTTCCAAAGCAGCAAAGCATCAAAACAGCAAAGCAGCAAATTAGGATGAAGAAAGCAGAGAGCAGAGAGCAGAGAGCGGAAAGCAGAAAGCAGAAAGCAGTGAGCAGAAGGCGGACCTGGTGTATCAGGCGGAGGGAGCGTAGAGGCGGAGGGCCTCGCATTCCGGGCAGCGGTAGGCGACGACTTTCAGGCCGTCTCTGATCTGGGAGGACTTTGCTTCGCCGGACCAGATGCTGGCCTGTGGCTCGCCCTGGCACCAGCGGGGAAGGGTGGTGGATGCGCCCTGATTCAGGTCGGCGATAAAACCGCGGACCATTTCCTTCTGGCAGACGAGGCAGGTGGGTTTGCCGGCCATGGGGTTCTCCGGATCGGGGTTGAGCGGTGTGGAACAGGACGGGTTGGATGCTTCCCATCGCCAACGAAAAAGCCCGGCTCTAAGGCCGGGCTTTCAAGGTAACAACACACGCGCGGGTCGGCCTACCCGCGATGCTCGGAAACACTCGCCGTCGTTGTCGTCTTGGGGCCGGTCATGGAAACGGAGGTTAGGCGCGGCGACAAAGCCGGGCGGTGTGTACGGTCTACATACGGGCAAGAACCTGCGCGGTGTGGCGGCGGGTCTTTGAGTTGCCCCAGCCTGCCGTTTGACGCCGACTCGCAGAGTCGGCAAGATACGACCGCTTGGGGCGGCCTCCGGTTGGGGGCGACCGCTTGGGCGCAAGGAACCAGCCGCTTGATCTGCCCCTTCTGCGAGGCCAACGACGACAAGGTGATCGACAGCCGCGCCAGCGATGCGGGGCGGGTGGTGCGCCGTCGGCGCGAGTGCCTGAAGTGCGACAAGCGGTTCACCACCTACGAACGGGTGGAGGAGTCGGCGCGCCTCATGGTCATCAAGCGGGATGGCACGCATGTGCCCTTCAACCGCGAGAACGTGCTGCGTGGCGTGAACGCCGCGATCGGCAAGCGGCCCGTCCCCGAGGAGGCCAAGGTGCGGATGGTCGAGCAGGTCGAGGAGGAAGTGCATCGCGAGTTTGAGCGCGAGGTGCCCAGTCGGACCATCGGCGAGAAGGTGATGTCGAAACTGCGCGACACGGACAGCGTGGCGTATGTGCGGTTCGCTAGCGAGTACTACAAGTTCGAGAATGTGGGACAGTTTGTCGAGGAACTCCGGGAACTCGATTCGCGGCAGAGGGACATCAAGGACCAGGCGAGGCTGTTTTGAGGGAGGCACTGGGCATCAGGCACTGGGCACCGGGAAGAATGGAATACGATCCCCCATGGCCAACAAACTCTTCAACTCGCCCGCCGCGGCTTTCGCCGACCTGAAATCCCTGGGCGTCGTTCGCGACGGGATGACGGTAATGGTTGGCGGCTTCGGCCTGTGCGGCATACCGGAGCAGTTGATCATCGCCCTGCGCGAAAGCGGCGTGAAGGGGCTGACGTGCATCTCCAACAACGCGGGCGTAGATGACTGGGGCCTTGGGCTTTTGCTCCAGACCCGCCAGATTGTCAAGATGATCAGTTCCTACGTCGGCGAGAACGCGACCTTCGAGAAGCAGTTCCTGCAAGGTGAACTCGAGGTCGAGTTCAACCCGCAGGGCACGCTGGCCGAGCGCATCCGCGCGGGCGGCGCGGGCATCCCGGCGTTCTACACGGCGACGGGCGCGGGGACGATCGTCGCCGATGGCAAGGAGACTCGCCGGATGCTGCGCCCCAGCCAGGGCATCGGCGGGGCGACGATCCCGGGTCGCGGGTATGCGGGGCGCGAAGGGAAACCGGGCGGCGGGGCGATGCAGTCCGGCGAGCCCCGCGAGTATGTCCTGGAGACCGGGCTGTTCGCCGACCTCACGCTCGTCAAGGCGCACAAGGCCGACTCCTTCGGGAATCTGATGTACCGCAAGACCTCGCGCAACTTCAACCCGATGATGGCGACCGCCGCGGCGTTCGTGATCGCGGAAGTCGAGGAGGCCGTGGGCCTGGGCGATCTTGACGCGGATTCGATCCACACGCCGGGGAACTATGTGAACCGCATCGTCAGGACGGTGAGCGAGAAGAGGATCGAGCAGAGGACGGTAAGGAAGTGACCTGCACCGTTTGCCGGTTCTGCGAAAGCGTTCCGGGACAAGCGACGGTGACGCTCGAACGTGGCAACTCCACGTTCGTGTTCAAGGGCGTACCGGCCCAGGTGTGCGAGAACTGCGGCGAACAATACATAGACGAGCAAGTGTCCGCCTACCTGTTGAAGCAGGCCCAGGCGGCGGCCGGAAATGGCGTCTGGGTAAAGGTTCGTTCGTTCGCTGCATGAGCACTGGAATTGAGCAGAGAACTGTGGAAGGCGTAACTCAAGCGGAAGCGGCTCGGGCGTCGATGAACTGGGGCTCTCGCGTTCATACAACACGGAATGGTCGGTCCCTTGCGGAACAGGAGGTTCTGTTTGGAGCATCGCGTACGCGTCAACTGGCTGGGTGCGGCGATCGTTCTTGCGCTGGGCGTGGCGGTGAGTCTGGTGACCAGCACGATCGTGGCATCACGGGCGATCAATACCCGGACGAAGGCCGCCGCGAAAGCGAGCCAGGAGATCACTGTGAAGGGATCGGCGAGGCGGCGGGTGCGTTCGGACGTGGGTGTGTGGGTGGTCACGATCCGGGGGGAGGGCGCAACGATCGCGGCGGCGTACGAGCAGATTGAGGCGAGTGAGAAGCGGGTGGGGGAGTTTCTGACAACAACGGGCTTTGCGGCGGAGCAGCGGGAACTTTCGGCGATCGAGACGAGCACATTTTACGGTCGTGATGAGAAGGGGAATGCGACGCGCGAGGTCTCGGGGTATGTGCTCGAACGGGTCTTCACGATCAGCTCGTCGGAGGTTGAGCGGGTGTATGCGGCGGCGAGCGAGGTGACGCAGTTGCTGAAGGAGAATATTCCGGTGGTGTCGAAGCGGCCGGAGTTTTACTTCAGCCAGGTGGCGGATCTGAAGATCCAGATTCTGGGTGAGGCGACGAAGGATGCACGGGCGCGCGCCAATGAAATCGCGAGCAACAGCGGGTGCAGGGTCGGCGAGGTTCGACAGGCGCAAATGGGCGTGATGCAGATCACGCAGCCGGATTCGACGGAGGTGGCCAGCTACGGACGGTACGACACCACGACGATTGACAAGGATGTGAGCGTGGTGGTCACGCTGACACTGGGGATCGACTAGACGTCTGGCAAGTGAGTTCCTGCTCGTCGCAGTTCCCTACGCCGAGAAGCAAATGCGGTGGCCTCAAACGCCCGCCCATTTCACGGGCGGAAAGGGATGAGTGAGAAGGGGGTGGGGTGATCGCTACCAGATGCTGTCGCATCTGGCAACCAGCGGTCGCCCGCTTCGCGGGCTGGCAGAGGGAAGGGGCCCCGGAGCAAGACGGCGGCCACTACCCTCCCTCATGCGTCTTGTCCTTGGCATTGTGCTCACACTTCTCGGCGGCGCGGTGGCCGTGGCAGGGCTGCTGGGCGCGCTGAGCGAACTCGTGGGCATGTACTCGTCAGCGTTGAACGACGCGATGGCGGATGGACCCGAGGGAAAGGCCGTCGGGGCGAGCATGATGCGCTGGGCCATTATCGGCGCGGCGGGCGTGCCGTTCCTGCTTGTCGGCTCCGTGCTGCTGAAGATTTCGCTGTTCCAGAAGTTGCGGAAGGCCGTTGGCGGGAGCAAGATCGAGCGGTGAGCGAGATTGCGGATTTCGGATTGCGGAATGCGGATTGGGAGACTCGGATATGCTCTCCCCATGCCCCTGACACGCGACCAGATCACCGTCCGTGCCGCGAAGGAACTGCGCGACGGCTACATCGTCAACCTCGGCATCGGGATGCCGACGCTGGTGGCCAACTACATCCCGCAGGGGATGGACGTGTGGCTGCAATCCGAGAACGGCCTGCTGGGGATCGGGCCTTTCCCGAGCGAGGCGGAGGTGGACCCGGACCTCATCAACGCGGGCAAGCAGACCGTGACGGCCCGCGAGGGCGCGAGTTACTTCTCATCGGCCGACTCCTTCGCCATGATCCGCGGCGGGCACATCGACATGTGCATCCTGGGGGCGATGCAGGTATCCGAGGCGGGGGACATCGCCAACTGGATGATCCCGGGGAAGATGGTCAAGGGGATGGGCGGGGCGATGGACCTGGTCGCGGGCGTCAAGAAGGTCGTCGTGACAATGGAACACAACTCCAAGGACGGCGCGGCCAAGTTTGTGAAGGAATGCAACCTGCCGCTGACGGGGCGGAAGTGCGTCCACATGCTCATCACCGACCTGGCGGTGTTCGAGTTCGACGGGAAGCGGGGAAGTGGCGGGGGCGATGGGAGCGGGAGGTTTGTGCTGACGGAAGTCGCGCCCGGCGTGACGGTCGAGGAAGTGAAGGCGAAGACCGAGGCGGGGTTTGATGTGGCGGGAACGGTGCGGACAGTGGGGGAGTGAACGGGGTCGGGGTTGTGAACGGAGGCATCGCACATGCTTGCAGCCGCACTCGTCCTTTCTGCTGTACTTCAACCTGCCGATCCCGCGTCCTTGAAGGTCCTCTGGACCGTCCCGCTGAAGTCACACAGTTTCGGCGGCGGCGCGGTGGCGGATGTCAACGCCGACGGCATCGCGGATGTCGCGTTCTGCACCTATTTCGGCGATTCGCGGGTGATGGTGCTCTCGGGCAAGGACGGGGCGAAGATCTGGGAGTACTCGGACGGCGACCATTGCTACGACGCCTCGTGCAAGTTCGCCGATGTGGATGGCGACGGAAAACTCGACCTGATCGCGCCGTGCTCATCGGGCTGCGCTGTCCTGTGCTTCGACGCGGCCACGGGTGCCGTGAAATGGAAGACGTTCCTGGGAGAGGGTGAGTGCATCGACACGCCGCCCTGGATCGGCGATACAGACGATGACGGCCGGAAGGACATTGTCGTCGGAACGTTCAAGGGGCGGCTGCATGTCCTGTGCGGCAAGGACGGGAGCATCGCCCGAAAGCTCCAGGTCGTGCCCGACCCGGCCGATGGCAAGGCCTTCAACGCGATCCAGACCTGCCCGCTGGTGCTGGATGTGAACGGCGATGGATCGAAGGACTTCATCGCCGGTGTTTTTTCGCGACGTGAGATGGACCTCGGAATCTACGCCGTTTCGGGCAAGGATGGTTCTCGCCTGTGGCGCGTGCCGCTGACCGCGAGCGTGTACCACGGCCCTGCGCTCGGGCTGGACAAGGCTACTGGCAAGCGATTGCTGACCTTTGGCTGCTACGACGGGCATGTGCGGCAGGTGGATGCCGCGACCGGAACGGTCCTCTGGGATCAGCCGACCGCCGACCCCTACATCATGGCACCTTGCGTTCTGGCGGATACGGATCGCAACGGCACCGAAGAGATCATGTGGACAAGTTCGCATTTCGGCGGATTTCATCTAACCGGGAAATCGCTGTTCACGCAGACGAGCACCAACAACCCATACGAGACCATCAACCGCGGGGTGAGTGTCGCGGACCTGAACGGTGATGCGAGGCCCGAATGCGCACTGCTGACAAGCCTCGGCCGTTTTCGAGTGGTGAGCGAGGGCCGCGTGCTGCATGAGTTCGACGGGTCGCACTTGTGCGGCACCAACGCACCCGCGAGCGATGGCGCACACGGTCCGGTCCTCGCGGATTTCAACGGCGATGGCCTGCTCGATGCGTTCTTCGTCGTCAGCGGCGGGGGAGCGATGGGGGCCGATGGGAAACGCTTGGAGAAGTACGGCGCGGCCGTGTGCCTCACGGGATTCACCGGGAAAGCCGACCACATCAACGGCTGGTACATGTTCCGGCATGACTCCGAGAACAGTGGGAATGCCGCCACGCCTCTCGACCCGTTCCTTGCAAAGCACATTCCCGTGCGGTGAACCGGGCACAACATCTGCATCACTCAGATGTTGCCGGTCGCTCGGAAGACACGGTTGTGGGGTTCGGCAGCGGCACCAGCCCCGCGTTTGCGCGAAGTGTGTTCTGATCGACAAGTGCCGCGGCCAACGCCTCTGGTTGGAGCGTCACAATGGTGCCGTCCACCAGTCCTACGACAGTTGCTCCCCAACTTCGCACTCCGGGTTCATACGCGGAGACGACTGTCCATAGCAGCGGGCTTGCGGTTGCGAAATCGATGCCGTGGTAGCAGAACACGGTGTCGCCGACGCGATGGGCGATGACCTCGGGCGAGATTGATGCGTTCGCGGCGGCGACGATCGCATCGGTACGATCGTTATCCGCGGTCGCAACGTTGTCGAGCGTCATCCCCGCGATCTTGACGGTCTCCATTCGACTGGAAAAATCGAGGCCGGGGGAAAGAAACTCGGAGACTGCGACCCGCTGCGTGCTGATGAGTTCGGCGGCGTGCGCGGGTGGCGCGCCATATTCCCCGGCGTGCGTCTTGATCGCGATGGCGAGTTGCTGGATCCGCGCGGAATCGCCCGAGCCGGACGCCGGAGTGGTCTGCGCCGCGGCGGCCTGCGCTGCCGCCGCCTGGCCCGCGGCAATGCCCGCGCGCACCGGGCCTACGAACAGCAGGATGATGCCGGCAACGGTGATGATCAACCCAAGCCCGAGCGGAAGAAGTGACGCGAGAGCGGCGCGCCCAGCGCTGACTTTCTGGCCATCCTTGAGCATGAGCGTCGCGGACACCGCCCACCAGATCGACCCGAGCCAACCGATGTAGATTCCCAGGCAGGGGATGGCGTTGAAGATGTTGGTGCCGCTGGAATAGAGCATGCACTGCATGGTCCGGCCGATGCCCGCCGAGACGGGGCCGGTGAGCCGGAGCAGTCCGTGGGCCATCGCGCCCCAAACGAACGCGGACAGGATGATCGCGACCACGGCGGCTACAGCGGTGCCAAGGAAGGCCAGCAGGGGTGCTACCGCCGATCCGAATCCACCGCCGCCGCCACCGGTGCTCAGCGCGATGATCCCGATGACGAGAAAGAGTACCGCGAACGCGCCGAACCCGAAGAGCAGGTACACAGTGTTGGTAACGGTTGCGAACCAGGTCGCCTCAAGCAACGAGGACCGCTCGGGAGTGGAGCGGGCGAGGCGGCTGGGCGTGCCCATGGACTGGATGACGGTGCCGAACCAGCCCCGGACAATCCCCTTTTCGCGCCGTTCCAGCCACGGGTTCATCTCGACCTTGGTCTGCTCCTCGCGAACGCCGGCCGTGGGCAGAAGCACCATCTCGTCCATGGCGATGGGCCTGCGGCACGAAACGCAACCGAACGCGCTTGGCACAAGGTGGCCTTTGGCCCCGGTCCCGTAATAGGACTGCGCGCAGTGCGGGCAGCAGAAGCGCACGCTGTTGAGGACGAACTCAAACTCGCTGGGCACGAAGCCGGTGCCGCACTCCGGGCAGCGGCGGTCGCGGATCTGCCACAGGGGATAGTCGCAGGACTTGCATCGCATGGGGGTTCCACGAGGTTCGGGGAGCGGTCACAACGCGGGCGAGCGCCAGCGCGCGATCTCGGCCTTGACCGGGCGTCGATGGAGCCAGAAGAGGAGAAAGGCGGGTAACGCGCAGCCCCACGCGATGGCGAAGAGCCCGCCCATGATCGCACCGGACCACATGAACATGGGCATCGAGGCGGGTGAGCCGGGAGGGAGGGTGGACCCGCTGAGCGTGGTTTGGAGAATGCGCTGCTGGATCCAGATGCCCATACCGGTCGCGAGAAAAGTCACGATGATCTTCATCACCGACCACGACTTTGCCAAGGGCACGGCGACCGGACGATGCGCGGTGAGGCACAGGCCCGCTATGAGGAGCATGATCGTGAGCGCAAGTTTCACGGCCTCGATGGCCGCGAGCAGCACCATGTACTCCTTCATGCCGCTGATGGAATTCATCCCCGGGCCCATCGCGGGGTTCGCGGCCTGAATGCTTTCGAAGAACTTATCGAGCGTGCCCGTAGCGATCACGATGTAGTACGCGATCATGGCCAGCGACCCCAGCGTGCCGAGTCCGCCAAGGATCGCGCACAAGCTGCCGACGATTCCCGGCCACTGTGCGGGCCGATGCGGGACAGAAAGCCGACCGGGCACGGTGGGCGGCGCAAGAGGGGCGACGGCTTGGGTGATCGAATCGGGCGTCATACGTCGGTCTCGTGGATGCTGGGCATAGGCGTGGACCCGATCCCCCCGGCTTGTTCCGAAGCGGGGGGCGCGGCTTGCACGGTATCTTCCTCCGGCGCGAGCAACAGGAAGATGCCGCCCTTGATGCCGTCCTGCCGGAAGGCGATCCGACGCTGCTTCACGAGTTCGAGCATGGCCAGGAACAGCCCGATCATCTCGGAGCGGGAGCGGCCTGTGAAGACTTCGGCAAACTCGATCTCGGAGTTGCCGGTCCCGGCGATCTCGGCGGTCAGCGAGTCCGCGGCGCGTCTGCGCAGACGGTCCAGAATGTCCTCGGCGTGGAGTTCGACAGGCGTGTCGTCCATCTGGACGTGGTGCTCGCCGACCCGCGCGAGGTCCACCGTCTCCAGGATGCGCGCGAATGCCTCGACCAGATCGATGAGGTCCATGTCCTCGAGTTCGGTCGGAACTTCGATGTCGGCTTCGTCCACGGCGGGCATCTCGGGCCGGGCGGCCGCGCCGAGCGGGAATCGACGATCCCAGTCGCTCCGGCGATCATCGAGTTTCTCGGTGGCATCGCGGAACCTCTTGAACTCGAGGAGTTGCCGGACGAGGTCCGCGCGCGGGTCGCCATCGCGTTTCAGCACCGCGGCCTCGCGGGCAGCAGGCTCTGCGTCCTCGTCGCCCGAAAGTGGCGGCGCGAGCATCCGCGACTTGATCTCCATCAGCGTCGCCGCCATGACCAGGAACTCGCCCGCGCGCTCGATATCCAGGCGAGCGGGCTCAGCGCCCTCGACGGGGGTTGTCAGTTGTGCGAGGTAGTCAAGGTACTGCCCGGTGATGGCCGCGACGGGGATGTCGTTGATATCGACCTCCGCGCGCCGGATCAGGAACAGCAGGAGGTCCAGGGGGCCTTCGAATGCCTCCAGTTTGACCTTGTACTCGGCGAACATCCACGGCTCCTCTACGTCGGTCAGTCTTCGGTCCCGCCGGCAACCCATGGGAACCGGGGCCTAGGAGTCTACCCTTTCCCGATGCCCGGTTCGCGCACCATCGTCCCACCTTCCGCAGGCGAACGCTCTGACCGCGCACCCGCGGCGAAGTTGACATCGACCGATGCTCCGATCCCACCGGAAACTCGGGCCGGCGAACTCGCGTTCGTGCGGAAGGTGCTGGAGGCCGAGGCGGGGGCGGTCGCTTCGTTAGGCGCGATCATCGCCAAGGACGGCGGCGCGGCGTTTGGCGAGGCGGTTGGCCTGCTCGTCCGTTGCGCGGAGACCCAGGGGAACGTGCTGGTGACAGGCCTGGGCAAATCCGGGCTGATCGGCCAGAAGATTTCGGCGACGCTCGCGTCACTGGGGATCGCCTCGCACTTTGTCCACCCGGCGGAGGCCGCGCACGGGGACCTCGGGCGGTTCCGCGCGGCGGATGTCTGCATCGCCCTGTCGTACTCGGGCGAGACGCCGGAGGTTGTGGCCCTGGCCTCCATTCTCCGTCAGGATGGCCTTCCGATCATCGGCATCAGCAAAGGCTCGGGCGGGTGTGTGGGAGGGAGCAGCGGCAGAGGGCGAGAGAATGCGGCACTCTCGCTGGAGCGGCTCGCGACGGTGAGCCTGGCGATCGGGGATTGCGACGACGCCGCGATCTCGCCGGCGCCGACCTGCTCGACGACGGCCACGCTGGCCATGGGCGATGCACTCGCGTTGTGCGCTGCGCGCAGGCGCAACTTCACGGATGCCGACTTCCGCAAGCGGCACCCGGGCGGCTCGCTGGGCGGGCTCCTCCAGAGCGTGGACAGTGTGCTGAGGTTCCGCATCGGCAAGGGCCTGACGGCGGTCCCCGACGATGTCACGATGCGGGAGGCGCTGGAGGCCGCGAACGTCCCCGGTGTGCGCAGGCCCGGCGCGCTGCTGCTGGTCGATCGCGCAAGCGGCGTCCTGTCGGGGATCTTCACCGATGGCGATCTGCGGCGGGTGGTGCTGCGCGCTGAGGGCGAACTCGGCCGTCCAGCGCGGGAACTGATGACCCGCCAACCAAACACGCTCCGCGATACGGACCTGGTGCGAGATGCTGTGAACATGGTGCGAGAGCACCGGCGCGACGAGATCCCCGTGGTCGATGAGGCGGGCAGGCCGGTAGGGATTCTCGATGTGCAGGATTTGATTGCGATGAGGTTGATTGAGGCGGAGTGAGCCCTTGAAATCAGCAAATCAGCAAATCAGCAAATTCAGAAAACTGGAATGCGAGCATTGTTCTGGAGGGCCGCGAATGGCGCGTCTGAAGACAGAACTCCTGGAGAGATTTGAGGCGTACGCGGATTGAGTCGCTGACGTGGGCGAAGAACTTGATCGGCAAGGCCGCTTTCGGCGTGTGGTCGAACAGGTGGTGGCCTGCGGAACATCTGTCGGGGCGAACGCATTCGAGGCCGACGAGGCGTTGAGCAGTGCAGACTTTTGCAAGGCCCTTGGAATTGTGCTCAGAGAACTTGCGGAGACGAGATTCTGGGTGCGATTCATCGGGCGTCGCGGTTGGATCAAGGAAGCACGCCTAGCGGGCGTGGTCGCTGAATGTGGTGAGTTGCGGGCAATCTGCGGTGCGATGGTGGCGCGCACGAGGCGTCGAATCGCCAAGAAGTGACGCCTCCTATTTGCTGATTTGCTGCTTTGCTGATTTGCTGCTTTCATGGCAAACCCGACCATCCAACTCCTTGCGCTCGACGTCGATGGCGTGCTGACCGACGGCTCGATCCTGATCGACGATGAAGGGCGCGAGATCAAGCGGTTCAACGTGCGCGACGGCCTGGGGATCACCACCTGGCTCCGGCTCGGACTACACGCGGGTGTGATCACGCGCCGGGCGGGCAACGCGGTGACTCACCGCATGCGCGAACTGGGTGTACAGCATGTCGTGCAGGGCTGCATGGACAAGCGCGAGGCCGTGACGGTGCTTGCGCGCGAATGCCGGGTCGAGTTGGCCGCAACGGCTTTCATCGGCGACGACTGGCCGGACCTGCCTGCGATGGGGATCGTGGGCCTGCCGATCGCGGTGGCGGATGCCGCGCCCGAGGTGAAGGCGGTGGCCAAGTTGATCACGGTTGCGCCGGGGGGGCGTGGTGCCGTGCGTGAGGCGGTCGAGCACCTGCTCGATCTCAACGGGATGCGGCATCAGGCTCTGGCATTCTTCGACTGAGGACTCACGTCACCCAGTAGAACTTCCATTCGCCGCGCTCCATCACCACCCAGAGTTTGCGAAATCGCGTGTCCTTCGCCGCGGCCCCGGTGAGTTCGAGCACCCACACGCCGCCGCCGGGCTGCCTGAGAATGACGGTGGGCGAGCGTTCGGCCATCGGCATCCGAGCGAAGAGCATGGCGATATCGCGCCGGTGCTCCCGCAGGTGCGCGACGATCGCCGCGGGTGTCTCGCCGCGCGACTCGTACTCCGCGAGCGTGCGCGTGCTGAGGAGTTGCTTGACGATGATGTCGGTGTTGTCCTCATCGAGTTCGCGTTCGAGGTGGGACATGAGCGCCCGGACGGACTTGCACAGCAGCGTGCGCGTGCCGTCGGGATGCTCGATGATGCTGCCCTGGGGCGGCGCGGCGGTCGGATCGGCGTAGCCCCGCGACGGGTCCACAGGCGGGGTGCTGTAGGTCACCCCTGAGAGGCCGGTGAAGAAGGGCTTGTAGCGGGTCACGGATTCCTCGGCCTTGCAGCCCGCGAGCGCGGAGAGGCCCGTGACGATGATCAGCACTCTCGACAGAGCGGGCGGCAAGGCTCGGATGGTCACCGTCGAGCGCAGGCCGTGCAGCATGTGCGAGGCGAATGACATTGACGCCGCGCACAACGCAGATCCTCTTCGCCCCAACGGGGCGCGGGAATGTAGGCACGGGTAAGCGCAGCGCAACCCGTGGAAAAGGTCGCCCTCGATTCCAGGATGTCCTTCGCGTTCGGCCCCGGCCGGGGCGGAAAACGCGGGCTGAGGCGGACCGACCGACCCCTTCGCCCCTTCCGGGGCGAAGTGTTCCAAGGGACAAGACTCGTGGGACCGCGTCCGGTCCACGGCCTGCGGTCGCCCCCGTGGGGGCTGACCTTGCCCGTGGCTACAGCCCACGGCCCCTGCCGGGGCCAAAGCCGATGCAACGAGCGATGTAAGTCGAATCCGCCTCATATGCTCACCGGTTGGGGCTGACCGACTTCGACCGGCACCAGGGTGGGGTCCGCGATGCCGCGACGCCAGCGGTCATGCACCTGCAACTGTTCGCTTGCACCTGGGCGGTCGGTTCTGGTGTGGCACCCGCGGGACTCCCCCCGCCAGTGCGCGGACCTCGCCAACAACGCGGCCACCAGCAGCATGTTCTGCGTCTGCCAGCCCTCGGGGGCATCAAAGATCTTGTCGAGGGTGTAGCGTGCCCAGAAGTCGATCATGTCCCCAACGTCCGCGAGGCGTGCGCCGGATCGTTCCACCCCGGCGTTGCGCCACATGGCCGAGCGCAGCGACGAGATCACATCGGAGAGGTCGATCTCGCCGTGGTCCGAGGGCCGGATGTCGCTGATGATCGGCACGGGTGCCGGGGGGGCACCGGAGCGCCACTGACTGCCGTTGCTGCCGCCCCCCCCCAACAAGCCGCGTTGAGGCTGCGCGGGCGGCGATCCCGCAGGGCCAGCCGCCTCCCGTCCCGCGATCTCGCCCATGACCAGCCCCTCCAGCAGCGAGTTGCTGGCCAGACGGTTGGCCCCGTGCAGACCGGTGCAGGTCACTTCGCCCACGGCATACAGGCCGGGCACGGTCGAGCGTCCGTGCATGTCCGTCACAACACCGCCGATGGCGTAATGCGCTGCCGGGTTCACGGGGATCAGATCGGTCGCGGGGTCGAGGTCAACCGAGGCGAGGAGCCGGGCGATGCCCGGGAATCGGGCGGCGAAGTCGCTCAGGTGCCGCACGTCCAGGAACACATGCGTCCCTCCGTGGGTCGCCAGTCGCTGCGCGATCGCCAGACTCACAACATCGCGCGGCGCGAGTTCGGCCATCGGGTGAACATCGAGCATGAACCGGTGCCCGGACTGATCCAGCAGGTACGCGCCCTCGCCTCGGATCGCCTCGGTGATGAGCGAGCGCGGCCGCCCCGCCAGGTAGAGCGTCGTCGGGTGAAACTGAACGAACGCCAGGTCCGCAACGGTCGCGCCCGCGCGGTACGCCATCGCCAGCCCGTCCGCGGTGGCGGAGCGCGGGTTGGTGGTTTCGCGATAGAGCATCCCCGCGCCGCCGGCGGCGAGGATTGTCGCCCTCGCCCAGATCACCTGCAGGCCGTAGCGCGGGTGGTGGGTGATTGCGCCCATCACCGGCGAGCCGGGCTCTGCGGAGGGTGCTACCAGGTCGAGGGCAAAGCAGTTCGCGAAGATGCGCACGCCGGGGAACGACTGTGCCCTTGCGATCAGGCAGCGCGCCAGTTCTCGTCCGGTTGCATCGCCATCGGCGTGAAGGATGCGCGGCCGGGAGTGCGCGCCCTCTTGCCCGAGCGCGAGCGTCCCGGACTTGAGGTCAAACCTCATCCCCCAGTCCAGCAACTCGCGGATGCGCGCCGGGCCGGCCTCGACGATGTGGCGGACCACCGGCTCATCACACAATCCCGCGCCGGCAGCCAGCGTGTCCCGCACATGAGCGTCGGTCGAATCAGCGGGGTCGATGACTGCGGCAATGCCGCCCTGTGCCCACGCGGTGTTCGAGTCTTCGCCGGCCTCGGGGGTCTTGGTGACGAGGATGACTTCTTTGCCCTGTTCGGCCGCGGCGATCGCAGCGCGCAACCCGGCTACGCCGCTCCCGATCACCAGCACATCGGTGAAGATCTGCGGCAGGAGCGATGACCGGAAGGGGATGAGGTACCGGCGCTGATCGAAAATCGTGTGCATCGCCGGTGAATCCTAGGTCTTCGATGAGAACGTGAAGGGGTGGGGCGCGCTGATCAACGCGGTCGCTCGGTTGAGCGACAACACGCGTCCGATCCGACGAACCCAGACGAAGCAGACCAAGCAGAAGAAGCAGAGAAGGCAGGAACACGGATGGAACAGATTTGGAACAGATAGAACAGATGAAGAAGGATCGGTCTGCCCTTCTGACCTTTCCCACGAAGGGTGGACATGGGCAAGGTCGGATGCATCTGTTTCCCATCTGTCTCAAATCTGTAGAATCTGTGTTCTTGCCTTGACCGGTTTCTTCTCCTCTGCTGCCCTCTGCTCACTCTGCTCCCTCTGAGTTCCTTCTGAACGATCTAGCGACCCGCCGGTGTCGGTGGCGGCACACCCGGCAGCATGCGGTCCAGTTTCGCCCTCAGGAACCAGACGTGGTGCTCGAGGTGCCAGGTGGCGTAGTTGCAGATGATGCGAACCGTCTGCGGGCCGCGCTCGGGGTGCATGCACGCGCGCTGCCACTGGGCGGGCGTGAGCGTCGCGAGCCAGTCTGCGTGCCAGCGGCGGAGCGTGTGGATCACTGCGACATAGCCCGCCAGCGGGTTCGCGGGGCCGGTGTGCCGTCCATCGGGGGTCTGCGAACCGTACAGCCCTGAGTCGATGTACGCGTCCTCATCCCACGCGGCGTGGACGGGGTTGTCTTCGGCGACGGTGCGCCGCATCCGGTGGACGAACGCCAACTCCGCATCGGCGAGATGGCCGATCAGCACTCGCACCGGCCAGCGCCCGACATCGGCATCTGGCAGGAAGGCGGCATCGGCCTGCTCGTTGGAGAGTTTGAAGATTCGGGCATCGAAGTTCTCCACGCCGCGGCGGTAGCGTGCGAGGAGTTCCGTATCGGAAAGCGCGGCAAAGGCCTCGAAGGCGGGCTTGGGAGGACGACCGGCGGGGGTGGGCAGGCTCATGGTGGAACGGTACCCGCTCCGGAGTAAGAATGGGCGATGGTGTGATCGGAGCAGGCAGGCACGATCGGGATACGCTCCGCCATGACCACACTTGCCCCGGCGATCCGTCTACCCGCTCTGCGCGTCGTGACGATGCCCAAGGACACCAACGCCTACGGCACCATCTTCGGGGGCGTGATCCTGAGTTACATCGATCAGGCCGGGTTCGTGGAGGCACGCCGGCACGGGATGCACCGCTGGGTCACTGTTGCCATGGACCGCGTCGAGTTCAAGAAGCCAGTGCAACTCGGGGACGTGGTGGCTTTCTACGCCTCCACCACCCGTGCGGGGACGACGAGCGTTACCGTGAAGGTGGAGGTCGAGGCCGAGCGGTTCCAAACCGGGGAGGTAGTTGCCGTCACCGAGGCGACGATGACGCTCGTGAGCGTCGGGCCGGACGGACGGCCGCTCCCGTTCGCCTCTCCGCCCACCATCCATCACCCGGCGATCTGATTCGCGCAGCCCGGGGAACGGGCTATGGGCGGATGCACGCCGCTTCCGCTACGATGCGGGCATGTCCGAATCGTCCTTTCTGACCGTCGGCGATCATGTCGGCTTGCTCCTGGGATCCGTCAGGTGCGAGAAGGTCGGCGCTCGCGAGGCCCAGATCCTCGAGCACGAACTCGACACGCTCGCCCCCTCGCGCGGCTGGCGCATCATCCTCGACATGGCGGAGGTGCAGATGGTCGCCTCGATGGGACTGGGGCTGCTCGTCTCGGTGCATAAGAAGGCCAAGTCCGGCGGCGGGGCACTGGTCATCTGCAACATGCGGCCCGAACTCCTCGAACTCGTCCAACTCACGCACCTGCACAAGGTGCTGAAACTTGTCCCCGATCGCAACGCAGCGCTGAAGGCTGTCGTGCTGTGATCGCGGGGAGCACACATGCCCGGATCGGCGAGAGCACTCGTGCCCCCGGATGAGTCCTCTCCGGCACCCGCCCGCTTCGCCGTGATGCTCTCCGGCGGCGGACGCACCCTCGCCAATCTGTTCGAGCATATCGAGGCGGGTCGCCTGCGCGCCCGTGTCGTCCTCGTCATCGCTTCGCGAGAATGCCCCGGCGCGGACCTTGCGCGTCGCCGGGGTGTGCGCGTCGCGGTGCAGCCGGGCGAGATTGCTGCCGAAGCGCTCGCCGGTCTGCTGACCGAAGCAGGTGCGGAGTGGATCGTGCTGGCCGGGTATCTTCGTCAAGTCCGGGTGCCACCGGGGTTCGATGGGCGCATTGTGAATATCCATCCGGCCTTGCTGCCGTCGTTCGGCGGGGCGGGTATGTACGGCCTCGCCGTCCACCAGGCGGTGCTGGATGCCGGGTGCAAAGTCTCCGGCTGTACCGTGCATCTCTGCGATGCCGAGTACGACCGCGGCCCGATTGTCCTGCAAAGGACCTGCCCGGTCGAGCCGGGGGATACCGCGCAGACGCTTGCCGATCGGGTGTTCAAAGTCGAGAGGCGAGCGTACCCGGATGCCCTGGAACTGCTTTTTTCCGGCCGCGTAAGGGTCGATGGCCGGCGGACGGCGATTCTTCCAGATCCGGCTGCCCCGGTGTGTATCGCCCGGACCTAAAGGGGAAACCAGGACATGCCGAACTTGCGTCGCGTGCTGCTGGTCGGACTGGTGTGGCTGTCACTCTTTGGAGCGGAGACTTCATCAGCAGCGCCGCCCGCCTTACCACCCGCTCAGCCCTCTTCCGAAGGCGACGCAAAGCCCGCACGCACCCGCGCGGAGCACGAGAGCAGGTTCCTTGGCGCGATGCGCCGCGGCGATCTGCCCGCCGCGGAGCAGAGCCTGCGCGACTGGACCGCGTCGGATGGCAAGAACTTCGTGCCGTGGTACAACCTCGCGTGCGTCCTCTCGATCCGCGGCCAGATGCCCGAAGCCGAGAGCGCACTCCAGCGTGCGGTGGTCGAGGGGTTCAGCGACCTTCGCCTGCTGATGACCGACCCGGACCTTCGGCACCTCCGCACCAGCGAGACCTACCTCGCCATCATCGAGGGCTGGGATCGCATCATCGACTCACGCGCCGATTCGCAACTCGACGCGGCCCGCAAGGCTTTCCGCGGCAAGCCCTACCAGTTCGAGAAGGATGCCGACCTTCGGCTCCTCTATGTGAGCGCGTTCGATCCCGCGACGTTCGCGCTGGCGAAGGAGGAAGTCGCGCGCCTGACGGTCTGGTGGAACACGCTCGTGCTGCCGGCTGATGAGCCGTGGCGCACGGGCAACGCGAAGGTTGATGTGATGCCGGATCCGGGACAGTTGGCTCCTGGCGGGCTCTCTGACGCACTGCCGCGGAGCGGGCGCAGCACTCCCTGGGTCATGGTCGTGCTTCCGACCCGCGCTGACTACCTCGGCTGGGCGACCGCACGCTATGGCGATGCGGCCGAGCGTGTGGGCGGGGCGTACAGCCACGATGAGAAGCGGCTCGTGGCGATGGACCTTGGCGCGACACTGCGCCACGAGTACTGGCATGTCCTGCATTGGCGGCACATGGACCAACTCGGGCAGCGTCACCCTGCGTGGGTGATGGAGGGGCTGTGCAGCCTTGTCGAAGATATCCAGGCACTGCCCGATGGCGGATTCCGCGCGATGCCGAGTTGGCGCACCAACATGGCCAAGCGTCTGGGCAAGGGCAGCTCGCTCATGCCCTGGGACGCGCTCTTCGCGATGGACCAGAAGCGCTTTGTCGGTTCCAAGCCGCTGGCGTACTACGCGCAGGCTCGGGCGGTGTTCATGTTCCTTGCCGAACGAGGTAAACTCCGCGATTGGTACTCGGCGTACGTCAAGGGCTACGGCGCGGACCCGACCGGCGCGGCTGCATTCGAGTCGGTTTTCAACGAGACAACCGCCGACGTCGAGGCCGACTTCCGTGCCTGGCTGCGGGAGGTTCCGAGCGTCGCCGAGGAGATCCGGCCCGGCATGGCCAACGTGCCCTTCGACGTCGGTCCGGGCACCGGCGACGGCGTCGCGATCCAGAGCGCGCCGCGCGGCAAGTCCGGCCGGGCATCGGGCTTGAAGATGCGGGACACCATCACCGCGATCGACGGCGAGCCGGTGCGCGACCTGAACGACTTTGTACGGATCCTCGGCGAGAGAACGCCGGGGCAGGAAGTCTCGGTGTCGTACCGCCGCGTCAAGACGAACGCTCAGGCGACGGTGACGCTCGTCCGGCAGCCCGAATGAGACGTACTGCGCATACTCGAGGACGAGCGGAATCCCGGCGTCTCTGAGGCCGATGCGGCCTTGCTCGCTCAGAGGCCACCGCTTCAGCGGTGGTAACAGCGGGATGTGGCTCCCGCGCGATGACACTGCTGCCCTAACCCGTTTTCAACTGGCTTCGTGTCTGGTGGCTTCGGCCGCGGAGAATCTGTTGAGTTCCTGGGTTGTGGATGGATCAACACTCTGGCCCGACCGTTCAACGCTCCGCTCCTACACTCCGCTTCCATGGCATACACCGTTCTCGCCCGGCGTTACCGCTCGCAATCCTTCGATGAGGTCGTTGGCCAGGAGGCCATCGCCCAGACGCTCCGGAACGCGATCGACCAGAACCGTGTCGCGCACGCGTACCTGTTCACGGGGACGCGCGGCGTGGGCAAGACCTCCATGGCCCGTCTGTTCGCCCGCGCCCTCAACGCTATAGACGACAATGGCAAGGAAAGCCCAGAGATCGCGGCGGCGATCATGCGGGGGCAGGACACCGATGTCATCGAGATCGATGCCGCGAGCAACAACTCCGTCGAGCAGGCGCGCGAACTGATCGCCAACAGCGTGTACCGACCCCTGCGGGGCCGACGCAAGGTCTACATCATCGACGAGGTTCACATGCTCTCGATGCAGGCGTTCAACGCCCTGCTCAAGACCATGGAAGAGCCCGCCGACCACGTTGTGTTCATCCTCTGCACGACCGAGACGCACAAGGTTCCCGCGACTATCCAGTCGCGCTGCCAGCGGTTTGATTTCCGAAACATCGCGACCTCCAAGATCGCGGCCCACCTGCGCGAGGTGCTCAAGGGCGAGAAGGTCGCGGCCGAGCCCGAACTGGTTCACATGGTCGCGCGCCTCGGCAACGGCTCGATGCGAGATGCGCTCTCGCTGCTGGACCGTCTCCTCGCGGCAGGCGACAAGAAACTCACCGTCAACCTTCTGGAGCAACTTCTCGGCACGCCCGACGGCCAGATCGTCGGCGCGCTTGTCGACGCGATCGCGGACGGGGATGCGTCGGTCGCGCTGCGGAACGCTGATGCCCTGCTGCAGCGGGGCGTGTCGCCCGAGCAACTCCTCGACACGCTTGCCGACCGATTCCGCGACCTCATGGTGATCGCCGCGTGCGGGCCGGAGACGGACCTCGTCGAACTCAGCGACGAGTCGCGTGCGCAGGCGGTGAGCGTTGCGGCCCGGTTCGACACCGCGGGCCTCACGCATCTCATCGCGGTCTGCGACAGCGTCCGCCGGGCGTGCAGGGAGTCAGCCAGCGGGCGCGCGCTCCTCGACGCGGCGATCGTGCGGATGGCGATGGCCGACAAACTCGCCGATGTCGTGGCGCTGGTGGCGGGCGGGGGCATTGCAAGCGCGAACGGGAGCGCAGCGCGAAAAAAATGATTGGGGGGGACGCGGGGAATGGTGGCAGGGCCGCTCCATCAGCCCCGGTCCCCGCGGCCCTGCGAGAGTTGCCCGCGAACGAAACAACCATTCCACCGGTCCAGCCCGTTGTTTCAATCCTGTCCGCGCCAGTCGAGACTTCGGCCTCAACTCCTCGCGCGGATATGGGAAAGGTCTGGGCCCGGATCCTCCGCGCTCCCGACATGCCGACTGTGCTGCGGACGGTCCTGACCAACCTTCGCCCTATCTCCTACGACAGTGCTGCCGGGCGGCTCGTACTCGCCGGCGCGCCGCGGTACGCCGAATCAGCGATCTCGCGCATGGCCCTGGTCCTCGCCGCATGCCGGAGCGTGTTGGGACGCCAGATCGAGGTTGTGGTGGACTCGGATGATCCATCCGACGAAGTATCGCCGCCAGTGCCGAACACCCCGGCGACCGGGCCGGACGCCGGGCGCTCCGAGGGGGGGCATGAAGTAGTTCCGGAGCAGCCTGCTGAGCCGCTCGCGCATCCCGCTCAACACCCGCTTGTGAAAGAAGCCATCGAACTGTTTGGTGCGCGGATCGTCGACATCCAGCATCGCCGCCCCAGCCCTCCGCACGCGCAACCCAACCCACAAGGATCGTGATGTTCGAGCAACTCAAGATGGCCGGCGCGCTCGCCGGGCTGATGAAGAACAAGGAGGGCCTGAAGGCCGCGGGCGAGCGCATCCGCAGTCGCCTGCGCGAGGTGCGCGCCGCGGGCGCATCCGGTGGCGGGGCTGTGCGCGTGACCGCGACCGGAGAACTGCGGATCGAGTCGATCCTCATTGAGCCTGCGGTGGCCGCCGGTCTGGCCGAACCGGCAAGCCGCGCCTATGCCGAGCAACTGATCGCCGAGGCGGTGAACAACGCGCTCGATCAGGCAAAGGCGATCGCCCAGCGCGAGGCATCGAAGGAAGCCGAGGCGCTGGGGCTTCCGGGCATGGACGGGCTTGCGGGGATGCTCGGGGGATAGGCGCATTCTCCCCTGATCCCTCCTCCTTCCTTCCCACTGATTTCTGCTTTCTCTTTCCTCCTCACCGATCCTCTACCATGCAAGCGATCCGCCGCCACGGCGGATAAGCACTTGCAGGTCCATCTCACCACGCGACACACGCATGCGCCGACGCAAGATCACAGGCAGCCACCCCACCTTCGAGGGCATCAACGCGACGCCCCTGATCGACGTGGTCATGTGCCTGATCATCTTCTTCCTGGTCGTCGGCAAACTCGCGACCGATCGCGGGTACGCGGTGCCGTTGCCCGGGTCCTCAGTTGGGCAGGACGAGACCTCCGCGAGCATCCTGGTCGTCACCGTGGCACAACTCGCCGGCGGGCGTCAGGCTTCCGGCTCCATCTGGGACCGCCTGGGCATTACCGTGCAGGCCGATGGCGAGGTCTGCCCGGATGTCGCGTTCCTCGAAAGCGCGGTCCGCGCCAAACTCCGGCAGGCCCGGGACACTTCGATCCAGGTCCGCGGCGACAGGGCCCTGCAGTTCGGGCAGATCGAGCCCGTGCTGCGGGCTTGCGGGCAGGCGGGCGCCAAGAGCGTCCGCTTCGCCACGGAGAAGGAGCCATGAGCGCCCGCCGCCGCAACCGCGAGTCGGTTCTCCGCAGGCGCGATGCCCTGCACAACTACTCGCTGCACTTCGGTCCCAACATGACGCCCATGGTGGACATTGTGATGGTCATCCTGATCTTCTTCATGGCCACCGCGGCGTTCATGGGCAGCGAGTGGTTCCTCAGGGCGGCCATCCCCTTCGAGGGTGGGCGCGGCGCCGACGCCAAGAAGCCCAACGACCCCCTGGCGATCCCCCTCAAGCCGCTGGACGTGCTGATGGACGCCGGCCCGGACGGGCGCACGTTCGTGTCGTTCCTGGAACTTCGGCGAGCAAGCGTTGACGACTTCATCGCCCGTGTCTCGCAGTTCCCACGCACGGAGACGACCGGCGAGTTGGAAGTAATCATCAAGCCCACGCCCAGCGTGCCGTATGCCGATGTCGTGCGCGTCCACGCCGCGTGCGATGCCGCGGGGATCTACAAGGTGGGGATCACGGTGGCGCGTCGCACGGATGCCGCCGCGCCGATCAACCCATAGAACCGCGCTGGGGGGCGGGCCTATCACTCCGCGTGGACGTCTCCGTTCTGATCCCGACCTTCGGACGCGCGGCCAAACTCGCCAGGTGCCTTTCGCGCCTGGCGCACCAGGACCTTGACCGCTCGCGCTTCGAGGTTCTCATCGGCGTTGACGGCCGGGATGAAGCGAACGAGCCTGATGATGAGGCCTCGCAGGCCGTCCACGCGATCGCCTCGACGAGCGCCGGCGCGATGCGGGCGGTGGTTCACGAGTTCGACCACGCCGGCCCGGGCGCGACGCGGAACAAACTCGCGAAACACGCCGAGGGGCGCATCCTGCTGCTGCTCAACGACGATGTGCTGCCCGAGCCGGACCTGCTCTCGTCGCACCTGCGCGCTCATGCCGAGTTGTTGGGGGGGATGGGGG
>ENA-ORBV01003201-ORBV01003201.1-microbial-mat-metagenome-genome-assembly--contig:-NODE-3201-length-33241-cov-6.164275_pt1 | contig 33241 bp, 20 predicted proteins | sample MGYA00237777_ERZ505514 | MGnify/ENA primary metagenome ERZ505514 (study PRJEB26160, sample SAMN06269048) | microbial mat metagenome | isolation source: Oligotrophic lake microbial mat | place... | reverse complement strand
GGCTGATGGTTGCTCGGTCCAACTTTGTCTTGAGGTAGTATACGTAAGCGGAAAGAAGGACGAAAGCAACAACAAAGATTCCAATAAAGATGGAGGCGGTCTTGTTTGCCTTTGATCCTGAACTCACGATGATACCGTTCTTGCGAATGACTTGGATACCTTGGATGTAAGAACATGCGTTGTAATTGGGGTACACGCCATTGGCGTCAAGGTGGTTCTCGCACTTTCCAGCTTGTGAGTAGACCATCTCGCACATCTCGCTAACATAACCTCCGTTGTTTCCGTTGTTGTTATTGTTGTCGTTCCCGTTGTAGTTGTACTGGGCATCAGCAGCCATACAACTGTAGCAGTCCATGGTGATCATGTTGGTCTCACCGTAAGGCAACTCACGTCCAGTCATGCTGTAGTAGGCCTCCTTACCACCGTAGTCATCGGCAAAGGTAGTACAAGAATCGTCAGTGAAAAGACCCAAGTAAATAGATCCTCCTTGCTCGGCACAGTAAGGTCCCATGTAGTAATCAACAGCTTGGTCCAATTGACGTCCCCCGTTGTTGTTATTGTACTGGATGTTGGCGCCCGCACAGTCAGTGTAGTCCCCTAGGTCGAACGCGTCTTGATTGTTGTTGTTCGCGTTGTAGTTGTTTTGGTAGGGATTCTCGTCAGCACAGACATCGGCCATTCCATTGGCAGCGTAGTAGTCGTACAAACAGTAGTCAGCGTTTCCGTTATTGTTATCGTTGTCACATCCAGACATGTTCTCGAGGTAAGCGCACTTTGCTTCGTTGTACTCTTGAACGGACTCGAGGAAGGCTTCGAGGTAGATGTTCATGTCAATGACGTAGTCTCCGTATCCGGAATTGCACCCACCGGCGTTCTCCAAAGAGCAATAGTTGGAGGGGCACAGACGGAAGCGTACCAAACGCTTCGTGGCGATGCGAACATCATCTTCGCCATCGACTTCGTCGTTCCACTGTGAGATGTGGTGACATCCTTGGAACTTGATGGAGTAGTTCATAACCCAGGACGAGCCATAGTCATTTCCCTGGTCCAATTGACGGGCATGTTGCATGATCTTGCTTCCGAGCTTCGAGTTGACCTCAACGGAATCGGGAAGCTTGGTCAGCTTTTGGTTTCTGCCATAGATTGGTGGCATAGTGGCACTGGCAAAAGCCAGAGAAAGGAGTCCGACAAGAAATTTCATCTTATTTTTTCAAGTACTGTGATCCGTTGCGAAGTAAGTAGAGGATGAAGGAAGGTTTGGTTTTAGAAACAACAAAGAAAACAATGAGAATGTTCACTAGCAAGAACACCAAAGCGAATTGCAAAGCAAACAATCGATTCCGCAGCCTTGTCTCCTCCCTCATTGTACAACGGAAAAACAGCAGCTCTGAAACTAGTCGAACTACTGTAATTGCTAGCTAACGAGAACATGTACTCTTGTAAATACCTTTCTAGTTGACTTTTTGATAATAGTCTTGGGTCGATCGTCAACGAGCCTCGAAGTTATGGCGTGTTATGGCTTCGTCGTGATAAACAGTCTGCCTGGAGCTTGACTACTCCAAGGGCGACAGTGTCGCCAACTTCTTCGATCCCGAAGATGGCCATCTCGTGAGAGGAATCAACTGCTAGGAGATTTTCGGTTGTTTAGAATTTATCTTATACCTTCATTCCGAAGAAGATATATGTTCGCCAATTAAATAAATGGATGCACGAACCGATTGTACACGGGTTACCGTACAACTCCTACTGCGATTTAAACTTGAGCGCACCTCGACACATTTTCTGTGACCGTTAGCCCTCAACAAGAAACCTTTAAGTAATTCTCCGGCGAGCGTTCCAACGCCAACAATGCATATGTAATTGGACTCGAATCGGAATGCTTTACCTTACACATGAAGAACTGGGGTATGCTCAGCAACGTTCAAAAGCGATGCGAGTATGCGCGCTGGTACAAACCAACGAAACAACCTCGTCACACGCTAAAAGGTACGAAGTTAAAAATCAAGGGCCCTTCCATCGCTATCGCAAATCATCGCCTTCACAAATCATCAAGAGGAATTGCACATTCTATTATCTTGTTTTGTTTATCACTTAACTTTCTCCACCTCCGAGTGTTTCAACTAGTTAGTCTACCTATCTACTTACATCCAAATACAACAAGATGAAGCTCACTGCCGCAATCACCCTTTTCATGGCCGCCGCTGCCTCTGCCAACCCTTTCCGTCCTGCTAGCCAGAACAACCCAAAGGCCAAGTACATGAACAAGCTTGTCAAGGCTGCCAAGGCCACCCGTAAGCTTGAACAAGAAATTGACTTGACTTCCTACTCCTTGAAGTTCGAACAATGTCAATTCGTCAAGACTTACAGCGATGACCTAGCTGACAACGAGGACTCCACCACCGTCCTTGCCACTCAACGATTCGTTATCTTCCGTCTTTGCCCCGAAGGTTACTGCTCCACCTGTAACGCCAACTACGGAGAGTACGTGATCGACCTCGAAACTTACCTCGAGTCCACCGTTCAGTACCAACAAGAACTCCAAGAGACGATGTGCGAGAACTGCGAGAACTACTGTGCCGTCGACGAGAACGCCGATCAGGAAGACGGACAAGAGGACGCCGAGGAGGAACAAGATGATGGCGGACGTCGTCTTCGTAAACTTGCCAACGTTGACTGTGACACTTGTTACGAAGAGTGCCAGAAGATCGAGAACATGGAAGAGAATGGTTACGTTGATGCCACCAACTTCCTTGAATGCCAAATGATCTACGACCCCGAAGATGATGGCAAGGCTGCCCTTTACGCCGGTCCAATCTGCGCAAGCTATGGAACCAAGATCAAGATTGGTGTTTTCACCGACGAGGACTGTATGAACGTCGATGCCAGCAAGGATGTCGAGGACTACCTCAAGGATGGTGATGGTTACCAAATGAAGCTTTCTCATGCTCTCTTGAAGACCATCTACGCCGAAGACTCTTGCATCTCTTGTCTTGACCAGGGTGACGAGGAAGAGGACAATGGCGACAACAACGGTGAACAACAAGCCGCTGAGACCAACGAGATGTGCCGTGCCTTGTACGAAGATGCCGCCAAGTGTGAAGACAGCCACGGATTCGAGGCTCAAGTCTACTACAACAATAACAACAACAATAACAACGGCCAAAACCAGATGTACAACCAGGAAGCCCAAGAAGAACTTGTCTGTGACTTCATCTCTTCTTTGCAATCAGGAACTTATGACGAGACCGGTGAGATCATCATCTCTGGAGGATCCAGTACTGTTGGAGGAGGATCCAAGACCACCGGAGGACAGAAGTTCGCTCTTACTTTCTTCATCTTGGGAACTGTTGGACTTGCATGCTACTCTGCTCTTCTGCATTCCAAGCTCACAAAGGGAGGAAAGGCTGACCTCAGCACTCAAGGCGGAGCCATGGCATAATTTGTTTTTGACCAAAGCTCTTCTTTGATGCACACAGATTGATCGTTTGAATTTGCTGTAACACTTATCATCCCATTCGGTGCGCTTGGGCATTTGTCATCTTGTTGCTCTCCCAGCAGCTAGTAGTTCTTCTATGTAAATGAAATGCCTTGAGTCGCTCGAACATATAATAAAAAAATAAGTAGTCTTTGTCTACCAAAAACTCTCCTCTCGTCTATTATTTATTATATTATTGTAGCACCTCTAGCACTATAGTACAATGTATTGCACCCGCACAAGCTGAGTAACTCACCCGCTGACGTCTATTAGTTCTAGCTAGTCCACTTCCTACTCTGTACTAGTAGCTCGGCATCCACCGAGCTCCGTGAACTAGTACTAGTACTCGACGGAGCTTGCTGCGGCGGGCCCCGGCCGGCCATCCACATCCCACTGGCTCGTGGTTGTAGTCAGCAATGGTCAACTGAGTGAACTGACTATTCATGCTCCGACATTGTTAGCCTGTCTGTCGTTTAAGGGCAGACAGACATGCTCCAGTCTGTAGTTTTCTTCACCATGAAGTTTCGTCAGTCACAGCACCGACGTCGGTCACTTCTGATCTTTTCAAGACTCCAATTGTCCTTCCACTTGATACAGAGTCATGAAGCGAGCTAGAGCTAGTAATAACAATCGTTGTCTCGGACTGACATCGGCTAGCTAGCTAAGTATTTAGTAGTAGAAGTGCTGAAGTATCAGTCTGCTACATGTGTTGCTTTTAGCCAACCAACAACTATTACTCGAGTAGACGACCATGCTCTAGCTAGCTAGTAGATTTCCCAGTAAGAGTAGACCTACCAGGTAATAGACCTAATAATACAGAAACATCCTGTCTATTGGCACGAGTAGCTACGACGTACAAGGGTAGATAAAGTGGTTCCTACACAAGCACCGGAGGAGTACGCCGGGATCGCATTCGGGACTAAACAAGGATTCTATCTGGATTTCTTGCATTTGATTTGCGCGTGTTGGGAAGTGCCTCTAGCTGGTGGTTTCGTACTGCTCTAAAACTACATATTGAACGAAAGAGATCAAATAGCGCTGAGGAGTACTAATGCCTAGTTCAATACAACACGAAAATCTGCGTCGACCAAGTTAAGATAGAATAGAAATTGGCGGAAAATACCCCAGCAAGTACTTTATCGGAAGTAGTGCCAGTTGAGTACTAGTACTTTATCGATCACAAGGAGACATACTCTTGTTCCAGGCAAATTGCAGCGAATAAAGAGAGTCGAGGTTGTTGAAGCAGCGAAGAGAATACCTACGTTTGTTTGAGATCAGATCGGTTCTACAAAACACCACTTTTATTTTTCATCATGTCGGCTGCTGCTTTGAATGTTGCAGGCAAAACCTTGAAGCATCACAATCTACTGCTTGTGATCAAGCAAACTGCGTTTGAAGAGTACTCGCAGGTGTGTTCGTTGCCCACTACTTGTTGCTGACATTCGGATCCTTGGAGAGAGAATGATACATGGGGAAGCCTTGTTTACATTCAGTACTTGTGTCGAGATTTTCCGGTTTTTGTTGGCTAACCCATTTTTAAAAATCCTGCCTTGTTCATTAATTTTTCGCACAGTTAAAGTTAAGAGGCCAAGCTCCCAAAGCCTTGCGGTGGCAGCGACTGGAAAAACGGTACAAGGCCCACAAACAATGCGTCAATGATTTGTTGACGCTGCTTCGTCGTCACAAAGTCAATTTTAGCTGCGTCAACCGAGTGGAATTGGACCGGCAGCATTTGAATGATGTGGATCTGATGGTAGCTGTGGGAGGAGATGGAACCGTGTTGAGCAGTGCTCATTTTCTAGATCATGGTACCATTCCACTGTTGGGCATTAATTCGGATCCAAATGTCTCGCGAGAAGATATGAAGGTTACCAAGAAGAAAACGGATGAACGGCGGTAAGCAATTATGTCTCCAGTAGAAATACCGATGAATGCACGCCCGTCTCCCTTTGTCTGTTTTATCTGGTTCTTGCGTTTTCTAAATTTTTTTACGTCTCCCGAACTCAGCTCCCATGGAGCTTTGTGTATGTTTTCTGCACTTGACATGGAAGAGGGCCTAGAAAAGATTTTGTATGGCGAGGGGCACTTAAGAACACGTACTCGAATTCGGTGTAAGGTGAAGAGCACCTTCTCGGAGACACGCTTGGTACCTGCCTTGAATGACTTGTTGATTGCCAACCCCAGCCCTGCTGCAGTTTCTCGTTTCCGCATGGGGTGGCTGCAGGCTTTGGATCAAGGCGTGGAAGAGGACATGGAATCTGATCCATACAAGTTGGATACTCCCACAAACAAAAACTTTTTGAATCATCTTGGCACGGTGACTCGCTTTGGTGGCATACCCTTCGATAATACCAATAGTCTAAATGTTTGGTCCTCTGGCTTGTGGATTTCGTCGGCTATTGGCAGTACTGCGGCTATGGCAGCTGCAGGTGGCAAAGTCCAGGACCCTGATTCTACGGAGCTTCAATACTTGATCCGTGAACACATGATTGAACCCAATCAAACCAACGATGACGGTTTGCCTATTCGACACGAGGACGTTGACACTGGCATGATTGCCACGGGCCAAAAATTGCACTTGCGATGGAGTTCCCAAAGGGGTCGAATATTCGTCGACGGATCTCATTTAACTCACAATCTTGAACTTGGTGATGAACTTTTAATTGATAATCTGGCGCCTCCCCTCAAAATGTATATAAGCGGAGAACGCGCCAGAGCACTGAGGATGGGCGTTTGATTTTTCAGTTTTTTAAGTACCTGTGCGAATCTGATTAAACGAATAAGCCAAAATAATTTGTTTTTCCCACGATGTAGTTGAAACAGAAGCGCGTTGGGTTGATGCTATAGGAATCGAGGCGGGTGCCTTTCTTACAGTTTAGTGACTGTTCCTCGTATGCATGTATCCAAATGCATGTATCCTACAGCACCCCAATGTGGTATCTCACCCTTGCTAGCAAACTGGCCCATAATATGGTTCACAAATCTTTCATCCGACAAAGTCATACGTAGTAGCTTGTCGGGCAACCTTAATCCTCACTACACACTGAAGGAATATAGTTATGACTGTGAATGGATGAAAAATGCCTTTAGAATCGGCGGAACTTATTTAATTCTTCACTTATACTGCTTCCAAATTCATTATTATAATTGAAAGTGAATTGCAGGGTACAGGGGCTCTATTATATATCGGTGTGTTCATAAAGTGTGTACTTTATTCTTTAATGCGAATAGGTACTCTCCTTCACACTTGCGTCGAATCCATAGAAAAAATGCCCCTTCTCGCTTTCGCCGTGCAGACTCCACAGTCTCAGGTTCATAATTATATTTCTCCCCCGCCAGAGATGCTACGTTCGTATTGCATCAATTGACTTCTGGGCGCAGGTTGTTGAAGTGAGCAACGAAAGTTCCTGCAACCTAATAGCTTACGCCCTAATCTTTACCCTTGAACAAATCCGCAACCTTCATGCTCTTCTTCAGGTTGGCATTACCGCCTCCACAAGCACTGCGTTTGTAGTACTCGGCAGCTTCGTTCATCGCCGTGGTTAAGTGACAAATCATAAATGCTTCCCTTTGTACCATAACGGGTTTCAGCTCCGTCTTTTTACCTTTTGGCGGCCACTTGTAATCGAAGGCCGTTGCAATGTTGTCAGGAGGATCCTCGAAGAGTGGGTTTTCACACTCAAAGACATCATGCGGAATTTTTCGCTTGCCAAAGAACCATTCTTTTCCAACCGAGTAACGCTGACATAGATGAACGACATGTGGCAGAGAATGTTTCGTGTAGTCCACCTCTCGGGCAATACTACAAACTTCATCTGCTGGCATTTTGTCAATAAGAGCCCAACCTTCCCCGTCTCCCGTGTTCGTGTCGGAGATCATGAGGGATTGAATCAGTTGGAATTTCAAATCCAAATGTGCCGCTGCCAAAGAGTAGGCAAACATTTCAGCCAGCAAATGTGGATATTGCTCGTGAACCTTGGGCACAAATTCCGTCCATTTGAGAGCAATTTGGTACGAATCCGTAACCGTTGCAATGTAGGGCGGTCCCACAGGATAATACAGCCGACCTTCCTTATCTGTCATGGAGGTGAGAGGAGAATCGGGTCCTGCGATTTTGGCAGTGTCCAGTTTCAACCATTGCGCTCCGAATCCGTAGGTTTGTGCAAATGGCTTGCCATGTCCGACTGTTCTTGCCACAATATTATCTTTTCGGAACTTGGCAATGACCACATCTTCGTCTGAGGTAAAATCCTTGGTGATCGGTCGCATCATGCTCATGTCTGGATCAATCAAAATGACAATATCATCTTGACTTTTGGGAAAGTTGCCATTGCCATCGTAATCCAACAAGGGAGAATTCTCCAACCAATACTTCAATCCATGCGGCTTGTTAAAGAATTTGTAATCGCCAATAATATTTCCATTCTCATCTTTGACAGCCGAGAAATGGGGTGTCAGCAACAAGTGAAATCGTCGTGACATATGCTGAATGTTGTTTTCAAACCATTCCTCAATCACGGCCTTCTCTTCGTCGTTACATCCTGACGCAATGCGTGTCACGTGTCCTGGTTGCTTGACGCGCATGGCTCGATAAAAGGTCAAATAGGACTGCCAATGCTGATAGGTACCACAGTCGGTAGAAAAGATCAAATGATACACTTGGCCATCAACTTTTTCCAGTGCTCCATCCTCTTCGGGTGGGATCAAACTTACGCCTGGTACGTAAATGTGCGATGGCTTTTTTGTTTTGCTCATGCTTTCTATCACGCATCCAATCAAGAGCAATACCGCCACCACTGCCACAATGATCTTGTTGGGGACAATTTGATTGCCAATTTTGGTGTTGCCATGAATGTGGGAGATACCACCACCTAATTTCATGGGTGTCGTATTATTGGCGGCGGAAGACCCATCCTCTCCCGAGGATGATTTGACGTTCTTTCTGGAGCGAATCATTCTTTAGGATCTTTTTTTCAATAGCAATACCAATCCAATGAAACTGCTACAGCGCGTTGTATCTTTCAGTGTATGTATCCTCCTGATGTTTCTTTGTGGGATAGTAACACTGGCACTTCCAGATGCTGTAGTAACACTCTAACAGGTTATACTAATATGGACGAGCAATGGTTTTGTTGTCGCTTCAGATTGTTTTGTTAGTACAATACTAACTGTTTGGCCACGGAGGGTCATTCTCAAAGACTTCGGATTCAGTGTGCGCACACTTTACCGAGAATCTTTTTCCTTCCTCTGACCTGCTTTTTGGAAACCCCCTTCTGCAGGCCCACCCGGTACTGCTTCACTGCAGCCAGTTTAAAACAATTTTGAAATTTGTTTCTTATCAAAACCCTTTGGGCCTGACACCTGGCATGAGAGTGACAATGACTGAGGTTTGGGGATGAGCACTTGAGCAATGTCAATGGACATGCTCCAAAGGAGGAGATGAGGGGCGTTCCTCTGACAGCCATGCCATGCTTTCTTTTGCTTGTTTCTCTTGTCAGAACACACAACTGAACTAAACAGTTTGTTGAGGAAACAATTGACAGCTTGGGAAACAGCAAGTTTGACCCTGTCAGCCCAGTGCCATGCTGTTCAGCAGCCAAGAAACAGCATCTCCCATGGTGTCAATGTCACAGTGAGCAGAATGTGCTGATGACAGCAGACCTACTGGTGAAATCATTTGATGAGCAGAACGCCCCCATGTTGTGAGCACCTGCTGTGATGGGAGTCCGTGACAGTGTGACTGACCTTGGAACATGCAAAAGGGTCAGTTGCGTGCTCAACACCCCATGAGTGGAGAACACTGGAAGTGCAGTGCACCTGCAGCCTGTCCCCGTCCCTGCTCCACAAGTCACATCATGATGCGGTGATCTGTGCAATGGTTGGAGCTGGAGGAACTCTGCCACCCGCCCTGCCGCCACCACCTCAATCACCCTGGGGTCATCATGTGCTGCCCACACACCCTGCTCAAGAAGTTCAGGGTGAAGCAGCAGCACAGACATCATGGACTCCAGAAACAGCTGTGACGGACACTGTCTGTCCCAAGCCACATGCCCCTGGCCAGGAGAAGGGTGGCGCAACGGATGCTGCAGGGATGCCGACAGTGGTGAGAGCCACTCACATGACCCGTCATTCCAGCACCTGCACACACTGACGCTGTTGGGGCAACAACATCTGTCACTGTTGGGGCAACACCATCTTTTGCTTCTGGTGCTGACTGGAGGTTGCCACTGCATCAACGTCAACAGCAATGGGAGCACAACCACACCGTCTATCTGCCTGCACTGTCAATGTTGCTGCAGCCTCAACAGCAGAAGCACCCCATGCATCAGGGCCATTGACCCCTTCAATTTCCATCAGTTCAAGAACAGCCATGTCAACATGACCCAATCCCACAACTGGAAGAGCAGAAGAAGAGGAAGAGGCAGAAACACCATTGCACAATGATGCTTTGCCCCTAGGAACTCAATTTCCACCCCATGCAGCTTGGTGAAAACATCACTTGTGTCATTGGTTTGGAGGTCTTGTTGTGTCAAACAACAATGGTGCCACCAACGTGGACATTCCTTTTGCAAGGTGAGTTTGCAGTTGTTTGTTCAGTTGGTTAGCAGCAGCAGCTGACATGAGTGAGTTCAGTTGCTCACACCTCTTGTCTCTGCCAAATGAAAAAAATAAGCAGGACAGCTGCACCACACTGATGTGCTGTTCACAATTAATGCTGAGTCACATTGCGCATCATTTTGCCTACCACTTTCTCCAAAATTTAGTCAGGCATGTGGTTGACATCACCGACCACAAATGCAAAGTTGTGGAATTGTTGAGAAAGATCATGACCTCAACAGTCTCATGTGAGCAGCAAGACATTGCAAGGAATGTGCCAATTTGCAGTGTCTAAGGCAACAACAACAGCTCCAACCTGTGGAGATTGTCGGACAATTCAGTTGTTGTTGTTGTTGCCCATTGGTGGGTCAACCAAACAGACAGACCTGTCACATCCAAAATGTGCTTCATGTTGTCTCCAAAAACAAGACCTGTTGCTGTAGCAGCCAACATGCAACATTGACAACAACATTGCCTGACAGACACATTGCTGCAATTGCAGTGCTGTGTCTCTACAAATCAACCAAGAATAGAAAGAAATCAATTGACAAAATGGCAGCTGTGATCGAACAAGATGACACAAAAAGCCTTGCATCAAACTGTCCAACTTTTGGTTGGGACCACAATTAGTGTAGAAACAAACCTTTTGATAACCACCACCATTCATGTGGAAACCCATGACGCAGCAACAGTGAGTGGTTGGTGCAGCTTTGGTGGACAATTGCAAGGTTGTGGGGGCCACTCAATGACAAGGACGTGGATGCCGGGACAAATTGACATGACCACAACCAACAATGGTGCAATCAGAATGAACGACATGGACAAGGTGAATGACTGTTTGGTTCTCAACGTGAGAGTTGTCATCCAGAAACTGGAAACAAAGGTGGTTGAGAATCATCACATGAGTCTCCGCATGCCCTCCTTCACAACCCTCTTGTCATTGATGTGGGTCGCAAGAACAAACCTCCTTTTCTTGTTGGGAAGGTTACCACACTGGCTAGGACTTCTGTCAATGATTAGCAGTCAGTCTGTCCAATCAACACAATGAAACACCCTTGCAATCACATGCCAGCCATCCATTGTTTTTGGACCCGAACTGCAATCAAAACATGACTCAAAGGAAACACTAGTAGTGTTCACGTCCAAGGTGACGAGAAAAAGAACTTCAAGTTCGTACGATGTTTCTTTCAACATCGACCTTCACCAGCGTATTTAAAATCGTTCAAAAAATTGAGAAGGCCATCTCACAGGTGACAGTCGTGAGTTGTAAATCGATGAAGACTCAACGATGAAACGTATCAATATTGACGTTTGAACTGGGTCTCAACGTTACGGGTAAAAGCCTAAAAGGTTATTCCTCGCCCTCCTTCTCATCGACTTCCGGCCTTTTGCTGCCGTTTTGCCTTATTCTTTCACAAGCGCTGTCTACGGGGTCTTCCGTTGGCTTCGTCTAAAAGCTTGGTACTGTAGAAGGGTAGTGTACCTCCTTTCCTGTACTGTAGAAATGCGTGGCGAACTACTACTCCGGAGTAGCGAACTAGATCTGCCAATGAGCGTTAACACGCAACATCCAGCTGGTGTTCCCCCAATGCTCGCTTACAACACCTTCACAGTTAAAGCTTTACCAACGTTATTCAAGAAGGCCCTTCTTGACCGACCGGCGCCACCGCAAATGGGTGCGTCAGATCTCTGTTAAGGGTTTGTTTTTCGGAGAAAATACACACTACATTCCTTCGTACAATCCTTCAAACAATGGACATTGTGGCAGTAGTAACTTATTGGTGCAAATTGTAGCGATCGTCAGCCGATAGATACGGCAGAACTCACTGGTTGCTACTCCTACTACTAGCTATCTAGCTAGTAGTAGCAACAGTAGCATTAGTCGAAGAAGAAGGCATCTTATTATGTCATGACTTTTCTTGGTAGCCACCAACATTCCTTTTTCAAAGCTACTTCTACCAGTACTGTATTCTTCCTGTCACCCCTGTAGACGACTACTATTGGCTGCACTCCAGCAGCAACGAAAAGTGGCACAGCGTACTACTAGTAGTTACTGGTCCCGTACTAGCTACTCGTAGATAGCTAGCTAGATAGCTACGTAGCTAGCGCCGTCCACCAGCACTACGAACTCGTAGCCAGTTGGGTCACTTTCTACTTCCAGTCTTCTTTCTTTTGGAAGTGCGAACGATCGTACAGCAAACGCCATAACAGGGACAAGCAGTCTTTTGGGTCTCTTACACCGGTAGGTACTTCTATCACTACTCCAGTAGCGTACAAGACTACTAGCTAGTGGTCTAGTAGACTAGTTAGTTCGCAATAGAGGACAGCAGCAACAGCAACAACAAACAGCCAAGTGTTAGTTTGCTTCTCACGGGTTTGGCTTTTTCTCTCTCTTCTCTCTAGTTGTAGCAGTTACCGCTGAATCGCCCAATAGGAGGCATACTAGTAGAACCTACAGTGTAAAGTGCGTGCCCCTCTTCTCTTGCCGTGAAGACTAGAGCAGATTCACTACAGTACTAGCAAGCAAGCAAGCAAACGACAACAGACACGAGACAAAACAAGCCACCATGAGATTGGCAGCGAGCACGTACCAATTGAACGTGAACTTGGGCCAACAAGAAGCCGTGTCTCGATTACGAACCTACAAAACCGAACGTTGTGTGACCCTGGTCAATGACCGCACCGCCGTCAACAACAACAACAACGCCAATAACCAAAATGGCAACAACGCCGCACCCAACGGCAACAATGCAGCAGCGGCGGGTGCTCCCTTGACCGATCAAGATTTGGTCGCCATCTTTGAAGCCCTGGGTGAATTGACGCGATTGCAAAAGTTGAGGGTGGATTTTGTAGGTCGAACCCTGCGCCTTCCGGTCGTGGCACTGACGACGGTACTCGAACGAGTTCCTCAATTGCAGCAATTGGTCTTGGAAGAAGTACGACTCGATGGGAGTGTCGCCGATGTAGAAGCTCTGGCCATGGCGTTGCGGCAACATCCCTCCTTGCAACTTGTGGATTTGCATTGTTGTGTTCCTGCGGAAGGTCTGGAAACCACATTGGATCCCCTCGTGACGGCCTTGGCACATGTTCCCACCTTGACCGAAGTCCTCTTGCGGGATACGAGAATAGCACCGCGACTGATGCACAACAATAATGACGATGAGGATGATGAGGACGACGACGACAGTGATGAAGAAGGGAGTAGTGACGAAGAGGACGAGAATACTATGGACCAAGAGGGAGGAGGAGGAGGAACCGGAGGAGCAGGATCGTCTTCGCGACGTCCGACATGGTCCGGGTCATCCTTGGTCTCGCTCTGTGAGTCTCCCAGTCTCCGGATTTTGACCTTGCGAGACATGGCCGAGATTCGAGATGTCCATTTGGAACTCATGGCCACTTCCTTGCAGCACAATGACACACTACGAGAATTGACCATTTGTTCGCCCTCTTTGGGAGAACGCGCAGGACGTGCCATGGGACAAGTTCTACGATCCAATCGAAAATTACAGAAATTGGAAATACAATTGAACAGTGGAGAAGATGCCATTCCCATTACCGAAATTCTACAGTTCAATTCCAGTTTGAAACGATTGGATTTGTTCTTTAATGGGTCCATCTCACCACGCATTCGAGAAGCCTTTACCGAAATGTTGCGACGAAATTATGTATTGCTAGATTTGAATGGATCGGTCTGGCGGGGACAATCCAATTCCGAGATTGATTTTTATTTGCGTCTCAATCGAGCGGGACGAGGCGATTTGTTGACCGAACATGCGACGAGAGCCCAATGGGTCGATACCATGATTTCGCAACGCGAGGACCTATCCATTGTATTTTCACTCCTCTTGATGAATCCATCGATTTGTCTTCATGATACCAACGACTTTCGAGATGTCAACAGCCCAGGAGGAGTCAATGGAGTTTCCTTGCATCTGCGTAAACGAAGAAAGGGAGAAGCGGACATTGCAGGTAATTTGATAGGTAATTTGTAACAGGTGATCGGAAGAATTAAAATCCAGCAATCCATGGACTGAACTGTTGAAAAAGGGCTCTTATTACTGTTCATATTCATCGTACAGTACGGTAGTTATCATGGAGTTACTCAGCCATGTTTTGTGTATAGATAGATAGAGAGAGAGATGCCGTAATGACGTTTCAGCCTTATTATTTCCATCCTTTTTCTAGCTTGGCCAGGGACGCTGCTCCGAGAAATAGCAGCACATTTCAGATGCAGTTCACTGCATTCGTCCTCTACGATCGAGATATTAAGACTCTCTACCCCCCCCTTTGATAGTAAACAAACTATTAAGATGTAATTAGATTTTTTTTGCAGCATTGAAGATTGTACATGTAGACCAATCCGTAAAGGAAAGGACATTCGTTTTCCTAAAAGATGAAACAAATAATATGCACCATATCTCCTTTCCAAGAACACGGGACCCGGGATTTCTGACCATAATCTCTCAAGATCGCACAGTAGGCTAGAGATACTGCCGACTTAACTTGGCAGCCTTTGCATAATTCTCGCCCATCTCAGGATCAGTGCCTACCCGCTCACGCTTGTTCGATGCTCCACCTCCACCGCTAGAGGATTTCATGAGTTCGTGAAGTCTCGCACTATCCTTGTACCCTTTGGGGGAATGCTGTGGGTCTCTTCCACCTGCTCCTGCGGCTGCCGCGGCGGCAGCATGAGCTGCTCCTGCGCCTCCACCAAGAAACATGGGATTCATACCGGACGCAGCCATATTGGCTGCTTCAAAGTGGGCAAGCTCACGCGCTCGCATGAGGGAAGCCGCCGAAGGTTGCTGAGCCGCAGCAGCCATCATCATGGCTTGTTGCGAAAACATGTGCGGCCCACCCGCCGATTGCATCGCCGCAAACTGAGCCGCCGTAGGAGACGCCGCAAGGTACGGATTCATGCCCGCGCCTCCAAGGCCATAGGGATTCAAAAATGGATTTCCAGCAGACGCCATCATGAGGCGACGAGCTCGTTCTTCAGCTGCTGCATGCATTGCAGCGTTTGCATGCGCCTCTTCCATGGCTGCTTCATCGTCCTCTGCTCCGCCGCTGGCATCACGTCTCCTTGGTGGATACCCAGCTGCTGCTGCGGCGGCGGCGCGTGCGTTTGCAGCCGCAAAGTACCCAGGTGGCATACCTGGCATAAACATCCCCTGAGAGGCAGCAGCAGCTTGTGCCGCCATCATGCGTTCTCGATCCGACGGACCAGGACCCATGTGCTGCTGCTGGTCGTCATCAGAGCCCTCGCCACCACCACCACCAGATCGATTACCTTGGTATGGGAGGTGTTTCTGATGATCACGAAGCTCTTCGCGTAGTTCCGGTGCACCTGTATTTTCAATTGCAGCAGTACCAAGGGTGAGATTTTTTGTATTGGTGTAACCCTGCAAAACTTTCAGGACAGAGATAAGCAAGGAAGCCATTTCCTTCATTCATTCTCACCTTCTCGAAGGGCCTGAGAAGCCTTGTTTCGGGCATGGATATCACCAACTTCCACTGTAGCAATTGGGAGGGAGGATAATGACGATGCAAGAGAGGTATTTACATGAGAATTTTCAAGAGCAAACAAATAAAAAAGGCTTTATATATGTCCAGCTCAAGCACGACAGAAGCAGCTGCCACCATAGAAATGTATAAACCTACCGTAGACATTTTCATCCCTGTTGTCTTTCTTCAAAAACCTCCCGGGTGGTGTCAACATTCTGATCAATTTGACGATATCCTTTGCCACTAATGTCTTTTCTCTCTTGTTAGCCTTGAGATATTCCTCCTGTTTGGCACGCACCAAGCGTCGAAAAAAGATATTTCCAGGCTAAGAGAAGGGGCATAGAAAAAGGATAGGAAAAATGTTAGCCTTGCGCAATATTTGGCGTGTAGAATCCCATTGAAAGGCACAACAGCATAAACTTACGTGATGATTCGATTGCCCGCCGCGGCCGCACAACACTGATGTAGCAAGAGATAAAGATTGGAGATGCATATATCAGTGCAAATCAAATTGTGTACAACAAACGAATGTGTTCATACAGTACATCCTCATTTAGGGGTAGTAGCACTTACCATCGGTGCAACTGATTCCCCCTGCATCCACCTCGGTCCCTTCGCGTATCATTGCAGGGGGGCTTGCAAATGCCTTTTTCTTGGGGTTGGGTGAGGAACGGCGCTGCTCGGCAACACAAGCAAAGGCCAATGCATCCAGTGGGTTTTCACGGCCACCACCACCACCTATGGGTTTCCCTAGTTGCCCGCCAGAGAGAAGACCTGCCGCCGCAGCAGCTGCTGCCTGAAGCTGGACCTTTTTCTGTTGTGGAGTAGCCGGTGGTGTCGTCCCTGTAGCAATGTTGAGTTCAGGCAGTTTGGAGGGAGGGTCTGGCTTGAAATCTCCTCCATTTGGGGATGGTTTACTACCACTAGAAGATTCAGTCTTAGATGTGACAGTCGTTGTGGGATCTCTCTTGGGTGGACTTGCGATGCTATGAGCATCCTTTCGTGTTGCCGTTGCCATTGCTGGCGGTGGAGGCGGAGGTGGTGTTGGTGTGGGCGCTACTTCTGGTTCAGCCGCGGCAATAGCTTTAGAAGTGTCAGTATCTGGAAGAGGGACCTCTTCATCTTCATCAGCGTCGTCAAACTGGTTAGCCGAAGCTGCAGTGATCTTCTTCTTATTGTTACTAGTAGGGATCATGTTGGTGCTATTGTTGTCAGCTGTCTCTTCACTGGTCGGTTCGAGAGTTCTTGCTCGGATGTCATTACCAGCGAGTAATATTAGTTGGTAGTAGCCTGGTGAGCTCTATTGTTACCGCTATTACCGCCACTCATCACTAGTAGGACGTACTACGAGCGGCTACTACTAGCTAACTAGTACTAGTTAGTAGTAGCTATTAGCATGTTGAGTGATGTAACACGCCTCGTGTTGAGCGAATAAATTGACAAATTCCACACTCATTCGCAGGCGACAGATCGCGGTACGACGTAGTACCCTGGACCGCTACAAGTACTGGTAGCTAGCCTAGCTAGTTCGCTGTCGGTTCGAGCAGTTGTAGAACTAACTAGTACTGGAGTTGCTCGTAGCTTCTACGTGCTTCCGTACTACTGGTTATTGGCAAGGACGATTCGTTGATGTTACCCGTAAGTTCTGGTGTCAGCGAAGCGAAGACCACTGTAAGTACGACGTATGTACGAGTGAGTTGCGCGCAAGCAAGCCTGATTAGATTTCTGAATGACTATTTCTTTTACCGTCAATGGCTCAGTCATGACTTTTCGAGTACTAGTACTTTGTTTCCCCTATCTCTCTCGTCGATTCGACAAAATCACTAGTTCGTTTCTTTTCAGTGTCGCACATGTGAACAATGCTATTTTCTTCCGCGAAATACGTCAACGAAGAGAACACTCCTCAAGATTCTTCGTCACTCGCGAGCTCACTTTAGTCCCGTGAAAGTGAGTACCACGTCCTCCGAACGCGCGAGTACACTCAGTTTACGGGGTTCTTGTCGTACCGGTACCGCGTAATAAAGAGGAATCGCCTGTCTACTCACGGTAAATTGAGACCGCGATCTCATATTAATGGTGGTTTTCGGTGGGTAGATTCAGTGGTAAACAGTGTCCTTCTTTTACGGGCTCATGTGAGACCAAATGCAAGCAATATGGTCTGTCTTAGTACGTCACCACCTTACCTTTTACTAAAAAAAGGATGGGGCCAACGAGAGTTTTTCACATGAGGGAGACGCCGTGATGAAAGCCCCTACGTATCCGTGCTAATACTGCTGCTGCATCAGCTCTCTTACCAACAGGCACAACACCCGTTTTGTTGCAATAGCTACAAGTAAATTTCCACCATGGTAAGTGATCGTTAATGATCCGCCCATACCCGGCATCAGATGATGCGCGGGGGGCCAGGATGTGCATTTGTAGCTGCTGAAGCTAGCTAGCCAGCCTGGCCGCATCTTACTGTTTTAGAATCCATACTCTAACCTCCTCTCTCGCCATGCCCTCGATTTCCCCCTCTGCTCGAATCAATGAATCCATCGTAACTGTTAGGTCAAGGCAAAGAAGCAAGTTAAGTTCGTGATCGACTGCACACAACCCGTGGACGATAAGGTCCTGGATATGGGTCAGTTCGAAAAGTACTTGCAAGAACGAATCAAGGTCAAGGGAAAGACGGGCATGTTGGCACAAAACAGCATCGTCATTACCAAGGATCGTTCCAAGTTGACCGTGGCCAGTCCTCCCGAATTGAACTTTTCCAAGCGTCAACTCAAATATCTTTCCAAGAGATATTTGAAGAAGCAACAACTACGAGATTTCTTGCGTGTTGTAGCTGCTAGCAAGAATAGCTACGAAATGAGATACTTCCGTATTTCGGATGTGGATGAGGCCGATGATGAAGAGTAAACTCCTCGGCAGCATGCATACATACTAAAATTGCTGCAGTCTGTTCACTACATTTCGTAATAATCTCTGAAGGTTTAGGTTTCTGGATTTTTACACAAGTTTTTAAAATCGTTTTATTTTGGCTAGTGTATGACAAGTACGACGCGTTACTTTCGTTCTGATCATTCGAAATCGTCAGGGTTGCAGTATGGCAGTGCGGCCACACAAAGCGGGAAGGGAGAAAAAGTGGGTAATTTCCACGAAGCCTTTCATTTTCTCCAAGATGGATTCGAAGGGACGAAGCACGGCAGGAGGAACTACGCCCATGCAACAGCGGCATGAGCTCGCCCCGGTTGGCTACTGTGGAGGCAACGGCATGGATCTCCATTATTTGGAACCGATGATCATCTCTCACAATATCAACTATCGAAGCATTTCAGCCGCCGTCACCTAGTTGCTCCTGCGTATATCCATCACAAGGATTGTGCATCCACGTCTCCAAAAGTTCTTCCACGTATTCGGGAGACGAAAGCATCACATCCGGGCTTTTTAAAAAGTACTGTCGAATCCACAAAGAGGCTTTCTGAGCCACATGGAAAAGCTCCTCTTGAAGTGGCGCATACTTGGAATTGCAAATGCTATCGATTTTGTGTCGTTTTGATTCCTCGTCCAATGTCAATTCCAATTGTTTAAAGGGACGAGCCCGAAAGACCGGACTGAGCTCATGCTCGAGTCCTAAAAACTGCTGCAAGTCACGACGAAAACGTGTGGCACGAGTTCGATTACCATCGGACATTTGTCTCAAGTCCAAAAAGAAAATCTTATTTTTCATGTGTGGCAACTTCCTGTTCTTCTCGTTCTCCTTCTTGTTGTTGACGGAAAGACTTTGGAAATGATCCCAAATATCTTGATCGTCACTTGTAGAAAGAAACGGTTTTAAAAGATCCAACTCCTCCGATGAATCCATGGGCGATTTTCCCAATCGAAAGAGTTTGACATGAAAGGCCCCCATATGAGAACAAAGAATTTTATTGCCGTGGTTGCAACTCCCAATGAGAGCATTGGGATCGGTCCCTACTTGGCTCAAGTGTCCAATGGTCAATCGAAAATTGTAAAAGCTTCGAAACCATTTGAGTGGATTTCGGACGGTGACAATCAATTTGGTTTCGGGCCAATAATTGTGCAAATGTCGCAACGCTTGTGGGACTTGCAGAATTTCGGGATTCTTAAACCCCTGTAGAAAATTCTTTGTCGTCGTTTGTCCTACCGCTACGGAAGTACTAGTGTTGTTTTGGACTGGATTTTCCAACAAGTTTTGATACAGCCGTTCGGCCAGTCTTCCGGGATTGTCGTTGATGATTTCGTGAATTTCTCGTTTAAAGGTTCGAACATTGGGATCTCGTTTGATCCATTTCAGTAGCGTGGTAGTACCGCATTTGGAAAAGCCTACAATGGCATAGTCCAACAAGAATTGTACATCCCCAACAATTCGAAGAGACACCTGTTGGGACGTAGCTTCACCGTCTGACTTTTTGTGTTCCAATCTGGTCGTGGTCGGTAACGATACTGCTGGTGGTGGTTCGGCGCGGATCAAAGATGACAATAACGGATAATCGCCACCGGGAATCCGTGGCACACGTTCAATGGAGGCACGCCTCTCTTCGACAACCGAAGAGGTGCTTTGTAGCTGATCTATTCGTTCTGGCAGAGACAAAATGCTGCTACCGCTGCTGCTTGCACCATTGTTGGCTATTAATTCTTCCTTTGACGCACTGTACGGAAAGCTCACCCAACAGGCTCCCACCAGGACGATGCTAGCCGTACACAATTTCAAGAGCAGGCGACGCAAGGAAAACGGTCGTTTCTTATTGCGCTGGACAATCATGGAATCCAGTCCGTGAAGTAGGTTGTCCTCCGAGAACAATACATGCACAAGGCATTCACATAGCCGTCGTGAGAGCTATATGTAGACTATGCCACAGAACAGTGGTTGTCTGATCAATACATGAACATGGTTTTGTTTGATGATTCTGAACTGCTGGCATTACCAAACGTCGGGTGAGAGTATAAGTATCTTAAAAGTAGGGAATCCCGAACCCAATACAAGGACAATCACCTTCCTGGTGGGCCAGTTGGCTATCTACTACTAGCTAGCCATTGGCCCTTCACCACACCTTCTCTCTGGGGAGCAACTACTAAAGCTACTAGAAGAGAAAGAATTGGAAATCTTCTCCAAAATTTAGTTTGTTTGCCAGGCCAGAAGCATCACAACACATTCTCTCTACTAATTCCATAAAGGTAATGGAACTTGTTGGCTGATTCACAACATATCCTTTCATGAACAAATGGACCACAAAAAGCGACCCCAAAACATTTCGTCTATGATGCTACTAGAGGTTGATTGAACAACTGTTTTCCTTTTGTAGGATATGCGTGTTGTGGGACATTTGCTCCTACTCGGGTATCTATGCCCGGATTTCCTAGAGCAGGCGGAACTGAGGTATGCACCATTGTTTCTCAACCATTGGAACACTGCAAGATCCCCAGCAGCGACCACACACTATTAGCAGCTGCTGCGAGTCAAACACATCTGCCCAATGAAGCACTCTGCCCGATGAAGCACAGCACTCGGACGGGACGATGTAGTTCCGAAAGACAGTCGTTACGCCACTTGCTGCTGCTGCGTGAGTTTTGCTGCTGGTGCGTGCAATATGCGTTTCGTATGCAGGCGATTGGGGGCACGAGAAAACTGGTGGACTGTACAATGCTGCCACAAAGCAGTATGTACTCGCTCCAAGGGGACACGACTGACGAACGTTGCTAAAGTGCCCCGTCGTCCTTCATCTGCCTTGTATCACCATAGCAAAGGCTTTGAGTGTGGCAGCGAGTTTTCTTCCCGTACTGATTTTGACTCGTTCTCCACCTGGCAATAAATTGTTGTAATTTGATGTTTCCAATTGTTCCAAATATCCTCGATACAGTTCAATAATGATTTGTACCAACAACGGACCGAGACCTGGCAAGGTGGTTTTGCCCACCTCGGCCTCTTGCAACAATGCTTCGGCTCTGTCTGCTACAATCTTTACAACTTGACAGTATCCTTCTAAAGAAGACGACTGAGACGGTGATGGTGGTTGTTGGAGGGCCAATTGGAACACATCCTCTTCCACAACACCATGAGCCTGAAGTACATCTTGTGGCAAGTAGATGCGTCCCATGGCAGCATCAGGTGTGGCATCTCTGAGAATGTTCACAAGTTGAATGGCGGTTCCCAAAGCAATGGCAGGATCTTTGGCCTCCAAAGGTGCTTTTAGTAAAGGCAACAACATGAGTCCCACGGTTCCAGCCACTTGATACCCATATGTTTCCAAGGCTGGCAAGGTTGGAATCCGACGTTGCTCCGTGGCATCGGCTTTCATGCCAGCCATCATATCGACAAAGGGTTCTCGACCCATTTCAGGATTTCGTTGCAGACATTGATACAGTGCTGCATCCATGGCATCCACGGGTTCTCCCTTACATAACAACTCAAATCGATGTTGCCAATCCTCCAATTGTTCTAGTACTTCCAATGATGATGATGATGACGAATTATAGTGGTCGGGATTGTCGGCAATTTCGTCCAATCGGCGACACCACGCATACAGGGCCGAGGCGTCGTCTGCGACATTGGAAGGAAGCAGACGCGAGACAAACAACAGAATTGGATCGTGCTTTTCCATGAGCTGTTCAATGTCTTGGTGGATTTTGGTGGATTCGAGACAAACGGAGTGAACGGACCGTGGCGGTGGCTGTGATGCCGATGAACAAGAAGATGGTTGGTTTTGCATGGCATGATGATTGGTGTGCCAAACGCTAAAGGCGGACGCTTGACTTGGAAGGAGGAAACAACTTCCATGGATTGCTGCTAACCCCCAAACAAGATTCCGTATACTCATGGTACTACCTGCCTGTCTCATGGTTCGAATGGTTTGTGCAAATAGAGTTGCATAATAATAATTATTAATGAATCAAGCATCAATCCTGTCGCCATGTTCAATGAATAAAGTGTGCGACGACATCATTGCGTGTTGTGTCAAATATGCATGATCTGATGGGTTTGACAACCGCCCGGGTGTACAGTACAGTACTTCTCTTTGAGATAACCCGGGGTGGATATTTTCATGAACACGTACGCTGTACAGTAATACGGATTTGAACTCGTGCCAAGCACCCGCGATGATGTTCAGGAGTGTAATCTCGGAGTGCCGATGTGACTTTCCAGTTCAATTTCCAAAGACGATGAGAAGCCCAAAGCAGGCGCCCAACACGAGCGGGGCGCAAAATGTCTCCCATTTTTCTCAGAACAACGTCATTGTTACCAACTCGGCACGTACTACGTACTGGTACTACAGTAGCTAGCTAGTCTATGTATGTATTAGATCGCATTCAAGCTTCGCTGTAAAAGGCAACTTCTTCCCGGCCTCAACATCAAAGCATTGATTGCATAGCAGTCTACTGTTAATTTTTAAACCACAGTGGCATGCGTTGGGAGCTTGTCCAATACAAACATCATCATCTCCTTGAACTTCATCCTCCTCCTCAGAGAGAGAGAGAGCTGAGCACGCACTTGCCATTCCGAAAAAAACATAATTTTTCATGTCTCAAAATAGCACACAACAACCCCAAAACAAAATGGCTCCTCCCGATAGCGGTATCGCAAATTACGATTCCATGATGGACCATGGATTCAAACACTCGTCCACAGAAGCGACGGTCGATGACTCGGCGGATGACTACAATGACTACAATCACGCAAAACACGGAAAATATGGGTCGAAAATTATGGAGAGCACGCGCAGTTTACTACATGGCGTCAGTGGCGGGGCGACCAGTGGAGAACCTCCCAGCAATGAATACGTCTTAAATGTCGCCTTTATAAGCTTTGTGGGTTTCATGGGCGTCCAAGCATTTTTTGCGTTGATTGCCAACAGTGAATCCATGTTGGAAGACAGCGAAGCCATGAGTGTCGATGCTTTGACGTATTTGTTCAATATGTGGGCGGAACGCATCAAAAATCGACCACCCACGGCAGAAGAACTCTTACTGCCCGTGGCCGTACGAGAACATCGCATTGAATTGAAGCGTTTGTATTTGGAACTGGTGCCTCCCTTGATTAGTGTCGTCACGTTGATTTGTGTTACCATTAATGCCCTGCAACAAGCCTACTCGACCTTATTTGCGGGAGAAGGTGAAGAAGAAGAGGATGTCAGTGCGGGATTAATGTTGTTCTTTTCGGGGTTAAATTTGGTGTTGGATGTAGTCAATGTAACATGCTTTGCAAGGGCCAATCAAGCGTATGGACTACAAAAACAAACTCAACAAACTCGAGATAACGAAGCGGCTGGTTTGATGAATGCGTCCACTCGCAATCATTTTCAACAACATTTGGAAGCGGCACAATTATTGATTGTGGAAAAAGACGAAGAATTAGAAGAAGACGACAACCATAATCATTTATCCATGTTGCAAGGATCGGATATGGCGCTCACTGATCATACCACTCACGACGGTTACCTGGAATCATGGTTTGGCAATGTCAACTTGAACATGTGCAGTGCCTGGACGGTAGGTTATTTCTTTTATTTTATTTTTTGGGTTGCTGCAATTGTTGCAACTACGAAAGAATGCGTCGATGGTGTAATGGTTTTCTCACCATTCATTTTTCGTTTCTCTTGAACAATTAATTTATTCCATCGCTACAGCATATCTGCGCTGATACCATGCGAAGTTTGGCGGTCCTGGTAGCTGCTGCCATAGCGTGTTTGTTTGATTCCGTCTCCCCGGCATCCGCGGATTCCTGTGCTGCCATCGTCGTATCCATCACCATTTTGGTTTCCTTGATCCCACTCTTGCGAGGACTCTACATGACGGCCCGACAAATCATTATTGAAACCAAAAATGTTCCATATTAATTAATTAGCCAACAACCATGGAGGCATAAAGAGACTCAAGCATAGGCTTGACATGCCACTTGACATTTATTTTTGGCTTCGCGCAAGCCATTCTACAGACACAATTTTTATCCCATCCAAATGATTTGTCATGGCATGTCAAGGGCTCGTGGTGAAGGTGGAAGATACTGTGTCAAGTTTCATTCATTTTCATCATCGAGCATCGCCCCTGTATGAATCATTCAAATCACAGCTAGATTGTCATTCGTTAAATGAACTACACATAATAATTTCCCATTGTATATAGAAACAAAGCAAAACAGGAACAGCAAATATATTTGTCCGGTTGTCGATATTTTTTTCATCCGCACCAACCAGGCCATATAGTATACACAGTTGGGAGGCATAGGCCCGCACACAAACAGTGATAAAGAAAAGACCGTAGAGATAAAAGGCAGTTGGAGGGTAAAAATACTACGTACAAATTATTTCACTTGCGACGACGAGCACGTGTGCGTTCTTGTCTTGTTTGACAGCCCTCGAAAAGTGACCTTCCAATTGAATATTCCGTCGATGGCATCGAAGCTTCTGGATATCTTTTTCATGTTGTGCTGGTGTAATTAACTATGCAACTCTCAACTTCGTTTGACTTTCATTGATTGTCTTTGTGCTTCGTCCACTACTATTTAGTAGTAGTATCTACTACTACTTTTCATAGTTTGGGGCTGCTCTGACTGCTGTTGAATTAAATGACATATGTTAGTAGGAAAGGGAGTGATGAACGATGTCGTTGACGGAACTATTCTTAGAACGAAGCCTGAAGGACAAAAGCCTTGCGCAAAACTTGCCATTGGCTCTTCGAAGAGGCGAAACATACCAGAGGCGAGAGCGCATTGATGAGCTGTTAGGTGAACATTGGACCGGAAGAAAGGCTTGGCTGCGTAGCGATGGCGAGGAAGGCGACAAGAAATTCACGTATGGGGAAGTCACTCCCATGGGAGCAAGACAATTGATTGAAATAATGGAACTCGAAACTCTGGACGAAGAAAACGAGGACCAAGAATTCTCGGTTTCAGCAGCAGAAGATCCCGTTGTTTTCTACGACTTGGGCTCTGGGGCGGGAAAGCTTGTTGTACAAATGTTTTTGGAGAATGTTGTGACGTCTTCGGTTGGAATTGAATTGAGTACGAATCGGCATTCTCTGGCAGAAGAAGCTTGGGGAAATCTTCAGAAAAGCTCTGCGATATCCAGAAAATATGCAACCTACAAAGTGCAGCAGCAAGGCGAGCACTGTGCCGAAGTTCCACGTGTTCGTTTTATCAATGAAGACTTTCTCGACGCGGATTTCACGGACGCAACGCACTTATTCGTGTCATCCCTGTGCTTTCCCGAGAATCTCACAACGAAAATAACCGAACGAATTGTCAAGAATCATCAAGAGCTTGGAAGGCTGAAATTTGTGGCTGCGTTGTCGGATTTGACCTTGTTGGAAAACGACGAGAACAAAGAGTACTGGAAGAAGTCCTATGAGCTCGTCCACATGACATGGGGATTGAGCAATACTCGCGTTTACAAATACATTGGATAGTCATCCTTTGGAAATTACACAACGTTTTTCTGTCTGTCAGAACTCCGCCGTCTATGCCTTGTGTCCCGTGAATATCGTTTCTTTAAATGTGACTTTAGATTCCCATGTGTTGCGTTAAAAAGCGTCATGGACCACGAGCCACTGAAAAAGTTGCAGAGTGCAGGGCTATCCTCGTGCTCGTTGACCTCTGTGAAGCATTTGCCTGCAGCCCGAAGTTCAATTTCAAGGCTTCATGTGCAAACAAGATATGCCGGATCGACCAGGACAGACCAGGAACCACTCGAATTAAATCTAGGTGATTGACCTCGTAACAGTCATTCGAGCTAAGCAGAATCTGAGGCGTAGCGAGTTACACTGCCATGACTATCACTTCTCCGGGATGTTCAGAACGTTCCTCCGATTTTACCCGTCGTTCGTGCTCTTTGTACAAATTGTAGATCTCCCACGCCGTGACGTAGAGACCTTCCACCAGGGGCATCAAACTGATAATGATAATGATGGATACCACAATGGCACCCCATGAATCAGCATTTGCCGGTGTCAGTAGCTTCGGAAACAAAAAGGCGAAGCCAGCTGCTACCAAAACGGCAATACTGCGCAGCGTATCGGCACAGATATGTGTCCACGCCGAGCACATGTTCAAGTTAAGCCCTCCCCGATGGCTAGTACTGTTGTTGTCATCGTCATCGGATGACTCTGCCTCCTCCTCCGATACGGTCGTTGCCACTGTGTCCGGTGCTTTGGTGTCATCTGACCTTGAGGATGTACTCAGCAAGCCCGTCATTTCATTCATTGTTTCGTTCCCGCCATCGCGTTTGCTGCCTTTCTCTTTCTTCTGTAAGCTGTGATGATGACTAGGACATTTTTCTGCCTGCTCCGTCGTTACATACCCAGCAGAAGGATTCATAACGGCCGTCATGCCCTCGGGCAATCCCTTGGCTTGATTGGCTCGTGCAAAACACAAAACATTCACTCCATCCAAAACAAAATTGATTCCCGAAAACAGCAACATTAAAAACAAATCCGGTGGCTGCTGGTTGTCGGTGGGATCGGAGGTGTCTAACAAAATTTCAATGGCCTGCTTCAATGCAATGACCGTCACGCCGGCCAACGTAGAAACACTGATAAAGGGCGGTGCCAATTCCAGAAGAAGCAATCGCATTTTCTTTTGATATTGTCGTTCGTAGGCCGAGAGTTGATCGCCGTTGTTGTTGTTGTTGTTGTTGTTTTCGTTGGTAATTGTGTGTTTGTGTTTGAGTCGTTCGGCCCAGAAATTGAAGAAGTAGGTGATGCAATCGACCGTCATGGCAGCGCAATCTGTCAACATGGATTGACTATGAGCTACCAATGCAAAGATGAACTGAAGTGCCGTGAATCCAACAAACGACAGAAAGGCAAAGTTCTGTTTGATATTTTATATGTCATCATTTTTGATGCCCCGCCAGAGAAGAAAGAGGCACATGAATGAGTTGAGTTGGTGTGTATTTGACATGCCGGCCATCTTGGAAATACTCGATCTTTAAAGGAAGCAACGTTCAACGTACCAGCACATATTCATTGCTATATCCCTCCCCTTCTGTTCGTCGTGCGTTGGTATTTTCATTTCTCTCCATGATTGTGGTTTTGAATTCTTCAAAGCAGATGTACTAGAAAGACAAAAACGCAAGGCAAAGGGACGGGATATTCAAAAGTCAGCAGTGGCTAATAATGAATCCATTGCATTGGAGTGCACGCTACTAGCTACTAGCTAGTACGTGAGGGTGATAGGTGTGACCGAAGTTCAACTTCTTACTTCGCGAGAAGAAGTATTGCCCATGAAGTTTTTCTTTCATAATGCTTCGTTTCTTATCTGCGAGGAAAAGCACTCTTCATCGTTCTATTTTTCAAGCTAAATGGTTTGGACATTCACTTTGCCTCTACCTATCGATAGGGAGACCTATTTTCGCCACGCACCTCGAAAGGTGAGTGACGGGTTGTTTGAGAAGAGAACGCATACTTGCTCCTTAACAGTTGTGGTTATGCTTACTCTGGAGTAGGTTCTACTCTGTAGTGAAGTTGGTTCTGTGTTATTGGGATTGATTTTGTAGAATCAGTTGTGGCCATGCTTAGAGCCTGTCCATAAAGGATTTTTGAGACCGACTTTCTTGGACTTTTGGACTTTTTGGGTGGCTGGCGTCAGAATTTGCGATTTAAATAGCTCGTGCGTCTACTCCAAATTTTGGGTCTGCGCACGACTTTTTCTGTTTTTTGCACGCTGCCAACGGTTTGGATTTTCTGTTAGAGCTCTACTGAGATGCTGCCAACCATGCCAATTTACTTCAAGTCTGAGAAAGTCCAATACAAAAAGGTGCGCTTTGACAACAGCATGGATAGAGTGCAAGAGAATTGGATGCTAGCAACAAAGGATTGAAGACAGAAGCACTGTGCATTTCTACAGCAAGATGATGCAAGCCGCCCAGAAGCAGAAGCAGACCCAGAAGAAGAAGGGGAAGGAACGTCAGCAGTGGTCATGCGTTGAAGGCTCGAACCGGATGGCCACTCGCGAAGCGGCAGTGTTGAACTGTGCAGAAGACCCTGCAAACTTTGCAGAGCTACCTCAACTTGCACTTCAGGCTCCCATTGAAGCATCTCAAGACGAGGAAGAACTAGAAGCCGAAGCCGAAAGGGAAGACATTTTCGTGGAATCAGGGACACACGAGATGGGTGCCTGAGTCCCCCTACCTGTCAGCACCTGCAAGATTCTTTATGAGGTGGAAAACTGCAAGAAGTTGCTTATGGCTATGGTTTTGGGCTTGAAGGGCGAAGATGGGAGAAGCCTTGGTGATTTGTCCAAAGAACCATACGCCAGCATGAGGCAGAAGACCAAGTATCAGCCAGTTGCCGACAACCTGAAGGCAGAAATGAATCGCCGTGCTGAAGCGAATGGCCTCGAAAAATTCAAGAACAAGTGCTGTTCCAAGGGGAAGTGTCAAGAATGGCTTAAAAACAACCCAGTGACCAACCAACTTGATGTTGAATTCTTGGTGGCCACTGAAAAATCTGTCCACATTAACATTCCATCAATGGCTCCGGCAACGTTGTCGAAATTGGCCCGGCTGTTTCTCTTGAATCCCACTGCGATTTGCCTTTGCACATCATGGTCCTTTGGAAACTCAATCTGCAACGCAGGACATTCATTGACTGCGTCAACAATCTCCCATGCACCTTGAAACACAGCAGTGTGGGAAATCCCATGCACAAGTGCAATGTCGTCCGGTCTACCACGAGCAAAACACCGGAGTGCTGAACTTAATCTCGCTGCTGCAGAAACAAAGCCATTGGCTGCTCCTCTCTTAAGTTTTTGGTTCGTCTTCTTTTTTGTTTTCATGCATGGCTGTGAGGTTGCCAAGAGCTTCCAGAAGGAATGCTCATGCATCCTGTGCGCTCTGCGGATGTAGTAGCTTCCTTGCTCATGAAACATGGAACTGACTGGTCTTCTGGTTCTTTTGTTGGCAGGCTTGCCGCGTCTTGATCCAGGTGTGTTGTCGCGATCATTTTCGAACCCAAACTCTTCTGGGAATGCCGATGCCAACAATGCTGTTGTCATGGTCAGCAAATTTAGCCTATTTGCCAGCAATGACCCCCGTGGTGGCAAGCACACTTCCACATCAAGCAACAGCAAGATGAATGCAAATCTTAACAGAGATATCAACAACGTCATTGTCGATCTAGTTTATTACAATAATGTCTTGTGTGCAGTTCAGTTGTTGCTGTTATTGTTGTAGCTACAAACAGGGATAGGGCTAACCACCCTCTGTTTCCGATGGTCAGAAAACACACGTTTCTGTATGGATTGACCATCCGAAATAGAATATGGTTTCGATGTGGGACTAAAACACCAACTCCGAAAGTCTCAATCACGGAAACCCTGTATGGACAGGCTCTTAGGTTCTAGAGTATAGTCGGTTCTGTATTATATATTGAGATTGATTTTGTAGAGTCAGTTGTGGCTATGCTTAGGTTCTAGCTAGTAGTAAAAGAGAATATCTTCTATCCACAACACGTGCCACTAACTATTGGTCGTAGTAAAATGAGACGGCAAGATTCGCAGTTGTAAGGATAATCTGCTCCTACTTTACTATCGTGTACACTTACAGTTGCACATCGGTTTGAGGGTGAAGATAGGTACCGCCAGTACCAGCTACTAGCTAGGAATACCGATCATTCGCTGAGCCTAATCAAATTGCCCCGACTCCAGCATCTCCTGCATGCGCTTGGCGTGGGCCTTGGCCATTTCGCTTCGAGCCTTTGCTTTAGAGGAAGGCCACGCATCGAAATAGTTCTCACCGGAAGCTGGCGCTACAGCAGAAGCCGCCTCGTCCTGGGTTGCTTCGAGGCGTAAGACACCGCAAACCCAAAGGATATTGACTTTCCCATAGACTTGTTCATTGCAAAAGTTGGCATCAACGTCACCGCTTTCCTGGGGGAGGTCAAACTTCTTCTTCTGAAGCGATAGTTTGACTCTTTCGTCAAGACCGATAGACGCGATGTGCTTGCTTGCGAGTTCGGCCTCATCCTTTGTGAAAGCCACCTTGTCCTTTTCATTACGATGAAACAACGAGGGCGTGTCTCCCTTCTTTTTATTGCGCCCGCAAGCATCAACGCCTGGAAGTAACACCAATTTTTCCTCGCATCTGTGGCCGTCATAAGGTCGTGACAGAATGCTTTCCAATATGGCATCCTGGAGTGTTTCTTCAGGAGTATTAAAAGCGACCACGAGCCCAAGTCCGTAGCCATTTTCTTCGAGGTCGTCGTCCAACTCTTCGGCTATTTCGTACATGTAAACAATCTTCGTTCCCGGGTCTTTCATTAGTTTTCCGGACTGCACGTTTCTACTTTTCTCCCATACGTTGTACTTGGTATGGATTTCCTCTAAAGAACGGCGATGAAGACTGGCACCATGGTTTACCCTGCGAAGCGAGAACAAATTAGAATAGTCTCCAACAAGGCACGCGGCTGGCGTCATTGGTATTTCAACCGTGTCGAACCCCCCACTGCCCCCCGACTCCAGTACACCTTCAACAAACATAATCTTGAACGGCACGTAAGGGGTTTGGAGCTGTCGGGCAACATCCGCGACGACCCGCATTCGAGCTTCATTTTCGCATACAATTACCAGTTTGTCAAAGCTATCATCACTCTCTTGGCGTTCAGAAGCTGCACTTTGGTCCTCTTTTGTCTTGCGGGACTTGGGCTTGGATTTACTGGATGAAGCAGACGACGACTCATTCTTGATGGCCAGATTGACTAGAATTCTAGCATGGTCAAAAGGGCCAAAATAGTTGAGCGCTTCGACATTTGACAAGACCATGGCTTCGTCTACATACGACCGATTAAGAATCTTGACAACAACACCCAAGGCGTCAAAATCAAAGCGCTTGCATTCGTAGGTGATAACAGTTGGAGGATCCTGGCCTTGATCCAAAGCACGGCGATTGGCCCACTCCACATGCGCCTTGAGCATTCCAGTGAGAACATCTGTCGAGAGGACGTGGCTCTTGCTGGAATTGGCAGCCTCCTTGAGAGTGTTCATCTCTCGAGCCTGTTTTAGAGCGACGGTGAGATCCTTTGTCCCGCAAATTCCCATCACCAGTCGTGTCATATCCATGGAGCTCTTCCTTCATTTCTTTCACGTTCATTGCGTCAATTTCAGGCAATTGCAACTTCTTCTGCCTGGGAAACGTAACGAGAAGGACTTGGCCACTATTCTTGCGGGTTGCCCAGATATTAGCGGTGACAATGTGCTTATTTCCCTTGGTGATCTCTAGTCCCACATGCTCGAAATCCTTTCGAAATAGCAGTCCGCATCCCGGCGTCGTCGTGTCGAAAATCTTGGCTTCGTCATGGCAAAAAATGACGGTGCCTCCTCCCTCCACATCCGAAGCTAGTTCATCGGGAGTGACACACACAATGAGGGTAAATTCCTCGATCATGTTACTAGTCGTGGATAAAAAGTCACGATGACGATTGAAAAATCCACCCGTCTCGTACTTGATATGAGTCACATCGTTGCGCCGGAGCATGTACTTGTAGTTTGGATCGTCCTCGTTGAGCTTGTCCACAATGACTTGCATCTCACCAAACAACTTCTCGTCGACAATGGCCCGGAACACCGATTTGCGAAGGCTCTCGTCGACAAACTTTTCATCACGAGACGAGGAATAAAGCTGGGACGATTCGAACGGCTGCGGAATGTCGGACAGCAGCTTGAGAATCGGGGCCACGCGAAGGTTGGATAATGTGCGAACAGTATCCATGATGATGAAGATGAGTAAAAAGCAACAATAGATGATAAGAAGACGAAGGGCAGGACAATGCAAGATATTGATGAAAATGATAATGAATCAATCAATCGGGTTTGGTTGCATCTGGATCGGAAACTCCTACAAGTACAGTATAATGAGCAGTTTGACTCACTCGAGGTCAACTTACTGAACCGCGCGGAAGCCAAATCCAGAAATCCTCCTCGAAAAAATTCTTGAGATCGGTTCTTCCTCGGATTGAGCACGAAGGCCAATGTGCGCCTACATGTATTGTTCAAAAACTCACAGGAAGAAACAGAAACCTCTGGGATGTGGGCAATTTTTTGACTTAGGGGCAACAGGTAATTCCAGCATGTCCGTTTTTTCTCACTGTGAGTGCTCTGTTCACACTGAGAAATGTAGAAATGTCTTTCCCCAACAGTTTCACATTTCCAGTCGCCAGAATTCTGCTTGTCCTGCATTCTGTTGTGCTCCTAATTTTCTAATCCAGTCTTGCAAAAAGTCAATTCTCTCACTGTTGGGAAGGCACACAACTTCTGTTGCCCCTAATTCAAAAAGGTTACCAATTGTTTATGGCCTGTTGGAGAGCCTTCATTTTGCATGTGTTCAGCACAACTGGCACCAATCACAACATGTTTACCAATGATGACAAACATGACACGTTCCTTGGAAAACAATCTAAGGTCTGATCTGCCATCTGCATTTGCGCCTGGAAATTTTCACATGCCTGTCACTGCGGCTAACAAGCATGATCACACATGGTCTGGAAGCTTCGCATCTTGCATTGTGCAATTAAAAACATTGAAGAACATTAAGAACCAGTTCCATCCAAACCATCTCATTTACTTTTTGTAAGCTCTTGGAGAAGAAGTGTCAACTGAGAGCACATGCTGTCTCTTATACACATCTCCGAGCCCACGAGACTAAGGCGAATCTCGTATGCCGTCTTCTGCTTGAAAAA